>OCTX012290350.1_pt1 | contig 76412 bp, 54 predicted proteins | sample 1539691 | NCBI WGS metagenome assembly OCTX01 (sample SAMN02144231, study PRJEB22623) | gut metagenome | biome: sheep rumen | host: Ovis aries | place: New Zealand
TTGCGGATGGAGGATGAGAGAATGAGCGATGCGTCTGGAAGACGCTATATCAGTAACCGCATGCACCGAACGCAGTGGTGCTTGCGGATGAGAGGATGAGAGGATGAGCGATGCGTCTGGAAGACGCTATATCAGTAACCGCATGCACCGAACGCAGTGGCACGTGCTGATGAGAGGCGTGGTGGCACGTGCGGATGCGGATATGAGGATGGCGGATGAAATGTGCACAAATATGTTACAACATATAAATACCTAATTGATAATGAAAGAAGAAACAATACTCAAAAACGAGTGGATAAAACGTTATAATCTAACGGCTGTCTCTCAATCAAAATACTATAAAATTGTAGGATGCTTTGCTATCGGATTTGAACTTATGAAAATATATGACGAAATAAAACCATATTTTGTAATATATCCTCTATGGCGGGAGGATGTAAAGATGTGTTTTTGTGTATCTTACCTTTATCATTGTATTGAGGACTCGAAGGGTCTTGATTATTCTCTTCCGATCTCTAAAATGCTGGCACATAAAGAAGAGATTTTCCTTAATGCAGAGAAATATATGGGATTTGACTTGACAAAGGATATCCACAAAAATCAAATTCTCGACATTTTCAACAGATATTCAAAAGAATGGGACTCGAACCCTGTTCGTCAGAAAGCAATTATCGTGCTCAAAATTCATATGGCAGCCTACTTGAACGACAAAAAACTCTTTGACGATACTATGTCTTCATCTTCTATGGAAACGATGGAAAAATATGCACGCACGAAACCTCAATGGTTTGAAGAAATGTTCGGTAAATATGATTCATGGAAAGAGAATCTTATTTCCGTATTTTCAAACAGGCAGGCCATCATGGACAAAATCAATGCGAACATCACCTCTGGGAAAATCAAGCAAAGACTTAATTTATTGAGTGAAGATGCGGATGGAGTTAAATATGAAAAGGAAAAGAATGTTGATGGACATCTTAAAGAGTCTTTCTCCACGCATCCTGAAATAATGACGGATCATAGAAATCTTGAATTTATGAAGAAAGAAGATTATATTAAATATCATAAAGAACATGGGAAATAAGAAATTTAAGCCAGCGAAGGTGGGTGATTGGGTCTATTGTAATGGTGATTGCTTTGGAATATTAATGCATATATTCACAAAACGATATGCCCCTTATGATGAAGTTCCAGAAGACAGTGTTGTTGGTGACGTAGAGTACCGTATAGGGCAATATAAGATTTTTGCCAAAAATGATGGAACTATTTATAAAAGGAATAGGGTTAAGTTTGATGACTGTTGTTTGGATCAAATAACGGAAAAGGATAAGATAAGATTGAATAAGATTATCGAACAAAACCAATCTGAATATCAGAAATTCATGTCTATAGAAAAAGAAGTTTATAGTATGAAAGAATATACATATCATTTGCCTGAAGGATATACGATTGATGATATGACAAAATTGTTCGACTCTTATAGGAAGGAACTACCTGAGAGATTCACTTTCAGTGATTTACGTGAACTATGCAAAAAGAAAGAATCACCAATAATTTTAGATAACTATGTGAGATATGGGTATCAACATTATCCCCAATTTTCTTTGGTGTTATATTATCCAATTGAAGATTTTGAAGGAGAGGATATCTTGTATGATTCTCTGAAAGTTTGGAGTTGACATGGATAATGAACCACAATATGTAGACCTTGGTTTGTCAAGCGGCAAACTTTGGACGACAAGTAATTTAGGTGCAGAGGAATCAAATGATGTTGGAGATTATTATAGGTTCGGAGAGACCGAATCAGTCTCTAATGTCCCTTACAAGTTCACTCTCGCTAATGGAGAATATAGTAAGTATCATAAAGATGGCCGTCGTCATCTGGAATATGAAGATGATGCTGTGACGAAAAAGTATGGATTAAGATGGCATATTCCTACGATACTTGATTTCTTTGAGTTAAAGCAGACTTGTGAGTTGAAGGCATTTCCCAATGGAGTGCTTTTTATCAGTCGAGTAAATGGAAATCAGTTATTTTTACCTTCAGATGGAAACCCTAAAACTATCAGGTATGCCACTGCTGGAGTTGAAAATGACGAGAATCTTATTCGTGTCTTTATGTTCGGAGGCGAAGTGTCATACGAATATGGTGTTGGAAAACTGCCAAGAGATTCAACCTTTTTAGTTCGAGGGGTTGGATATCCAGAAAAAGTTGAACATCAACCTTATATGGGACATGAATATGTAGACATGGGATATGGATTTATGGTGGCAGAAAAGGATTTTCTCTCCGATTCTACATTGTCTGCGGGTCCTTTATTTTGGATAAATGATAAAGGACAGTTATGTCAGTTAATTAATTCTGAGTCACAATGTAATGTGAAATATAAAAAGAAAGGAAAAGAATCTGTCATTTTGTTAGAGGATGATATTATACGACAAAACTGGAAAGGAGAATGGAGAATACCAACACAAAGGGAATTTGCCTTTATACTATCTATATGTCATATAGAGTTTATATGGTTAGATGAAAAGCAGAGTAAATGTGCGTATAAACTGACGAGTACCGTTACTGGTAATGTGATCTATCTTCATATAGATATGGGGCAAACTTCTTCTGAAGATTGTCCATGTTTTCAAATAAAATATGGAACATCTACATTGTGTGGTGATAATTGGCATACAACCATTACAAATTGTAAAGGTCGAAGTAGCGAGGAAATTTTAATGTTAGGTATGAGAAGTAAATTCGATGCGTGTCATTTGAGACCTATTTTTAGAAAGTAATATATTGAAGCATAGTGCCATGTTTAAGATGCCCCACTCTATTCAATACTTGTATATAATGAAAAGTCCATGATAATTAGTAATAAAAGAGAGGTCATCGAAAAACATTCTAAAGAAAATATGGCGAATTAATAAAGGACAATGGACAAATTCATTTTAATCGTAAGTTTGATTTATGCCATATGGTATTTGGTGGAAGTCGTATTGGAATCATTGGGTGTAGGAAGAGTTGAGACTAGAGAATTCTGGCAATTCGTCTCTTTGGCATCATTAATTGTCCAAGGCATATACATGTTGATTTTGAGGTCCATTTTGATTCATTTGCCAATTTCAGATAAAAAAAGAAAGATAATTTTTACAGTTTTACTTATTTTGTTCTTGCTTTTGTTCTTGCCTTTCTTTTATTTTCTCGTACTTATCGCATCATGGGGCTCTTGATTCCGCGTCTGGAAGACGCTATATCAGCAGCCGCATGCACCGAACGCAGTGGTGCTTGCGGATGAGAGAATGAGCGATGCGTCTGGAAGACGCTATCTCTATAACCGCATGCACCGAACGCAGTGGTGCTTGCGGATGAGAGAATGAGCGATGCGTCTGGAAGACGCTATCTCCATAGCCGCATGTTCCGAACGCAGTGGCACGTGCGGATGAGATAATTTGCGGATGAGATAATTTTTTCTGAAGATACCGTAATAATTTACAGAAGAATCGTATATTTGCTAAGATTTAATGCGAGTTTGATGGATACCCCATCGTCGCCTACAGAGAAAATATTAATAGAAGTTTTACTAATAAAAATTACGCTTATGGGATTGGATATGAGACCATTGGGCAAGCCCAAACCAGGATATGAAAAAAGGTTTTCAGAATTGTTTAAGATTTTTTTCAGAGAAGAAGAATATCCAAAGCCTACATTCTGGGGCAAACTGTTTGGAAAGAAATACCCTACGGAGGAAGAATTGACACAGGAATGGTTTGACATCCAAATTCCATCCTATGAGACAATAAAAGCTCCTCGCGTTGGACGTGACAAGGAGGCCGACGAATGGGCTAAGGAAAGGTATCACGAAAAGTATGACGATTCAGATGAGAAACCTACATTCGAGGAATATATGAAGCATATAAATGGCTATTACGTAATAGAACTAGCCAAAGAACTGGATGGCGTGCCTAAATATATTTCTCCGATGGAAGATGGAAACGTATTCCGAGGAGAGTTTCTCCGTGATTGTATCGACTTGATTGGTGAGGACCTGGTCAATGAAGCCTGGGAGTCGAAAACAGCTGATGAAGCCCTGGATTATGGCAACAGACTTATGGCTGTAGCCGAAGCGATTGCCAAGAAGCACAATATGGAATACCTAAAAGACCAAAGGATGCCACCTGAAGAGGACGGGAAAGAACCGTCTGAACTTACTGCCCTATACGTGGGTGAAGCAAATTTTTCAATGGAAGAACAGTTGCATGTCGTCTTTTCTTTGGCTAAATGGCTGATTTTCTATGGCAAAAACGGCCATGGATATCATGCTTACTATTAAGATAATCTCGTCATAAAAAGAATATAATGATATAAATCATTTTGACAATGGGAAAATTAACTGAACATTTCGGCGACTTATCTTTAATAGATATCGTCTATGCAAACGACATAGAAGACAGTGCTGTTTTGGTGTTGGTGACCGCTGGGCATGTCGATGGCAGTAAAGAAAACCAAACTGACCTACTTGACAAAATGGAAGGTTATCTCAACCACATTCAATCCGAGGAATTCAAGAAAGATTATCCTCAGGACAACGTGTATATAGATGTCCGCTTTAATGAGATGCCAGATGCTCTTATCACAGATTTATTATTTGAGTGTCAAAATTGGGTGAAAGAAAATGGAGCCACATTAAGAATTCAAATCGGTGATAGCTACATACATTTTACCAATTAACAGAAATCTTTGATAAACAACCAGATATTTACAAAATCCGTCAGTAACGACCACCTAAAAATATGATTATGAGTTTTTGGAATAGCATTATCGACAAAATCAGATCGCTTAAAAGTAAATCGAATGACACGATGTACAAAAGGTACTTCAAGGGGATGTCGTTGAGTATTGATTCCAAATATATCAGAATGTGTACAGAATATGAGCTGTACGATCACGGATGTCACAAATTAGCTGGTATTCCTGCATTCAGATTGCCTAGAAATTGTAAAGATGAAGACTTTTTGAATAGTTTGAAAATCTGTTATGAAAGCAGCGGTGGCATATCCGAAAAAGAGTATGACGATACTGGAGGTTGGGATGCTGTAAAGAAAGAGCTGAAAATAAGAAGTCTAAAACAATATTATCTGTCTTCTGTCGGATTTTCCTTAAAATGGGAGCAAAAAGAAGACGCGAATGTTCACATAGATGTGTGGATATCTGAAGGTAAAAGCTATCAAACTACATCCGGAGATAGTTTTTATCTGAAATACGACGAAAATTCCATTGATGAATTTGTTGTAAATCTTAGACGAATAATGGAAGAGATGTATGAAAAACATCAAGTGAAATCGAATAGTGAAATTCGCAGAATAGAAAATGAGACATCCCAAGCAGAAATTAAAAATGCGTTAAGAGAATTAAAAAAGCTATCCAATTCTTCCCAAAAGGTCGCGTTAAAAAAATATGGATGGAATCAAGACGTCAAATTCGAAAAAATATGGAAAGCAGAGGGAGGATATTATTTTATTTTAGAACATTTGGATATAAGTTTTTCTGCGACTTTGTTTGTCAAGCCTGTTTATATCGACAATTTATGGCTTAAAATTTTTGATGGCACAGAAGAAAACGAACCAATTTCTTCAGCATCAGTAGAAGGTATCAGATTGATGAATTTTCCTCTGTTTAAGGATATAAATGAACGAAGTGATAATTGCAATTCCAAGTACAGTTTGGATAAAATAAGGCACTATTCAGAAGAAGAGACGAAGAAAGTTTGGAACAGCACTTTCCAGCAACTTGAAGATGTTGTGAATCGTTTTCTTCAGGAAAATCCAGACCCAGACTCCTATTTCCCTGGAGAGGATGTTTGTAAGGAAGAATATACACTTTTGACTTATTTACACTCCGGAGACAAACAAAAAGTTCTGAAGACGATAGCAAAGTTTAGAGATAAAGACATAAAAGTATATTATCGGAATGAAGATCCAAAAGAAGATAATAATTCCGACATTCACGTCTATGACGCATTTGCAGCATGGCGGTTGGAAAGCTATGACAAAATCGAAGCATGGTGCAAGGAAAATATCTAGATCTGGCATGTTTGAAACCTGCCCCTACGATCATGTCATGGTATTGCCACTGCGTCTGGAAGACGCTATCTCTGTAACCGCATGCACCGAACGCAGTGGTGCTTGCGGATGAGAGAACGAGACATGAGTCCCATGCGTCTGGAAGACGCTATCTCTGTAACCGCTTGCACCGAACGCAGTGGTGCTTGCGGATGGAGGATGAGAGGATGATCTATGCGTCTGGAAGACGCTACCTCAGTAACCGCATGCACCGAACGCAGTAGTGCTTGCGGATGAGAGAACGAGACATGAGTCCCATGCGGATGGAAGACGCTATCTCTGTAACCGAGTGGTGCTTGCGGATGGAGGATGAGAGGATGAGCCATGCGTCTGTAAGACGCTACCTCAGTAACCGCATGCACCGAACGCAGTGGTGCTTGCGGATGAGAGAACGAGACATGAGTCCCATGCGTCTGGAAGACGCTATCTCCATAGCCACATGTGCCGGCTTGCGGATGTGCGGATGAGAGAATATCTAGATCGGGCAGGTTTGAAACCTGCCACTACGGACATAAATTGACAATATTTTTTGAATAAACCTCAATAATTAACAAAAGAATCGTATCTTAGCCAAGATCAAGGCAGGAGAAAATACACATTGTTAAAAATTTATGTCATGAAATATTATAGATTAGATAATTCCGTTGACACAAAAGTAATAGGACGTCATGCTATACAGTTAACTTTCGCCGATAAAAAAAGTCAGGATTCATGTTGGAGTCTAGTTGATGAAGAGTTCCCGAATTTTAAGCCAGACTTGAGATTTGATTTAGAGAAAGGATCTAAACTGACGGATGTCGCTAGCTCGGGCGTTGATGTGCCTGGATTCATGATAAATGAACGGGTAAAAAACATTTTTGAACAGTGTAAGTTGCCTGATCATCGGTATTATGAAGCAACAGTTACAGATCATAAAGGAGTTGTTCACCCCTATTATTGTCTTCATATTTTGCCTAATGATTATTCTATGATTGATTTCAACAAAACCATATTTAAAAAAGCAACGGAACCTATGAAAATATGGCCAGAACTGGCTTTCCCGAATATGGAAGAAATAAAGAATGCTCCAGAAATACGGATAAAAAGTCTGGAAGAAATGAAGAAATATGAGGATGAGTTATTCCCTAATGATATATATGTTGTTTTGGATGTATTAAGAATACATGATAGTGAAAAATACGATATGCTTTTTTTCCCGGATGTGGATGTAAACGTAAAATACATCTCAGAGAAATTAGCGAATATGTTGAAATCCGAAAAAATTACAGGAATCGGATTATACCCATGTGAGGACATAGAGAATCTTGAATAAACAATTTGTCATAAACTCAAACAACTTCAGAAAACAGAAATATAAAAATTTTATCTTTGTAAAAATCAGAAGACCTATTGGGCAGACTTTGAAAAATTTGTCTATAGGCATTCATAACTTTGTGGTATAAATTAAAAATTAAGAAATATGTCTAAATATATTTATCTGTTTGTTCTTCTTGTCTTTATATTTTGGTTTATCACCAATACCATACAAAATTGGGGCTATTGGAAAATAGACGAGTATAAAAAGAAGATGGGGCTTCTTGGTAGTGAGACAGATGTGAAAATTGCCTTGGGCAGAAGTGGTCTCAGCAAATACTATGATTCCATCGCTCCTTTGATACGCTGGGGAATCAATGTGAGACTGACAGAAACAGAGGAAAAAAGCCTTCTTTTGGGAACATCAAAGTTTGGAGGACGTCCGGACCTTCCGTCAGATGTAGAATGGCCGAAGTCTGCCAATGGGACACCTATGGAGTTTGTGGGCCAATTTAATTTGGAGGAGGCACACAAGGCAGATATGGAAGAACAGATGCCTGATCATGGAATCGTCTATCTATTCTTCAGTTTTTCCAATGCGGTGGAGGATTATAGTGATCCGCAATGTTTCAAGGCGATCTACGTGGAAAAAGCCGATGGATTGGCACGTAGAGAATATCCGGATGATGTGGAGAGGAAACAACCGTCTAAAAAAATGGATTTCATCGAATATTTGAGTCTGCCCACATTTGACTGGAGTGATTTGGAAAAGATGGGAATGACAGAAGCCGAGCAAGATGCATATAATGAGTTGAGCGGCACACATTTCGAGATCGTGATGCTTGGGCATATTCTCACTGTTCAGGGGCCTATGGAATATGATTGTGAGGAGCAACGTCTACATAGGAATATGGGAAATCTGCTTCCTGAAAAATGGGAGGAAAAATGCCAATTGTTCACACAGTTAGACGAATGGATTCCATTCTTCTATCTCAACAATGATTGGTTGGATCCGAATGGAGACAGTTCGGATATCGCATTCTATATTCAGAAACAGGATCTTAAAAATGGAGATTTCAGTAAAATGTGCCTTGTTGTCCAAGCAGACTGATTTGAAATGCGAAATTATAAATGCAAAATGCTAAATGAAATGCGAAATTAAGCATTTTCGCGTCTGGAAGACGCTATCAGAGTAACCGCATGCGCCGAACGCAGTGGTGCTTGCGGATGAGGGAATGGCTAAATTAAGCATCCCGGCGTCTGGAAGACGCTATCTCTGTAAAGCGTAGTGGCATTTGCGGATAAAATGTCTCACAAAGAAATAGCTGACAATATGGAATTTATAAAAGATTGGTTTCTGAAATTGAAATATGGTAAAATCAAAACACCTTTTCATCATTATACCGTTTTGCTTGATGTTTTTGCGGAAAAAGAGGTCACAGACTACAATTCAAATGTTTGTCCGGAAGGAAATGCATGGATGGGTGTGAAAGTGTGGGCAAACGACGCAGATGAAGCAGCTGATATAGCTTGCACTCTTGCCAGATCTATCGGTTTGGAAATAAACACGTCGAACAATAGTATACAAATATTTGATACTAAGCCAGAAATGCCTCCACAGGAAAAACCTTTTGCATATGATAGTAATTTCTCTCCGTATGATGAATAATCGCAAAACAGGTTTGAAACCTGCCCCTACGATCATGTCATGGTATTGCCACTGCGTCTGTAAGACGCTATTTCAGTAACCGCATGCACCGAACGCAGTGGTGCTTGCGGATGGCGGATGAGAGGATGAGCAATGCGTCTGTAAGACGCTACCTCAGTAATCGCATGCACCGAACGCAGTGGTGCTTGCGGATGAGAGGACGTGCGGTGCTTGCGGATGAGAGGACGTGCGGATGAGATAAAAAAAAGACGGTGACATGCACCGTCTCTATAAAACTCTGAATTATCAATCAGATTATTTGAATAGCTTCTTCAAATCATCCACCTTGTCAGTCTTCTCCCATGTGAATAGTTCCACAGTACGCTCGAAGACATTTCCGTTAGCATCCTTGAATGTCTTGTCAACCTTCACTGGTTTGCGGCCGACATGACCGTAAGCGGCTGTTTCAAGGTAGATAGGCTGACGCAGTTTCAATCTCTCCTCTATTGCCTTAGGACGGAAGTCGAATAAACCGCTCTTGCTGATTCTTTCAGCCATTTCACCGTCGGAAACGCCTGTTGTTGATGTGCCATAAGTGTTGATATATAGATTCATTGGTTCTGCAACGCCTATAGCGTAAGCCACCTGCACCAAACACTCTTTAGCCAAACCTGCAGCCACAATGTTCTTAGCCAAGTGACGAGCAGCGTATGCCGCAGAACGGTCCACCTTACTTGGATCCTTTCCAGAGAAAGCTCCACCACCGTGAGCTCCCTTACCGCCATATGTGTCGACGATGATCTTACGTCCTGTCAGACCAGTATCACCGTGAGGTCCACCGATCACGAATTTACCTGTTGGGTTGACAAACAGTTTGTAGTCGCCAGCCTTTAGAAGTTCAGCGTAAACCTTTGACAGTTTAGCAACACGAGGAAGAAGTATTTTCTCCACGTCTTCTTTGATCTTTGCAACCATCTGCTTATCAGCAGTTTCCTGATTGACACCATTGCCAGCCAAAATAAACTCATCATGCTGAGTGCTGACAACAATCGCGTCGATACGCTTAGGGCGATTATCGTCGCCATATTCGATTGTCACCTGGCTCTTTGCGTCAGGGCGAAGATAAGGCATAAGTTTGCCCTCTTTCCTGATTGCCGACAACTCACGAAGGATAGCGTGCGACAGGTCGAGAGAGATAGGCATATAGTTTTCAGTCTCATCAGTGGCGTAACCGAACATCATACCCTGGTCGCCGGCACCCTGCTCCTCATCTTTTCTGTCGACACCACGGTTGATATCCGGGCTCTGGCCATGGATTGCAGAGAACACTCCACATGAATTACCGTCGAACATATACTCACTTTTAGTATAGCCGATTTTGTTGATCACCTCACGAGCAACCTCCTGAAGATTAACGTATGCGCGGCTATTGACCTCACCTGCAAGCACCACCTGGCCTGTAGTCACAAGAGTCTCGCAGGCAACTTTTGATTCAGGATACTGAGCGAGAAAATTATCAAGCACAGCGTCTGAAATCTGGTCAGCCACTTTGTCTGGATGACCTTCAGAAACAGATTCTGATGTAAAGAAATATCCCATAATTTTATTTTTTATTCTATTTAATTAATTTCGACTTTAGTAAAACGATAGCTTATAGCATATGGCTTATGGCATCGTTAAAAAATAAAAAAACGCAAATACGGATGGTATCTGCGATTCATAAAAACAACTAAAAACATTGAAGAAACTACCGTTTTAGCATTTTTTTTACGTGGTTGCAATCGCTCAAATCCGTCCACATTTCATTTTCATTGCAAAATTACTAAAAAATCAGAAACTCCAAAAGAATGAACATAAAATTATCATCGCCTTTTTTTGGTACTTTTACGTTCATTTCGTCACATTATGTATTTATATTCTTTTTTTATTCATTTAAGTTTCATTTTGCAGAAAAAATATAGAAAAGGAGGTACTATTTTATAATTTTTTTCTAATTTTGCTTTATCTATTGCGGATAGAAAAAACAAAAAACTATACATATTTAATTATGGCTAAAGAAAAAAAATTCATCACTTGTGATGGTAACCAAGCTGCTGCACATATCTCATATATGTTCAGCGAGTGTGCTTGTATCTACCCTATCACACCTTCGTCTACAATGGCAGAGTATGTAGATGAGTGGGCTGCTGCAGGCAGAAAGAACATTTTTGGTGAGACTGTATCAGTTACAGAAATGCAGTCTGAGGCTGGTGCTGCAGGTGCGGTACACGGATCAATCCAGGCAGGTGCATTGACATCTACTTACACAGCTTCTCAGGGATTGCTTCTTATGATTCCTAACATGTACAAGATTGCTGCAGAGAAGATGCCAGCAGTTTTCCATGTTTCGGCACGTACAATTGCTTCTCACACACTATGTATCTTCGGTGACCACCAGGACGTATACGCATGTCGTCAGACTGGTTTCGCTATGCTTGCTGAGGGATCGGTTCAGGAAGTGATGGATCTTGCAGGTGTCGCACACCTTTCTACAATCAAGAGCCAGGTTCCATTCCTTAACTTCTTCGACGGATTCCGTACATCACACGAGATCCAGAAGATCGAGATGCTAGAGAATGATGATCTAGCTCCACTTATCGATCAGGAGAAGTTGGCAGAGTTCCGTCAGCGTGCTCTTTCTCCACTCCACCCTGTAATGCGTGGTATGGCAGAGAACCCTGACACATTCTTTACTCACCGTGAGTCTTGCAACACAATGTACAACAATGTACCAGGAATCGTTGAGAACTACATGAAAGAGATCTCAAAGATCACAGGTCGTCAGTACAACCTATTCGACTACTACGGAGCAAAGGATGCTGAGTATGTAATCGTAGCTATGGGTTCAGTTACAGAGTGTATCCGCGAGACAATCGACTACCTAACAAAGCAGGGTAAGAAGGTTGGTCTAGTAGCAGTTCACTTGTTCCGTCCATTCTCAACTAAGCACTTGCTTGCTGCAGTTCCTTCAACATGTAAGGTACTTACAGTTCTTGACAGAACTAAGGAGCCAGGAGCAAACGGAGATCCTCTATATCTTGACGTATGCGAGTCTTACAATGGTGTTAAGAACGCTCCTAAGATTATCGCTGGTCGTTACGGTCTTGGATCAAACGACACTACTCCAGCACAGATGATCTCTGTATACGAGAACGCTGCAATGAACGAGCCTAAGCACCACTTCACAGTAGGTATTGTGGATGACGTAACATTCACTTCACTTCCTAAGAAGGAGGAGATCGCTGTTTCAGGTGAGGGTATGTTCGAGGCTAAGTTCTTCGGTCTAGGTGCCGACGGTACTGTAGGTGCTAACAAGAACTCAATCAAGATCATCGGTGACAACACTAACAAGTATTGCCAGGCTTACTTCTCATACGACTCAAAGAAGTCAGGTGGTTTCACTTGTTCACACCTTCGTTTCGGTGACAACCAGATCCGTTCAACATACTTGGTAACTACACCTAACTTTGTAGCTTGCCACGTTCAGGCTTACTTGAAGATGTACGATGTAACTCGTGGTCTTCGTAAGAACGGTACATTCCTATTGAACACAATCTGGGATGGTGAGGAGTTGGTTAAGAACCTTCCAAACAAGGTAAAGAGATATTTTGCACAGAACAATATCACAGTTTACTATATCAACGCTACTAAGATCGCTCAGGAGATTGGACTTGGCAACAGAACTAACACAATCCTTCAGTCGGCATTCTTCCGTATCACAGAGGTTATCCCTGTTGATCTAGCTGTAGAGCAGATGAAGAAGTTCATCGTTAAGTCATACGGTAAGAAGGGTCAGGATGTTGTAGACAAGAACTACGCTGCAGTTGATCGTGGTGGTGAGTACAAGAAGTTGACAGTAGATGCTTCATGGGCAAATCTTGCTGACGACAAGGAGGAGGCACACAACGATCCTAAGTTCATCCACGATGTTGTACGTACAATCAACGCACAGAACGGTGACCTTCTACCAGTTTCTGCATTCAAGGGTATTGAGTGTGGTGAGTGGCCTGCAGGTACAGCTGCTTACGAGAAGCGTGGAGTATCAACATTCGTTCCAGTTTGGAACGCAGCAGACTGTGTAGAGTGTAACAACTGTGCATACGTTTGTCCTCACTCATGTATCCGTCCAATCGTTATGGATGCTGACGAGGTTAAGGGCATCAAGGGTGATGTTCGTGAGATGAAGGCACCAGCTGCTTTGAAGGGTATGAACTTCAGAATCCAGGTAGGTGTTATGGACTGTCTTGGTTGTGGTAACTGTGTAGACGTATGTCTTGGTAACAACGACGAGAAGGGCAAGAACGCTCTTAAGATGGTTCCTTTCGATCCAAGTTCAGCTGCTACAGCTACTGAGGCTGCTAACTGGGATTACGCAGTTAATAACGTTAAGTCTAAGCAGAACCTAGTTGATATCACAGCTAATGTTAAGAACAGCCAGTTGGCTACTCCATTGTTCGAGTTCTCAGGAGCATGTTCAGGTTGTGGTGAGACTCCATACGTTAAGCTAATTTCTCAGTTGTTCGGTGAGCGTGAGATCGTAGCAAACGCAACAGGATGTTCTTCAATCTACTCTGGTTCAATTCCTTCAACTCCATACACAACTAACGAGAAGGGTCACGGTCCAGCTTGGGCTAACTCTTTGTTCGAGGACTTCTGTGAGTTCGGTCTAGGAATGGAGCTTGCTAACGAGAAGATGCGTGCAAGAATTGAGGCTGTAATGAACGACGCTATCGCTTCAGACTGCACTCCAGCAGATGCTAAGGAGTTGTTCAAGTCATGGATCGAGAATAAGAACGACGCTGCTAAGTCGTCAGAGATCTGCGACAAGATCTTCCCTATCATCGACGCAAACAAGGACAAGTGCAACCACTGCAAGCAGTTGTCAGAGCTTAAGGGTTACATGATTAAGAGAAGCCAGTGGATCATCGGTGGTGACGGTGCTTCATACGATATCGGTTACGGTGGTCTTGACCATGTTATCGCATCTGGTAAGAATGTAAACATCCTAGTACTTGATACAGAGGTTTACTCTAACACAGGTGGTCAGTCGTCTAAGGCTACTCCTCTTGGAGCAATCGCTAAGTTTGCTGCATCAGGTAAGAGAGTACGTAAGAAAGACCTTGGTATGATCGCAACAACTTACGGATACGTTTACGTTGCTCAGATTGCTATGGGTGCTAACCCAGCTCAGTGCTTGAAGGCATTGAAGGAGGCAGAGGCATACGACGGTCCATCTTTGGTTATCGCTTACGCACCATGTATCAACCACGGTTTGAAGGCAGGTATGGGTAAGGCACAGGCTGAGGAGAAGAAGGCTGTTGAGTGCGGTTACTGGCATCTATGGAGATTCAACCCAGCTCTTGAGGCAGAGGGTAAGAATCCATTTACTCTTGACTCTAAGGAGCCTGACTACACTAAGTTCCAGGATTTCTTGAAGGGTGAGAACCGTTACGCTTCAGTAATGAAGATGTACCCTTCTGAGGCTCAGGAGTTGTTCAACGCTAGTGAGGAAATGGCTAAGAAGCGTTACCAGAGCTACGTTCGTATGAGCAAGATGGAATATTAATAAATAGTCCATTATAATAAAGAGAGCGGCATTGCAAAATGTCGCTCTTTTTGTGTTTGTAGGGGCAGACCTTGTGCCTGCCATATTTAATTTAACGTGAGTTCGACGAAATCAAAAAGATAGTTGGAGTGTCATAAATGAGGATTGTTAAGGACGGAACGTCCTAACCCCTTCCAACGTGCGAGCCGTAGGCGAGCACATATAATTTAATAAAACCACAGAGAGAAAAAGTTTGCAGAGAAAGACTTCGCCTTTTTATGAGAAAAGGAAGTTAGATTTCAATCAAAAGTGGAAAATGATTCACAGATTACAATTCATCGTACTTACGTTAATTTAATATGCCTGTTACGTTTTTAATAAATATGTATGTAAATAGAGGATTGTTAAAGACCGTATTTTATATAAAAATTATTCCGCTCACCCTTCGGGTTCGCGGATGGTGAGAATGTAAGGGCGTTCCGTCCTTTTGAATCCTCACTTGTGACAGACCATCTATCTGTTTTGGAAAATAATAATGATGCCCCTACACCATTTTAAAATATTTATTCAATACAGCTAAAGAAATCAAATCCTCTCGTTTTTTATCCATAAATTGAGCCACATATTCATGAGCATGTTCAATGATTGCTTTTGCTTCTTCCGGATGTTCATGGTAATAGCGTACACGTTCCTCCACATCTGAGAAATCAGTAGCCACTTCAACATAATGGTAATTAGGAATCAATGTGCCTTCCATAAACCATGTCTCACAAGTTGGACGAGGCATGACCGCTAAAGAGTTGGAAGACATAACCCATTTTAAATTGCTTGCAACGTCATTTCCCTCTATTGCCATTATAAATTGGCAGTCAAGATGTTCTTTAATTGTCATTTTGCCAGTTCTCCACTCAGCGGGAGAGTCAGTCTTGCGCCCCACGTCGCCCACATCAAAAAGAGGATTTCCATAAAATTTTGCCATAAAATCTTTTCTCGACTGTTTCCCTGCAATTTTTCCACGAAAAACAACCTTAAAATCCTTTTCTTCAAACGATTTTTCGTCATCCACAAAAATAAAATGGCGAACCTTATCAAGTTTCAAGACAACAGAGTTATGATTATTTTCACATAATGGTCTGCTTTTCACCACTGATGGAAATTCAGGCACATACGTCACATCGCCAGGCTCAAAACCCCATTTTTTTTCACCTGGGAAAAACCTTGTAAATTCGTATGTGTCATGCATATACACGTTCCCACCCCACACCTTTTTCCAAGAATCACTTAGACATTCCGCGGTATTTGGCAAAACGACAGGAGCGTTGATCTTACAATAATAATCCACACGCCTCATGATATAATCGCGATCTTGTCGAGATTCTATTTGAGCAAGAAGACGGGGCAAACGATTCCTGCACAAACAACGAGGCTCCAACAATCGCATATAACAACGCAAATAGTAGGCAAACTTCATATTTTTCCCACTATTCAAAGTATAATATATCTTTCTCAACATCCGATTATAAACATTATTCTACATAATTGTACAGCGTGGCAAAATTAATAATATTTTATTTGTTTTGTTGTAGACAAATTGATAATTTTGCAAATGAATGGAATTTCAAAATAGTTTTGAAATTTAGTCCAGAATTAATAAAATAACAAAATATTAAAGAACAATGACTATCAAAGCATTAAACGGAGGTAAGCTCCTATGCCTTATGGCAGCAGTAACAGGTGTATTGACACTTGGTTCATGTAACAAGGATGATGATGATCCACAACCAGAACCAGCTCCAGTGGTTCCAGTGGACACAACACCAAAGAAGGTTATCTATCCAGATCAGTTCTCTTTCAGACTTAACAATTCTACACCAGATTCTCTAAGAGACACAATCAAGGCAAACACATTGCTTGCCGACGGAATCAACTCAGACAGCATCAGCGTTGACGTTATTCTTCGCAACAAGACAAATGTTGATCCAGCATCAGTGTCATTCACTGTTTCTAACAGCTTCCTTGGAAAGGTTAATGTTTCTGACAACGCATCAATCACTGATTCTATTTTCAGCGTGACTTTCCCTGCTATCGAGGGCTCTTACGCATTGTCTATCAATGGCAAGAACAGAAAATTTAGTGTTGTTAGCACAGAAAAGACAACTTCAGCTAACAGAAAACTTTCGAATAAGTATACTGTAAAGCTTGATGCAACTAACAAATCTATCTGCGGAATAGAGTTTGTTCCAAAAGAAAAAATCACAGTTGCTCATTTGAAGGGTTCTGGAAAATTTGTTAATCTTTCTGACGATACTTACAATAAGTATTTGACATCTGCACTTTCTTATGTTAAAGCAGACATCGACGATATTATTACAGAGAATGCTGAAGAGCTTCTTCCTCTAAAAGAGTTAAAGCATTTTGCATATGTTGCAGAAAATGGAAACATTTTCGTAGTCAATGTTGTTAGTGGCAATGTTGATGATGCTGCTACAGAGGTCGCTCTTGAAATTGTATATTAATCATTAAAATTAATTCCCTAAGCCCGGCATTTATGTCGGGCTTTTTTGTTTATTGGATAGTCACACTACCCGATTAATCTTTACGAATAGCAATTTACATAAAAAAACAGGAATTTAGTCGCATCTTTTTTAGATTTTTTAACAAAAAAAAGTGACAGACAATGGTTGTGCAGACAAGAATAACTTGTAATTTTGCAAAATCAAAAATAATTAAAGAAAAAAAAACATGAGGTTAAAAAAGTTTTTATCGCCATGTGCGATAGGTATTGTAGCAGTCCTATTTACGTGTTCTTGTAAAGATGAGGAGGTCGAACAAGAAAGTTCAGAACCTGCCGAAACATTGGATGGTTTCATTTTCGGTTTAGGGGATCCGATTCAACCAAATGTTGGAGGAAATGAACAAATTGGAGATGTTCTTACAGAAATTGATGAAAACACTAAGACGTATTGTGAATGTACAAAGTACAAAGCAAGTGAATCTTTTTCCGAGGTTCTTTTGATGGATCCTACTTCTGATGTGATTTATCCCGGTAGTATTTTAGATGGCAACTCAGTTGCAGAAGGATCATACAGACAAATTGTTCTGGAAAGAGGACCTTTAACTATTTCCACAGATTTTCCGAACATTGTGGGGGATGTTGTCAGGACAGTTGAAAAACCTTCATTGTCTAGTTTGACACAGTCTATGAAAGATATGATGTATGATTCTGGTGTTGACGGTGCGACTCCTGCATCTTGCTCTTTTGAAATCAAAGAGATTGTGTCAGAAGAACAATTAGCAATGGCTGTTGGAGCAAGTGTTGAATATAAGAAACTAAAATTGCGAGACAATTTTGATTTTTCCAAGACAAGCACAACATCAAAATATTTGGTAAAATTCCAACAAGTTTATTACACAGTCAATGTTGATGCTCCGTCGTCTCCATCAAAGTTTTTCGCCTCATCTGTGTCTGCCTCTGATTTAAGACAAGCAATTGGAGGAGGAAGTACTGTTCCCGTTTATGTTTCTAGCATTAAATATGGACGTGCCGCCTATTTTTGCGTTGAAAGTAATGAAAAATCAGATTCTGTCGCAAATGTCTTGGACTCTTCATTCAAATTGGGTAAAAGCAGTATCGTTCTAAATGATTCTACGACTGCTTATAAAAAATTGAAGGATTATTCCATTTCTGGAACTGTGATTGGAGGATCCTCTAAGGATGCTGTTGGAGCAGTCAAGGGTTATGAGAAGATGATTGAATTTATCACAAATGGAGGTGATTTCTCTAAGGAATCTCCATCTAAACCAATCGCATTCACATTGAGAAGACTTTCTAACTATGATGAGTTTGGAGTTGTGAACGCTACTGAATATATCGCAAGAAACTGTAAATCAACAAATGCATCAATAACTGCAGAAAATTTCTATGGAGTAAAGGGAGAAAATGATGTTTGTGGCACAATCAAGCTACGTCTTAAATATCCAGATGGAGAATTGTCATCTTGGTTTTACGTGCTAAACCAACCTATTTCAGAAAGTGGAGCAATTAATGTACCTGTTGGAAAAACAATAGAAGCACCAATGGCTGGACATTCTGTTCCTTTCACTATCGATTATAGTAGATATGAAGGCACTAAATTAGTAGTTGATGCACAATTGTATGAGTGGGACAAGCCATGTGGCTGTGGAAACCGTCACGAGTATGATGATTACAATGCATTCTATAAAGAATATGTTCTTTCTGATATTCTTGACAATAATAATGGCAAAGTGACTATTGAGCTTCAGTTGACTAATGAATTCACTGAAAGTCATCATTATAGAGGTTTATTTAATAATGTTTTAAGTCATGAGCCTGGAACATCTGCAACAGATTGCCGTGTTCAATTTACATTTAATGTCAAAGTTCAATAAATACTTAAAAATTAGTAAACATGAAAACAAGTATTAAGTTTATTGTTTTAATGAGTGTTTTATGCACTGGATTTTTTTCGTGCAAAGACAATGAGGAAGAAGAAGGTAAAGATGAGCCTAAGCAGGAGACAAAAGAGTTGAAGAAAGTCCTTTCTGGCGAGTTTGTGCTGGACAATCAGTACGGACAGGATATGTTTTTTAATGCAAAAGAGATGAAAATCAGCACTGCAAGCAACTTTGATTTTGCTTTCGCTTATTATGACACTGTAAGAACTTTTGATTTTACTGAAAAATTAAAATCATCATTTGATTATGCTTCAAGTACAAACACTACATATCCGAAGTATTTCCTTGCCGGAGGAACATCTGTTGATTTGAATCAACTGACAGCAGTTGATCTATCAACACGTTCCACTTCATTCTACATTTTGCCTGATGATTTCACATCAACAAAGTTTGATACTTTGAAAACAGTTTCCGGACTGTTGCACGTGTTCGAATCAGCGAAGATCGTAAGAAATCAGGTAGATAAGTCATCAGATATTTATTTCTCTGATGGTTTTGGCTGGTCGGAAGGCACTCTTATTGGATTCAAAACACAAGAGGGGAAATGCGGTATCATCAAAGTGATTAGCGATCCTTATAATTATAATCGACAAAAAGTCGGTCAGATTGAGATTGCAGTCAAGTTTGAGGGAGAATAATCTATTCATCACTTGAATCTGTAAGGGCTGACCTCGTGTCTGCCCTTTTTTATTCCTTCCACTCCTCAAAGTAAGAATCGTTATCAAACGCTGCTAGAATTATACGTGTGACGGCTATCTTGTCTTTTACATCACATTCGTAAGTGACTGAAGGATGTGCATCTATGCAACCTGCTTTGTAAGGTCGCCAGAAATGGATTTCTATTATATTGGGATAAAATTCTTTAGATGTCCTATACAGTTTTCCACGATGTTTCTTTTAAAGCCTTCAATGTTATATCCTGTTCTGGCGTTGTTTTTTCCTCAAACGGCAAAACGAAACATTTGCTAACGGCATCATATATATTATCCGCTATCATTTCTATATCAGCATCAATAAGAATGATATAAGCAGGTTTTATTCCAATAAAGTAAGAGCATTTTACCGTCGGGAAAACTTATAATGTTTTCTGTTTTGTATATCATTATACATTTTTCCATTAATATAAATTTTTGTTAGTTAGATAAAGCTCTCTACAAATATAATCATTATAAACATCCATAGCCTAATCAAAAAAAAATGAAAACTCAGTAGATAATTTGTGATAATTACATATAAAAAGAGACGCGATTTCCCGCGTCTCCTCATATATCTCAAATAAATTAACTTTATTATTTGATTGTCAGATCTGTTGAATCTTTTTTAGAATTCATACTCTTCAAATATACGGCAACAGTCATGATTGTCACCACAGCTCCTGCTGTATATGAGATTGTTTTGTCGAGATGCAGACACTCTGGAGCGATGAAGATGTATGTCGAGCAAACCATTGTCATGAAGATTGCTGGCACGAATGTCACCCACCAATAGTTTCCTCTCTTTCTCAAAAAGACGGTGATTGCCCACAATGTGAATACCGACAATGCCTGATTACACCATGCGAAATATCTCCAGATCAGATTGAATCCCTCTTTGTCGCTTACACTGTAGATCAACACAATCAATGTCACTGCAAAGATAGGCAAACTGATTGCCAATCTGCTTTTGATTGTCTTCTGCTCTTTATTCAAGAAATCCGCAACAATAAGACGGGCGCTTCTCAACGCTGTATCTCCACTTGTGATAGGTGCGAAAACGACTCCCAATAGAGCCAATACACTTCCTACCTCTCCTAGCCAATTCTTTGTGATATTATCTACGATTAGAGCGGCATTGTTTTCTCCCATACCATGCTCGTTGAAGAAATAGTTGGCTGCGGCTGCCCAAATTAGAGCCACAATACCCTCTGTGATCATCGCACCGTAGAAGATTGGTCTACCATGCTTCTCATTTGTCATACAACGTGCCATAAGCGGACTCTGTGTGGCATGGAATCCACTGATCGCTCCACATGCGATACTTACAAACATCATTGGGAACAGTGGCATATTCTCTTCTCCTGCTGGATGTGTGTTCTGCAATCCATCCCAAATCTCTGGCAATGCGGGACTTGTCTTGACCAACATCACCAACACTCCTACTGCCATAAAGATCAATGCAATAGCAAACAATGGATATACTTTTCCAATTACCTTGTCGATAGGTAGCAATGTGGCTAGGATATAGTATACAAAAATCACTCCAAACCAAACTGTTGGGTCAAAAGATGTCAATTTTGCCAGAATAGCTGATGGTCCGCTCACAAACACAGCTCCTACAAGAACCATCAAAATCACTGTGAAGATGCGCATCACCGTCTTTGCCTTCATACCTAGATGACGACCGATGATGTCTGGAAGACTCTCGCCTCCTTCTCTAAGACTCATCATTCCTGCCAGATAATCGTGTACGGCTCCTGCAAAAATACATCCGAACACAATCCACAAGTAAGATGCAGCACCGAATTTAGCACCCATGATGGCACCGAAAATTGGTCCAAGGCCTGCAATGTTCAAAAACTGAATCATGAAGATTCGCCATGTTGGCAATGGCATGAAATCCACTCCGTCTTGCTTGGCAATGGCAGGAGTCACTCTGTTGGGATCTGGGCCAAACACTTTCTCTACAAATTTTCCATAAACGAGATAGCCCAAAACAAGTGCGACAAACGCAATGTAAAAAGAATTCATCTTTTTCTAAAATTATAAGTAGAGACGCAGCACACTACGTCTCTACATTATTAACTATTAATTATTAATTCTAATTAAATATAGTCTTCGCCAAATGATTCTTTGGTTTCGCTCACATAGTCGCGGATATGTTGCTCCTCCGACTTTCTGCAAATAAGCAGGACATTATCGTCGTCGACAACGATCATATCATCAAGACCTTCCACGATTGCGATCTTATTCTCCGCAAGGCTGATCACATTTCCTTTGGAATTATGATATTTTACCCTACCCTTCAAAGTCGCATTTTTATTCTCGTCTTTTGCATCAGACAAATCATAAAGACTTCCCCAAGTGCCTAGGTCAGACCATCCGAAATCTGCCGCAATCACATTCACATTCTGTGCTTTCTCCATGATCGCATAGTCGATCGAAAGGTTCTTGCTTGTCTGATATATAGAATCGATATATTCCTGCTCTTTTGGAGTGTTGTATGAGCTGCTGCCAGCCTTAAACTTGTTCCAGATTTCTGGCTCGTGCTGTTCGAATGCATTTGAGATTGCATTCACATTCCATAGGAACATACCTGAATTCCACAAGAATTCGTCACTTTCGAAGAAGATCTTAGCCAACTCAAGATTTGGTTTCTCAGTGAATGTCTTTACCTTGAAAATGGAATCTACAGAAGATCCGTTCTCTATCTGAATATATCCATATCCAGTCTCCGGACGAGATGGCTTGATTCCAAGTGTCATAAGCACATCGTTGCTGGCTGTGAAATTTAAACCTTTCTCGATTGTGTTGAGAAATTCCTGCTCTTTCAAAACCAAATGGTCTGACGGTGCAATCACCACATTCGCATTTGGATTCAACGACGCAATCTTGTTCATAGCATAAGCAATACAAGGTGCAGTGTTGCGACGTGCTGGCTCCAAAAGCAACTGGTTTTCTGTCAGCATTGGCAACTGCTCTAGAATCAAATTCTTATATTGTTTGTTAGATGCGATAAAGATATTCTCAGTTGGTATAATCTTTGCAAAACGATCAAATGTCTGCTGCAAAAGAGTACGACCTGTGCCAAAGAAATCCAAAAACTGTTTTGGACGGTTCGAACGAGAGCATGGCCAAAAACGTGTGCCTGCTCCACCCGCCATAATAACTAAAAATCTATTCTTATCCATTTTTAATTAGTCTCTGCTTCTTCCTAAAATTTTCAAGATATATAGGAACAGGTTGATGAAGTCCAAATATAGTTCCAAAGCACCATACACAACCCATCTCTGCTGATCTTCTTCTGCCAAATAGTGGAATCCACCATTCTTCAATTTCTGTGTGTCATACGCAGTCAAAATCACAAACACACCTACCATTGCGTAGTTTATAATCCAATCAAGTGTAGAACTTGCCATGAAGATATTCACAATTGTGGCGATAATACCTCCAATCAACACAAAGAATGCGATTCTTCCGATTGTAGAAAGATCCTTCTTAATCTTGTAGCCAATGAACGAACATGCTCCAAATGTACCAGCAGTAATGAAAAATGCCGTCTCAATCAATCCTAAATCAAACACTAAGAAGATCGAAGACAGTGTCAGTCCGTTTACAATCGAATAAATCACAAACAAGATATTCAATGTTCTTGCCTCAAACTTTTGTATTCCTGCACTGATCGCGATGACAAGACCAAGCTCCACTAACGCCCAAATCCAAAATGAACCAAGGAAAATGTTTCGCAATGTCTCTGAATGTGCCACTACCCATGCAGAAGCACCAGTCAAAAGCAATGCATAACACATCATTTTATAAACAGATGTCATGTACTTAGACAAAGCTACCTTCTCATGGTCTACATACTGGCCATTGGAAGTTGAGCTATTATCAATTCTCTCTTCTTTAGAATAATTTTCTAGTTCCATATCCTTTAAGTTTTTTGTTTCTGCAAAAATAATCAAAAAATGTTTTTATCCGAAACTGGATTCACATTTTTATAAATTTTTAAGAAAAGTCATTAGTGCCGTGCAGTCTCACGCTGAATGTCAGAATTTCTCCATGTCTGTCGACGGTGACTTTCACCTCATCGCCTGGACTGAATCTTGTAAGCCTGTCTTGGATTTCAGCCACTGATTTGACACTTGCATTGTCGACGGCAATGATGACATCTCCGTTCTGCATTCCGGCTTCCTTAGCTCCTCCATTATTTCCCACTTCCACAACATACACGCCATCGAGACGGTTGACGTTGTTGGCTTTGGCAAATTCATCCGTGATGTCTGTGATCACAATGCCAAGCAATGCTCTCTGCACTGTGCCATATACTTTTAGATCAGACACTATCTTTGTCATGATCGACACTGGAATAGCAAACGCATATCCTGCAAATGAACCTGTCTGCGACGCAATGGCTGAATTGATACCTACCAATTCTCCATTCAGGTTTACCAATGCTCCTCCACTGTTTCCTGGATTCACAGCAGCGTCGGTCTGGATAAACGATTCTATTTTCATATCACCGGACAAAATATTGATATTACGTCCTTTGGCGCTTACAATTCCTGCCGTCACTGTAGATGTAAGGTTAAATGGATTGCCCACAGCCAACACCCACTCTCCTACTTTCAGATCGTCGGAATTGCCTATTTCAATTGGAGACAAATTGTCAGCCTCTATTTTTAGCAATGCCAAATCAGTAGACGGATCCAATCCTGCGATTGTCGCGTCAAACTCCCTCTTGTCGTTCAGCGTCACCTGTACTTTGTCAGCCCCTTGGACAACATGATAATTGGTGACTATGTAGCCCTGATTGTCAAGAATCACTCCAGAACCAGATCCTACAGGTCGTGGATTGCTGTTTTGTGGCTGGCGACGTGGCTGTCCGAAAAATGAGCCGAACAAGTCTTCCAATGTAACAACATTAGATTGTCTGCCTTTGGAATATGTGATGATATGCACAACCGAATTTAGCGATTTCTCTGCGGCGACAGTGAAATCAACTCCCGTCGAAACATATTTTGCTGATGAATTTACGGATGTAGACTCTTTTAACAAAGCGTTCGCATCTTCTGACGATTGGCTCGTCTGCACTTTACACGACAAAAACAATGTAGAAAAAATGGCAATCGAACATGCCGTTAAAACACTCCTTTTCATACCCTTCAATTTTTGTAATTTCTTTACAAAGATAACGAAAAAAATAGATTTTTTATTGTGTGGATATAAAGCTTTTTGGATAGGATTTATATTTTTGTATGACAAATTAGACTAAAGTATGAATCACGACAAAGAAATAGAACAAGGTTTGCTCAACATTGCAAAAAAAAACTTAGGCTTAGCCAAGTTCATATTGTTTGGATCAAGAGCAAGAGGTGACGCTCGCTCTGATTCAGACTGGGATATTCTTGTCGTTATCAACACAGACAAAATCAGACACGAAGACTATTGCAAATTTGCTGATCCATTCTACGATTTAGGTTTACAATACGACGCTGTAATCAACCCAATTCTACAAACATCTGAAAACTGGACAAAATTTTCATATCTTCCTCTGTTTAAGAATATACAAAAAGAAGGGAGAATACTATGCTGACAGAAGAAGAAAGACAAGCTATCGTAACATACAGATTGGAGAAAGCAGAAAATGCGTTAAAACAAGTGGAAGCAAATATTGCCAATGAATTTTGGGATTTGATTGCCAACAGATTATACTATGCTGCATATTATGCAGTTACAGCCTTGTTAATCAGTGAAAATCACGAAACGCATACTCACAATGGTGTAATAACAATGTTTGGACTTCATTTTGTAAAAACTGATAAATTCACAAAAGAAGATCATAGATTATACCAACGTCTTTTCACACAAAGACAAACTGGAGACTACAGTGATAACTTCTTTCTTGATAAGGAGGATGTAATGCCCCAAATCGAACCTACAAAAAAAATTTATCAAGAAAATTTCTGATTACTTATCAGAAAAGCATTAGTTATAAAGTGCATCTATGGATTGTCCCAACAGTTTTACGCGATTACAATTCTTCTCACAAAATCGCTCTTTTTAAACGAAGGTATTGTGCCGATAACAAAATTATCTTCCTGCATATCACAGACGTAATAAACATCATCGTTATAAGAGAATACGTCGTTGCGTAATGCACCACACAAATCTTTGCAGACATTTTCTTTTTCCGCCACTTCCAATGCCACTCGTCCATCTCGCGTCTGAAGTATATTCACTTTATAATCCATTGTGGTATAGATTGTTGCGGCAAGCATCGCACGATCCATCGCTGTGGCTTTTTTACTATAAAGTATCTCTTCTGCAGAACGAAGTCTACCTGCAGTCAAACTATTCTCTACCCTTTCAAACGACTCTCTGTCTTGCACAAAATCAAAAATCATCTGCATTCTCTGCACACTCGACAATCCTCGTCCAAGAGTGGTCTCATCCACAAACCAACAAATCTTCTTAATATGAATGGAATCTTTCTCTTCCTCGACGAAATATTTTGCCACATCAGCTGGATCTCCGTCTGAATTTAACAATTCTGAATTATCGTAGCCGGCTGTCAATCTCAACATTTTTTCTTTGTCAAACTTCAGACGTAGTAGACATTTGTTGTTTGCATTCATACCTGAAATTGTCCAGTCATAACTGTTGATCGCAAATAAAGCTGCATTCGGATTTGGATCGTCAGCACCGTCGTCTACTTTATTATCATCAATTTCATTTTGCTTGAGCATAGGCACCAACGGATCATCAACCTTCCATGGTTTGAAATTTTTCTTTTTAAAAGAACTCCAAGTGATTATAAATAAAAAAAACAAAATAATCCAATTGAGATCCACAGATGTATAGAAATATAGACCAACAAGCAAAAAGAATGACATAGCAAATAATGGACCGTTCATACCAGTCCATCTATTCAATAGACTCAAAAACTGGGTGAATTTTGTATTCTTGAAAGACAATTCGACATGTATTTCATGCATGATAAACCAAATGAGTCCAAATGTCAACGACATAGCAATTCCATGAGGAAGAAATCTTATTGTACACTTGTCGTCTGCAGGATAAGGGATAAATAATTCCTTCAGAATAAACACCACGATGAATATCATGAGTGAAACGAAACATGTATCATTAACTGATGGTTTATGACGTGAATATCCTCCATCTGTCACAGTTGTGTCTAGTCGTTTACGGATATCTTCTTTGATGGCAAGGTATCCGCACAACAGTTTTCGCATCGGTAGAATTTCCTGCAAATCTTTCTTGAGTGTTCCATACTCACTAATTCTGTAGGTCTCCTTATCCTCTACTTTTATTTCTGCGTTATTCTTAGGAGCGTCAATTCCATCTTCTGGATCAAGATCTACTTCATCTGGCATACCCAATTCAGTTTCAGATGATGGATTTGTAATGATGGCCGTATAATCATAACGAGAGAATAATGCTGAAAACCAATCTTTTATCGCTTCAAAAGATAATTTTCCAGCAGATTCATCTGATCCTGTCACTCCGACCATGCATCCTTTGAACACTTCATCGTTTACTATCCACGATTCGGTAGGTTCGTAGTCGACAACCACGTCGTCCTCAAATGTTTTTCTGATATGGATTTCTGCCTTATTATTCTTGATATAGATATGTCCGATCGGATTAACCGTACGTGGGAAATGTCCATCATATATGGCAAAAGAATCATCCTCACGTACAATCTTACATTTTTCAGCAATTGCACGTGGCCATAATTTATACCATATAAAGCAGCCCAACGCATATAGTAGCGTCGGGATCAGGATTCCACCCAATATCATCAATATTAGATCACTCATGCCTTGTATTCGTAATTAATTCCTCCTAGTTCATCCCAAGGAGTAAATTCTTCTTCTGTTGAATCGCCAATATATTGTCTGAAAAGCTCATCTTTGTATGAAGACGGTGCTTCTTGATTCTGTTTTTCATCCTCTTCATAATTACACTTTAGTCGCCAATCTATCTGGTCTTCAACCTTTTGCCATGTCACAACAAACAGATATGGATCTGTCTCATGCTGTTTGCAAACCAATGGTCCGATTTCATATCTGCGTGCTTCATCCATCTCAAACAGTTCATGTCTGGCTTTCGCCGCAAACTCTTTATCGGCAGCACGAAGAAGCATAGGCTCCTCATCATTCGTAGTTACAAACATTCCGTTTAACTCTGCCATCTTGTAAAGAGGACGGAATGTGATGCTGTCGCCATAATCACGGTGGAAATCGGCGAAGTCTTTTGGCACATTCGGCAGATTGTCCGTGAAACATTTCGCTATGCGACGATGCAACATCTCATAATCTTCAGCTGCTTTTTCTGCTTCATAATCAGCGTCTTCCTTGCCAAACAAACGGTTTCCAGGAAGTGTCACAATCTCTGATATGAATTTGTCTGCAAACAAATTCTGCAACATATCCTTGTAGTCTGTCTTCGTAAGTTCAGACAATTTACGCGTCTTACGATTCAAATAAAGCATCGGCTCAACCAGTTCCGGATTCTTCACCAACGTCTCTCCTCCAAACTTTGCTTGTGTCAAGTGTTGGTTGAACATTGTCTCCTTCACATTAACTGTCCACCAATCAGTTTTTTCCATTGCCAACTCATCTTTAGCCTTATCTATAAGCTTCATGACATGTCGTTTCTGCTGTGAACAGAAATCGTAGAGATCATTGTAGAGATAATCCACCTGATCCTCATAATCCTGACGCATATTGTTGTTGACTTCAAGCAATGTGTTGGCAAGAAGCATCTTCTTTAATTTTCTGACATACTTATAGTTACGGAAATACTTCGTAAACGATGCTATCCACGGAATTATGGCTCCAATTGTCACCCAAACCCATGAATATTCCGGTCTCATCACATTATAATAAGTGCTATAAGCAGACAAATCCGTTATTGTAGGAAGTATTTCGTTTAAAAGATAAGGCACGACGTTGATAAGTACAAACACAATCACGACACTCAACACAGCTGTCTTCGCAATCAATCCCAGCAACGTCGGTTCAAACTCAATTATGGAACTCAATTCTTTCACCAAATCCAAGTTTCTCTGCTGGGTTGTTCTGTCCGTGTCATCCTTAAAATCAAGGTAGAAATCTTTGATGAATTCCGGACATTTTACTATATCATCCTTGTCCTCTTTTGCCCGTTCCTTATACTTGCATATCTCTTCTTGCATAGCGTCATAATACGCAAGTGTCTGAGGCAGAGTGACATCCGGATTATACGTGCTTCCGATAAAGTATGATGCCGACTCACGGATTGTGCTTGCAGCATGCTCATAAATTGCCTCACGATTCTTCACCATCGTGTCGATGGATTTGTATCTCAACGAATACGAAATCTGCTGGTGTCGTTTCACTAATGTGGAAGGAAGATGTTTCAGATATGTCTGGAAATAGTCACGAAGCAGATTGTATCTGTAGAAATTATAAATCGGATGTGGATCAGGATTCTCATAAAGTTTGTTGAAGACGTCGCCCAAATCGCATCCAGACTTTAGTTTTCCCTCCACTTTAGCCACATTACGCGCGATTTCATCATCGTCCTTGATATCATCAGTTATGTAGTCGTAGTTGAGATTTTCATCTCGCACCAACGCTTTCAATATGTTGCGTCGAATATTCCAGGCATACATGTCGTGTTGGGCCTTGCCATCGTAGAACACGGATGCGGCGCCAAGTGAATAGTAGCCATTCTGTGTGGCAAGATCATTGCCAAAAACTGTGGCGTCGTTATCTCCACAGAAATAGACAGACAGCATATATTGGAACAGCAGATCAGTCAACTCATTGGTTTGTAGCTGACAATAGAATCTGTTTGAAACATACTGGTTTTCCTGATACAACACGACTCTGGCAAATTTCTTTTTCTCCATCATCGCATTCAGTTGCTCAAGAAACTCCACACATCTGCGTTTGTGCTGCAAGTCGTGCGACTGGTTGATTGCCTCCTTCACACATAAAAATCCCGTCTGCTCCAATCCACGATTAAGATGCGTCGAAAGTATATTTCCGAATTTGTCATCCAAAATAGACGGTAACAGATGAAAAATTTGCTGTGTGAGTTTTTCTTCCGCATTTCCAAGAATACAAACCTGAAGATTGATGAACGGAAATCCCTTTTCAAGGAAATAGTTCACCATACGCTGCCCTTCCCTCACCGTATAATCAATCATTGCATCAAAAGAATCCTTGTTGTCTATTCCTTTAACGCAACGACGGTTGGCAAGGTTGGTCACACGCCAGCAGTGACGTTGCTCGCGAGAAAGTTTGCGGAGATTTTCCGCCAACCTCTTGCGAACATCTATATCCTCATTAAGATTTATAACCCAAACAGGTGTCATCAGTCTTTACAAGTGAAATCCTCAAATGTCTTGAATTTGTCGTTAAGCACACGCAACATCTCCTTCAATGTCTCCATCTCCTGGAAACTCTGGGCTGTACGTGCATCTCTGTATTTTGTATCAAGAATTGTCTCGACTTTCTGTTTTGCCTGATTGAATCCCTGAACCAAAATATTGTTGTCCAATGCGTTGACTGCCTGCATATAGCGGTCGATGAAATTGTCGTAGTGGTCGCTCAAATAGCGTTTTCCAAACTCATTGCTCAACTCTGTGTAGAAGAGATTGCTGTAGCATGGAGTGTATTTGCGTCCCTTCTCCGCAATGTTGATCTGGATCTTCTTGTCGCCCAAAATCTCAAGCGACAAGTCTGTAGCCCAAACCACCGCATTGTTTTCAATCTCGAATGGTTTTTGTCCATAAACACCCTCCAAATACGACTTGTCTGGAATGACTACAAATTTTTTCATTGTAGATTCATCGTAGTTGCTTAGAATCATCAGTTTAAGCATTGCGATAGTTGCGTTTGACGCATCAAGTGGCAACAGACTCTTGATTTCATCCACGTTGCCGCCTGTTCTTGCAAATGCCTGATGGAAATGGTAGTACTCCTTCTTATCACATTTCTCATACTCCGACTTGATATTATGGTAAGTGCGGTAATACTCGAAATTCATTCCCGACTTCGCCGTGATGATATAGAACAATTCAGAATTGCTATGACCAATAAACTTCTGAGAACTTGACTCCTGGAAGTTGAAAACCTTCTTTGCGTTGTCTCTATTGTCAGCCACACAGAAATCTCTTTGCTCAAGTACACCGTCCATCTGACCGATATTATAAGAGAAGAACAAAGTTGGAGCAAGACGTTTTGTCACCTCATCAAGCTGGTCTGTAGTAAGTTCATTGATAAGATCTGGCAATTTCTTGTCGTACCATCCATTCACGGCCGAATTTCTGCGACACATCAAGCCAAACGCCTTGTACGCGAAATTTAGAATATCGTCGATTGTCTTCTCAGCGCTGCGTTCTGTATTGATGAAAAACTTAGATTTCAGAGTTGCCTCGCCATTTTCATCCAATGCCTCCACAATATAGTTGGCAGACTTCAAATCTGGCTCGATCTGATTCTTCATTGTATGGAAGAAATCAGTCAACGCTTCTGTAGTAGGCACACGCACATTGCCAGAAACGGCCTCTTTGTCTGGAGTGATCAGTTTCTCATAATACTCAGCGAACAAGTTGTCTCGTTTCCAACCGTCGCCATTCGCGAATTCGCAAATATTTGGCAGGTAGACGGAAGTGATGTCCTCTTTCTTTGCTCTGAATGTCTCTGCAAGATTCTTGAAACTCTGTTTTGGTCCCTTCTCGCTCAACAATGCAGTCTTTGCAGCTTCCGACAACGCTCTCAAATGACGTGCCACAACGTCCAAGAATCCGTTTTCTCCGTAGCAGAATGATTTGATCAACTCAAAGATCTTGTTCTCAATCAAGATTTCTCGTTTAAGCTCCAATCCTCTCTTGTAGACGCTGTAAACATTGGCTATGTCGTCGGCGTTGTTGTTGATGTGAACCATCTCAAGGAAAGTTCTCTCCTCAGCTTTCTCTCTTGCTGAATCAAGGTCACTTTTCTCCTTGCTGCTTGACGATTTCTCATATTTAGTGTTCTGACGGTTCAATTCGCTCTTTGTCTGCAAGTGCGACGCATAATCTGCGATGATTGAATCCTGAATCATATCCTTGTCCTTGTCATAGTGGTTGAACAAAGATGTACACTCTTCATCAAGACGCTCGACAGCTGCAATTGTATTTTGAAGTCCGATTTCTGTAACCAAATCCTCGACACATGACCAAATTTTCTGCTCAAGTGCATCTTGTGTCGACTTCTGCAATGCGTCATTGTCCTGATCTTCAATAACGTCGGCTAGACTCTGAGTCGTCTTCTTGACTGCAGAATTCATCTTGCCGGCATCAAACTTGTCCACACGTTTGTCTCCTTCGATCACACCTGCTCGCGACTCTGAGAAGTTAGTCTTGATAGCCTGAGTCATCTGATTGCGGATTTCGCTGAAATAGTTGTTATCTCCGTCAGGATTAAGCACATAGGCATTGATAGTGTCCTTGATTAGATTCTCGACAACTTTATTCAAGTCCACTTTATTGGCCTTGTCGTTGACAGACTTTCCAAGGATACAGTGTTCAAGCAAATCAGCCTGAATACGGCATTTCATATAGTCGTCGAAATCAGCACTTGGCTTCTTCAACGCCACATATCCCATCGGAAGTAGGAAATTCTTCTCAGTGCCAGGAGCGACCTCTCCGTCGCGAGTGTTATCCATGAACGACTCAAAACCTCTTGCGCCTGGACCATCATGAAGATAGCAAAGAAGCTCAGCTGTATTCGAATACATGCTGTCAAGATTACCTAGGTTGTTGCCAGCCTCTGTCTGGAAATCAACAGGAATCAAGGCTTCAAATGGTCTGTATGGTAGCGATGTGTTGATGCGCGAATAACGGTCGTTCAATGCGAGACGATGGAACAAAGTGGCTGTCTCCGGTTTCTTCGACCATGCCATCTCCGCCTCTAACTCTGACATAACGGCAAACGCATTGCGTGGATACTTCTCATTGCGTCCGTTGTGGTCGATATACCACTGCGGCATATACATTGTGAGGATAACCTTTGGATCGGCTTCGTCGATTGTTGCCTTGTGCATCATGTTCACGAAATACAACACATCGTTGATGATACCTGAACCTGTGCCTCCCAAACTTGAACAAACGACCCAGTAGCATACCGTGTTGTTGTCGGCAGCGTTGTCCTCTATCTTATTCAAATCCTGAATATTCTTCACAAGTTTCTCACAAAACTGATCGGCAAGACGGGCGAATGCGGTACGTGATTTCAAACGGAATGCTCCGGCTCCAAATTTCAAAGCTCGGTTATCCATGTGCATAGCCACCTCGTCATCACAAGCCTCTATGATACGCTTGTTGATCTGGATCTCCTGCGCCGCCTTAGCCTTCTGGTAGATGACGTAAGGATTCTGGGTTCCAAGGTTTATAAGCTCATTCGTGGAAAGCATTTTCACACGTCCGTTCTCATATTTAGTACGGAATTTTTCATTAAGGTTGTCAATGTCTCCGGCGTCAGTGTCGATGAACATAAAACGATAGTTGTCATTCATCACGTCAACCTTACTACGGTTGCCACTGACATTCTGAAGGCTTTCATACACCTTCATCTTGATTAGAGCCACAGTCTTCGAGCCTGCACCTCCACAGCCGATAAAAATATGTTTTCTTGCCATATATTATTGTGTATTTTTTTCTAATTAATTCTTATTTAGCATTTTGCATTTATAATTCCTAATTTTTCTCACACGTTTCCATCAATATCAAGATTGATGTCTTTTCCTCCACGCGGATCCCTGATCTGCAAAGGAATCGTAGTGGAATATTTGATGGTTGATGAGCCGCCCGACGTGTAGTCGTCACCTCCGTTCAAACTGTATTCCTGTGAATTGGTGACAGTCACTTCATATTTTGGCTCGACGCTCCAATGAAGAATCGGAACAAATAGTTTTGCGATATATTTTTTCTGTTTGAAGACGACGTTGCATTCCGCTTTCTCCACATCAATTGTGAGATTGCTCACACGTCCGTTGATCTCCTCTGTGCAGATTTTTTTAGTTCCCTGAGTGAGTGTGTATTCACCGCGAAGTTTATACTTGTCGCTGCAATTACGCTTAATGCAATAAATCACACTTAATATGTAGATGATAATAAGTATCCACATTATGCAGTACCATTTGAAAGCCATAGGATGACAGAAGACATTCTCCTGTGGTAATTCTATGCTTGCCTCGATTGTCTGGTTGTCTTTACCCATCAGTTTGATCAACTCAGCCTCATACGGCACTTTAAATGATATGTGAGCTTTCAATCTGCCGTTTGGTTTCTCGAAATGCGGATTTAGAAAGGCTTCATCATTACCACGGATCTGCGCAATATTGACAAATTGCTCTTCACTTCCGTCGCTACTCATCAAATGAGGCAGTTTCAACTCTGGATGGTCTTCACACTCATCTTCATCAGCCATCACAAGATGCATTCTGCGGTCGGTGATGGAAATGGAGTCGAGAGTAATTGCGTCGAACACATCGTTTGGAACCCACGACATAGACATCGACAAATGTCCGTCTATATCCACGTCGACGGAATTGATAGTTGCTCCAGCCTCCTGGGTCATCTTGCCAATCAAAAACTGTTTGAATTTTTCAAGTGCGATGTCATTCTTCATCTGGTCAAACCAGCTTTGCAAAGCCTGTTCGTTTGAGACAGGAATAGTCTGAGGCTTAAACATGGAGAAAGCATTCATTATATCATCTGTGCTCGTCTCCCCACTACCCATCTTTGGCAATTCCAAAGCCACAAGTTTGATATTCTTTCCTGCCAATTCCTTTTCGATTCTCGAACGGTAATCATCCAGGCGAAGTTTCTTTGGATGTCCGGCGACGGGATCATTAAGAAAATCGGTGATAAGAAACACAAATTTCAGATTATTTCTGCCAGTGCGTGTAAGGTCTTTTTCAAGATACTCAAGCATATTGAGCAGGTCTGTATAGGCAATGAATTTTTTTCTTTCTTCAGCCGACGCTGGTTTGTCATACACACGGTCGGCATAGCTGACAAGGCTCTGTCTCATTGCTGAATTCACGATTCCGAAACCGTTTGGCTCATTCTTTGCCTCGCCTCCAAACTTGATGACTGATACATAATCACCGTCCTGAACGGAGCGAAAAAAACTTTTTAGAGCAGGAACTACGATTTTTTCATATTTGTTCATTGTTCCAGACACATCAATAGCGAAGACATAATCAGCGTGTTCATTTTTAAGTTCTTCGCCGAATTTCTTCATAAGTTCAGGAAAATCATTTGCCAACGCATCGAAAGCACGGTTGTCTTGTGCGGTAGACGTTGCAAATCCAAGCATCAACAATAGAACAGATATGTATAATCTAATCAATTTCATTTATCGGTTATTCTAAATAATTCAAAAATCCTTTCATTTAATTGACCATCTTTTTACAGATGATACAAACAACTCTTAAAAATAGTATAAAAAATAATCTCCTACACAACATCATCATAATTTTTATTCACAATTAACATATTTTTATGGATTTGCAAATCCACAAATGTCACGTCAGACTAAATACATTCCGTCGCAAATATTAATCTATTTTTTGCTTTCTTCTTGGTTTATTTTGAAAAAGACAGGCAATGTAAATTTAGTACGAACGGTATCACCCATCTGTGTGCCAGGCTTCCACTTTGGCATCATGCTCACAACACGTACTGCCTCTTCATCCAAAGCTGGATGGACACCTCGTACGACTTCAACATCTGTGATAGAGCCATCTTTTTCAACTGTAAATTTTACAATAACTCTACCTTGAATACTTGAATCTTGTGCTGCCTTGGGATAAACCAAATTAGACTTTAGAAATTCCATCAGGGCTTTCTGTCCCCCTGGAAATACTGGCTTTTGTTCAACAATCATACCCATAATCATATCATCGTCATCATCATCATCTGATTCTGATTTTGAAACCATTTCTTTTTTACAAGATGTAGAATCTTTGTCTTCTCCTCTATCCATAAACCCCAATATTGGCATATTTGCATATTGGGGGATTGAAGGTTCTGGCATAGAATGCAACAAAATAGACACATGAAATTTTGAGCGGACCAGTCTGCCATTACTCATAGCAGGCTTCCACTTCTCCATCTTCTGTACGACACGAATAGCTTCTTTGTCAAAATCTGGATGTACAGGTTCTTTTACTCTCACGTTTGATATTGATCCGTCGTCTTCAACATTAAAAATCACAACGATCTCTACAAGAGTATCTGACTTTAGTTTCGTAATGGGATCGTTTAGATTATTTATCAAAAAATCTACTATGTCATAAGGACATTCAGCATGCACTATCTCATCAAACAGATCTTCTCCCTCCGCATAAACAGTATCTTCGACTGGAACAAAAGGTTTTTCTGGAAGATTTTCCACCTCTATTCTACGACGATCAACAATTTCTCCTTCCATTTCATCTCCTACTTCCAATTTAGGATTATAACTATCTGTAGTGCTTATCGAATTGCATGCCGACAACGTCATCACCGTCGCCAAGCCAACAATCTTCACCGCTTTGCCTGCCATCTTGCGTATATTCAGCTGATTCTCAATATATCGCATCTCCGACTCACACGCAGGACATGTGCCCATACAGTCGCCTTTGTGTGTACACACTACTGGCTCGTATGGGATTTCATTCGCATCCGCAATCTGTTTGCGGATGGATTTTAATGTCTCACATTTATGTTTTCCTTGGTACATAGGCTCAATTGTTATGTCCGACGGAATATTATTCCATATCATTAATAGATTTATGACTTCCTTCTGATCCATTTGCTTTGAACAAGATAGGCAAATAATATCTGCTTCTGACAATTTTTCCCTTATTCGTCGCAGGAATCCACTTTGGCATCTTGTTCACAAAATTGATAGCCGCTTCATCCAATGCAGGATGAACACTTCGAACGATATCAACATTGGTAATAGAGCCGTCTTTCTCAACAACAAAGCCTACAATCACTCGTCCCTGAACACCCCCATCACTAGGATAAACTAAATTATTCTTAATAAATGTCATAAGCGAGTCTTTCCCTTGAGGATATTGAGCTTTTTGATCTACTATTGAAAAAATCGCCGTATCTTCTCGTGCTTCATCTATTGCATCCCAGGAATCCATTTCCTCTTTAGTCGGGTGATACCCTGGACAAGGAATCACATCAGGAAATGGTGGTGGAGGCGGAGGAGTATCTATAGGTTCACTTGCTGCTTCAAGTGATGAATCTGCGGATTCTGGGATCAATTCCACTGTGTCGACGGGATTGTTTTCTGCAGATGGTTGTGGCTGAGGATGTTGAACATCATTGCATGCCGACAATGACATCACCGTCGCCAAGCCAACAATCTTCACCGCTTTGCCTGCCATCTTGCGTATATTCAGTTGATTCTCGATATATTGTATCTCCGACTCACATGTAGGACATGTGCCAAGACAATCTTCCTCAAGTGCACATTTAATAGGTGCATACGGGATATCATTGGCATCAGCGATCTGCTTACGGATTGCTTTCAATGTCTCACATATTGGTTTTCCTTGGTTCATAGGCCTCTGTTATCACATCCGACATTAATATTGCAAAAATAGGATTATTGATGAATTATGAAAACTTTTTACTGATAATATAATGATACAAATAAAGATAGTTCGTCATATAAAAAAAGGAGACGCTGCATAGCAACGTCTCCAATTATTAATTCTAAACTCTTAATTCTTAATTAAGAATTACTGTTGTGTCTCTTTCAAGATAACATCGTGCGCACCACCCTCGATGATTGATGTAGACGACACAAGTGTGATCTTTGCATTCTTCTGTAGCTCTGGGATTGTGATTGCTCCACATGAACACATTGTTGCGATTATCTTACCTAGTGTGACACGCAAATTGTCTTTCATCTTACCTGCGTATGGAACGTAGCTGTCGACACCTTCCTCAAACTTAAGTGCTGCTGCACCTCCCATATCGTAACGCTGCCAGTTCTTAGCTCGGTTTGAACCCTCACCCCAATACTCCTTGACAATACGGTTGCCGATTGTAAGTTTCTTTGTTGGAGACTCGTCAAAACGTGCGAAGTAACGACCCATCATCAAGAAGTCTGCTCCCATTGCTAGGGCTAGAACCATGTGATAATCATGCACTAGACCACCGTCTGAACAAACTGGGACATAAATACCTGTCTCCTTGAAATACTCGTCACGAGCACGGCAAACATCGATAAGCGCTGTTGCCTGGCCACGACCAATACCCTTCTGCTCACGTGTGATACAGATTGAACCACCACCGATACCAACTTTGATAAAGTCTGCACCTGCTTCAACCAAATATCTGAAGCCTTCTGCGTCTACTACGTTTCCAGCACCTACTTTCACTGAATCTCCATACTGAGAACGGATCCATGCGATTGTATCTTTCTGCCACTCTGAGAATCCATCTGATGAGTCGATACAAAGGACATCTGCTCCAGCCTCTACCAATGCTGGCACTCTCTCTTTGTAGTCACGAGAGTTGATACCTGCACCCACAAGAAGCTTCTTGTCGCCATCCGACAACTCGTTTGGATTTTCACGATGAGAATCATAATCCTTTCTGAAAACAAAATACATAAGTTTCTGATTATCATCGATAATTGGTAATGTATTCAATTTCTGCTCCCAAATGATCTTGTTTGCCTCAGAAAGTGTCATTCCATACTTTCCTACAACCAACTTCTCAAATGGAGTCATATAATTTTTCACTGGATTTGAAAGGTCTTCCTTATCAGCACGATAATCACGGCTTGTAAGGATTCCAAGCAACTGTCCGTTTGGAGTACCGTCGCTTGTCACACCAATTGTTGAGTGACCTGTTGTCTCGATCAATGCCAAAGCGTCAGCAAGTGTGCTGTCTGGCTTTAGGTTAGAATCCGACACTACAAAACCTGCCTTGAAATTCTTTACCTTTCTTACCATATCAGCCTGAGATGCGATTGGCTGTGAACCAAATATAAACGATAGTCCACCATTGTGAGCCAACTCAATCGCCAATCCTGAATCAGATACGGCCTGCATAATAGCTGACACGAAAGGGATATTAAGAGTAATCTTTGATGTCTCCCCCTTCTTGAATTTTACTAATGGTGTCTTCAAAGACACATTTGTAGGCAGACACTCCTTTGTTGTAAGTCCTGGTATCAATAGGTACTCACCGAATGTTCTGCTGACTTCATTTACAAATATTGCCATCGTTATATACTTTTATCTTATTTCTCTAAATATTTTGGCAAAGGTAATGCTTTTTAACAACTTTTAAGCATTTTTCCGCCGTTAATTGCTGTAAAAATGTGACACTGGAAGCATAAACTTCAAAACCAACGCCAAATTCTGCGTGCTGGCTCTTTGAAAGAGTTCCATCTTTCCACACTCATACAAATCATGTGTACCGTAGTTCCAACGTATCTCCAACATCGGATGTACTTTTTCCAAATGCAAATCAAAACCTACAGCCGCACATAGCGAAAGGTCGTATTTGCTGGTCTCTATATCCGGATTGACGCGGGGGTCTCTCAACGTTAGCGTCTGCCTCTGCAATTCTGTGACGACTGTTTCATCTTTCTCCTTTATCAAGAAACTGACTTGTGGTCCAAAATTGACGTAGGCTCTTGCTTTTCTGCCAAAATATATATGTGCAAGCAAAGGAATGTCGATATATGTCAACTCTCTGTCCAAATCAACACCATTGAAATCGACTTCATCCGCGCCGACCAGTCTTTCTGTCTGTCCATTTCTTGCCCTGAACTGCTCACACCAACCTTTTTGTGTAAGATTGCATTCCAAAAACACTCCAAAATGGTTCTGGGCAATATAAAGAGCATTCACTCCTGCTGTCATACCACGTTGATTGAAAAGAGACTGGTCTCCTATCATGCTGGTGTATGAAGTGTTGTTGTGCAGGAATCTCACTTGCGACATATTCACACCACCCGACACGCCGACAGCAACTTCCTGTTCGAAACTGCGTCTCTCCTGTGCCGACGTCGCGCACACACACGTCGCAGCAAGCAATGATGAAACTATGATTTTGGCTACTCTCATATTTTATTTAGCAAACATTTTGCAGCCGTTAGTCTCGCTGTTCTCTATGATGAAGTGACGTGAATTGATAAATCCTCCCGTCTCTCCCACTCTGTTGAATTTGAAATCAGATTGCAATGTAGACGGTGCGATCTTGTCCAACGCCCACTCGAAATCATGTCCATATTTCTGCATCGACTCACAGAAATACATCATCATATCGTATCCGAGGATAGCGTACATAGGATGCGAATTCGTAGGCTCAGCATTGTAATATGAACGATATTTTTTCAAGAATTTGATTGTCTCCTCGCTCTTGAAATCGATAAAGAACGGTGATGTAAAATATGTGTCGTAATGGAACAACTCCTTGCTGATACTGTTGTAGTTCTGCCATTCATTAAAGCCAAACACTGCAATTTCAGTATCTTTAGCCTTCAACATGTTGATAATCGGAAGAATCTGATTCAACGCCACCTGGTTTGTTGTGACTGGGAATATCAAATTCTTTTTCTTCTTATCCACCGTCTTCTTCAACTCTGTATAATTAGAGAATACGACATCCTTATTCTTGACTCCCATCGCATCTAGAGTGAACTTCAATGTATCTGCCCACACTGCCTTGTCATTATATTTAGGATCAGAGAACGACACGATAACCACATTGTAGTCCTTGAAATTCTGGGCAATCTGCAAAGCCACGTCGGCCGCGCTTTCATTCTGAGGTGCGTTAATCTGGAAAACACTTGCATTATTTTTCACCTCTTCCGATTTCGAAGTAAATGGAATGACAAGCTTCACATTGTTTGCCAATGCGAAATCCGCCATGGTCTTGATCTGCGACTGATATGCAGGTCCGATGATGAAATCCATATTCTTCAGCTCATTGTATGAGACAAGAGTCTGAGCCTCCGCATCAGTCTTTCCTGAATCATAAACACGAAGATTGATGTTCAAACCTGTTTTACGCAATGTGTCGACAGCAAGAAGCATACCATTATAGAATTCGATAAATCTCTCTGTATTTGCATCTATCTTGCTGGTTTCAGTCACCTTAGCAAAATTCCAAGGCAATGCAAGTGCACATTCTATCGAAGTCTTAGGCTCTGAATTGAACACTTTTTCAAGTGAAGTGCTTATGGAATCCGCAGTGTTGATCTCCGCTATTTCTGTAGAATTCAATGGGATTCTCAATATCTTGCCTGCCATCAAACCGTTAGCGACGTCTGGATTTGCCTTGATCAAATCCTCCTGAGTGATCTGATACTGTTTGCAGATTCCGAATATAGTCTCCTCTTGCTTGACAATATGAATCTTATGCGACGGTGCCTGATTCTGCTCTGGTTCGACGAATGAGTTGCTCTGGAACACAGGTGGAATGATAAGCATCTTACCCTCCTGAAGTTCTGTATCTATTCCTGGATTTCTCGACACCAAAGCATCCTGGCTGATGCCATATTGTTTGGAGATGCTGTAGACTGTCTCTCCTTTTTTTACAATATGAGTCTTTAACTCACTCTTCTTAGTAGTGTTTTCTACAGGAGCGGAAGTGTTAGCGTAAGTAGGCGGGATAATAAGGATCTGCCCGATTTTCACACCTTCCTTAGCATCAGGATTAAGTTTCACAATCTCATCCGCAGCCACATTATGCTGTTTGCTGATACTGTAAAGAGTCTCACCCTTCTTCACTTCATGGGCCGCGAAATTAGGACGTTTTGTATCAGTATTAGCTGTCGATGGAGTTGTAGTTGTAGACGGTGCTGTCGACTTAGTTTTTTCCACTGGTTTAGTCACCACAGGTGCAGGAGTATTCTTAACTGGTTCGGAAGCCTCCTTTTCTGCTTTGTTACGACGAGCGACAAGTTCCTTCTTCTGTGGAATACGAATATTTGTACCCTCGATCAGTCCACGTGTTTTCAACGAAGGATTAGCCTCATAAAGGTCATCATAAGTCAAGCCATATTTCTGCTTAAGTGAAAACAGAGTCTCACTCTTCTGCACTTTATGCATCACACCCTGAGTATTCTTTTTTGGGATAAGCAAATGCTCTCCCTCCTTCAGACCATTCTTAGTCTGAGGGTTAGCCTCTTGTATCTCAGCTTGAGTGACACCGAACTTCTTGGAAATCGAATAGAAACCTTCGCTCTTTGCCACTGAATATTCATAATATGGTTTGCCCCCTACGATCTTAGTTGGATATTCTCCAGCCAACACCATAGAGACAGACAATGATGCAAGTATGCTCGCAAAAAATCTTCCAGTCATATAAATACAAGTTTATATTTTCGCAAAATTATGAAAAAGTTTTGAAAATGCGAAATGCAGGATGGAAAATGAAAATTCGATATACACATCTTTTTCTTAATGACTAGTTGAAATGTCAGCACCTGTTATTCCTGCTTTCGTGTAACAAAATGGGTATATACTACAGCTGTCACAATAACTTTTTATTTTCTTACAAAACAATAAATTCAAACAATCTTCGTTTCATATCATGAAAAAAAAAACTAAAATAGGTTCTATGAAAAAAAAAATTACACTTTATTGAAAGTGTTGTGAGAGTTAGTTTTTAAGAAGATATAAAACAAATAGGGTTCAATTATAATAGACGCGTCACCATCCTATATAATTATAAATTCTGACAACTCCATTGTCACGCAATCCACACTTTCTGATTATTAATTAAATTATGTCTGTATGGGATTGCAACAGACAAGCGAAAAGATATGGGAAAAAATATTTTTATTTGGGGCATATTTTGTGTCCTATCAGCAGTTTTGTTTTCCTCGTGTAACAAAGAAGATGAGGAAATCGACAAAGGTAATCCAGAAAGTGTTACTCAAAAGCAAAAACATCTTGTATCTTTGACGTGTCACGAATCAGGTAAAACAGAAAACATAACGTATAAATATGATGCAACTGGGAAAATGATAAAAAAGTCTTTCTCTGACGGGGAAGAGCATTATTGTTTTAATTTTTCCGACACTATGACTATAGGAGGAAACGAACAAGTCATATTTTACAAAACAAAATTCAACTCCGATGGTTCAATCGTTATAGATTCGACCATATATAAACACATTACCACATCGAAATATGTGCCAGATAACACCATCCCGTATTCTTCAACAAGAATTTTCAATTATGATGAAAATGGACATCTTGTCTATTCTGAATCAAATGATTCAAACGAAGAAGAACCAAAAGAGACGTACGAGTGGATATGGGAAGATGGCAACATCACAAATTTCAAATCTTCACTTATCGAATTAGTCAACTACAGTTATGAAATAAACTGGCAGTATAAATACACAAATGATGAAGTGACGACTCCGATTGTAAACAAAACAGATATCCTATTTAGTTGCTACTGCAATGATCACATGATAGACTACTGCAATAGATATGGCATATCATGTAAGAATCTTCCTGTATCGATAATAAACGTGAAGAATGGTACTGAAAAGAGAATAACATGGACATTAGATAACGATGGTTATCCCATCAAAGCAGAATGGTATTTTTCAGATAATCCTACAGATATTATCTTAAGCCAAGAATTTATTTGGGAATAAACGTCTAAAAAAATAAGAGCCTGGTAATCCACCGAGCTCTTATTTTTTCGTACATCATCGTTTGCCTTAAAAAATTATCAATCAACAAAATCTAAACTTTTTCAAAAAAAATATCCTTTTTATGTTGCCATATCAACAAAAAGCACTAATTTTGCATTCGCAAATGAGAAATATTGCAATCGAGATGTAGCGCAGTCCGGTTAGCGCATCTGGTTTGGGACCAGAGGGTCGGGGGTTCGAATCCCTTCATCTCGACATAAGGAGAATCAATTTGGTTCTCCTTTTTTTATTTTTGCAAGTTGCGATCCGTTTTGCAACAAAATTCTACCACAGTATAATTAAAAATAACCGTCTCACGGTTAGCTAAATATCGTTGACATTTGGGCTATAACAATGTAGATGATATAATGACGTGTCAAAGCCAATAACAGGCAACAAAAAAGAGACGTTGCGATGCAACGTCTCTTCAATATAGATTAATCTTTAACCCTTATTTTAGGTTGCTAATTTCTTTCTGAATAGCATCTGCCTTAGCACCCTGGTTTAGCTGCATATATACGCTACGAAGCATCTGCAAGTTACTGATATTCTTAGCATCGATCGCACGAGCCTTCTCCAATGGTTCTACAGCCTTCTGGAACTCAGCCTTTGCTGTCTTTACAGCAGCGTCATATTTAGCCTTCTGCTTTACTGGAATCTTGCCAGCCTCATTGTAAAGATCCTGTCCTTTCATCATGTAGACAGCACCAATGCCAGAATAAGCCTCGAAGTTGTTTGCATCTACTGTAAGAGCGGAATTGAAAGCGCTGATAGCCTTGTCATACTCCTTAGCCTGCATCAAAGAGTTGCCCTTTACAACATGATACTGAACCTCCTTAGGATTCTTTGCGATTGCCTCATCAAGATACTTCACTGCCTCATCCACTTTCTTAGTAGAAATGTAGTAGTTGATAAGAGAGCCAAACAAGAACTTGTTGTTAGGATCCTTTGCTATACCCTCCTTCAATGTGTTTACAGCCTTAACGGTATCTCCATTAGCGATATAAGACTGGTATAGCCAATCATACATCTTTGAGGCCTCCTTATGGTCGACATTCTTGAAATCCTCCATCATTGTGATAGCTTCTTTCTTTTTCAAATCCTCATCAAGCAAAGCTGCATTGATTGCGAAGAAATAGATGTCGTTGTAGATAGAATCCTTTGGTGTTCCTGCCATTGCTGGTGAGTTAGGAATCTCCATATACTTTGTCCACAATGCAACAGCTCCCTTGTAATCCTGTGAAGTGTAGCAGTTGTTACCCTCACCGATCAAATACTCCTGAAGCTGAGTAAGTTTGCTCTTGATCTCTTTTGCATAAGCTGGCTTTACCTTACCTTTCTCGTTTGGCTGCTGGTCCAAATCCCACGCCTTAAAATATGCGTCTGTTGCCTTAATCAAATAATTCTTGATATCAGCCTTGTTTGATCCACCTGCGATTTCCTTATAAGACAACATATATGTCTTACCTGCCAAATTGAATGTTTTTGCCTGATTGGCAGTCTCAGGATGCGTCATTGCTGGCTCAATGTTCTTTCTAGCCTCTGCCAAATCCATTGGCTCATACAAAGCGTTATCTGTCGCTTTTAGGTTTGCTTTCTGCGCGAATACACTCATTGAAAGAGCCACCATCGCTGCCGCAATTGAATATTTCTTCATTTTCTTTTAATAAATTATCAATTAAACTTTGCAAAGTTATCGCTATTTTACGACTTTGCATAAATTATTTTAATGTTGTGTGGCAACAAATTAAAAATGTAATATGGGGCAGGTATAAAACCTGCCCCTACCAAATTATTCCTCTGTTGGTGTCTCAACAGTAGTATTGTCCACTACTTCTCCACCCTCAACATTTGGTGTTTCTCCTTCTACTTCAGGATTCTCCTCTTCTTCCTCAGCGGAAACCTTACATACAGAAGCGATAACATCATTTTTCTTTGACAAGTTGATCAAGCGAACTCCCTGAGCGGCACGGCCAAGCACTCTTGTGCCAGCAATCTTCAATCTGATTGCTATACCAGATGTGTTGATGATCATCAAATCGTTGTCGTCCGTAACAGCCTGGATAGCAACAAGTTTACCTGTTTTTTCTGTCACATTCAATGTTCTGACACCTTTTGCTCCACGCTTAGTGATACGATATAGTGTAGCTGGATTACCGTCTTCATCCATGATGATATTGCCGTTCTCATCACGGTCGTCAAGGTAAGAACGTTTACCGAATCCATTTTCCGAAACGACAAGCAATGTCTCTGGCGAGTTTTTCTCCACACATACCATACCTACCACTCTATCTGTTGGATCATCCTCATCAAGTGTCATACCACGCACTCCAGTAGCGGTTCTTCCAAGTGGACGCAAGTCGCCAGAATCCTCTCTGAAACGAACAGCACGACCGTTACGGCTGGCGATTATAACATCACTCTTTCCGTCTGTCAACGATACGTTGATCACCTCGTCGTCTTCACGGATTGTAATCGCGTTGACTCCATTTGTACGAGGACGTGAATACTGCTCAAGCAATGTTCTCTTCACTACACCCTGCTTTGTACAGAAAATCAAATAGTGTGAGTTGACATACTCTTTGTCGTTCAAGCCACGCACCTTAACAAATGCGTTGATTCTGTCGTCGGAATCAAGCTGGATAAGGTTCTGCAATGCTCTACCCTTAGAATTCTTGGCTCCAGGCTGAATCTCGTATACACGAAGCCAGTAGCAGCGTCCTTTCTGAGAGAACAACAGCAATGTGTCGTGCATTGATGCCTGATAGATATATTCGATGAAATCCTCATCTCTTGAATTGCTTGCCTTAGATCCGACACCTCCTCTACCCTGTGTCTTATACTCCACAAGCGGAGTAGACTTAACGTATCCAAGATGTGAGATTGTGATGACCATCTCGTCGTCGGCATAGAAATCCTCCGGATTGAATGAGGCTCCAGCGTAATCAATCTCTGTGCGTCTCTCGTCGCCGTATTTTTCCTTGATCTCAAGAAGTTCAGCCTTGATGATGTCACGACGCAACTCCTCACTTGCCAAAACAGCCTCCAAATGTGCGATCAACTTCATCACCTCATCATATTCAGCTTTCAACTTGTCGATTTCCAAGCCTGTCAACGCTCTCAAACGCATCTCAACGATATCCTTTGCCTGGATTTCATCAAGTGGCTCTGGAAGTTCAACCTGTAGTCGCTGGATTGCGATCGCTGCAGTCTCACTGCTTCGGATGATGCTGATCACCTGCTCGATATTGTCGACGGCGATAATTCTACCCTTCAAAATATGAGCTCTCTTCTGAGCCTCTTTAAGTTCAAATTGTGTACGACGTGTTACAACCTCCATTCTGAACTTAGCAAACTCAGAGATCTGATCCTTCAATGTAAGCAGACGTGGACGTCCATTGACCAAAGCGATGCTGTTCACGCTGAATGAGCTCTGTAGCTGGCTCATCTTCATCAGCTTGTTGAGCACCACATTTGAGTTGGCGTCTCTCTTGATGTCGATAACAATACGTGTTCCGACCTCACCATCCGACTCATCGTTGATGTTTGAGATTCCTTCTATCTTGCCATCCTTCACCAAGTCGGCAATCTGCTCGATCAACTCACGTTTGTTCACCTGATAAGGAATCTCTGTGACGACGATCTTCTCACGGTTGTCTTCTGACTCGATCTCTGTGCGCGACTTGATGATGATACGTCCACGACCAGTCAGATACGCGTCTTTGACACCATCATATCCACAGATGATACCACCTGTAGGGAAATCAGGAGCCTTGATGATCTTGATCAAGTCTTCCGGATCAATGTCGGGATTGTCAACATAAGCGACAACAGCGTCAAGAGTGTCGCTCAAGTTGTGAGTCGGCATATTTGTAGCCATACCTACGGCGATTCCCGAAGCTCCGTTGATAATCAAGTTTGGAATACGAGTAGGAAGAACTGTTGGTTCCTGATACTCACCGTCGAAATTGTCCACAAAATCGACCGTGTCCTTCTCTATATCCACTAACATAGTGTCGGAAATCTTGTCGAGACGAGCCTCAGTGTAACGCATTGCGGCTGGTCCATCACCATCGACACTACCAAAGTTTCCTTGTTTGTCGACTAGGGTGTAACGCATATTCCACTCCTGCGCCATTCTCACAAGTGCTCCATACACAGAACTGTCGCCATGAGGGTGGTACTTACCCATTACCTCACCCACAATACGTGCACACTTCTTTGTCGGTTTGTCATGTGTAATGTTAAGCTCATTCATACCGTACATCACACGGCGGTGAACCGGTTTGAAACCGTCACGCACGTCTGGCAAGGCACGAGCCACAATAACGGACATAGCATAGTCAATATACGACGTACGCATTTCGTCGTCAATATTGACTGGGATTATTCTACCGTCTGCCATAATTCTTTGTTATATTTTATTTTTTGTTTTTTTCATTTCATATGTAGAGACGCATGGACATACGATTTCCACAGACATGCGTCTAGACGCAAATCATATTGTAAAAATAGCACATTTTGCCGACATACGCAATTTTTCGCACAAAAATACGTCTATTTTCGAAGCAAGATTAAAAATCCACCCCCTGTCGGTGGCGAATACAGAATCCGACAGAGGGGAAATATGGATCAAATTAGAAATTAGAAATGAGAAATGATAAATTTAACATCTTATCAATCTCCCTTAACCACATTTATCTCCAACGTATTTGATTGCAATACCTTACCATCATTCAAAACAGCCTTTGCTGACGGTATTATGATTAATCCTTCTTTTTTCGGAACCAACATATAACCATAAGTAACAGATGACGATCTATGTTCAACTCCGTCTTTGATCGAAATTGATTTACTGGTCGAGACATATGGACCATGCGCTATAGTTAAGTCTGACGGCATCGACTCAATAGGCAGCTGTAAATTGTCAGACTCTGCATTGTTGAGAGTATACGTCAATCTGAATTTATTTCCTAATGTCACAATACTATCTGCCTTTACAACAAATGAGACGTCATCTGACATTACGACTTTCGTCTCATTTTTTTCAAAAGCGTCAACACTATCAACTGTCACATCTCCGCCATCATCACTTTTGATATTCCTACTGATATCATTGCTGTTTTTAGACTGAAATGTGTAGTCGTCATCAAGCTTATCATCATCTTGACCAACCCAATAATGCACCACAAAAATGACAAGAAATGCAATCATACCAAATTTGGCAATCGTCTTAATATTCTCCGACGTGAAATACTGAGTCTTTCCTTCATTGTTAGAGAAGGATGTTTCCAAATCCTTCTTCATTAATTCAGAACCATTAGCATCACTTTGCGTTTGATTGCCAAACGTGTCAAATACCTCATTCTCAATATACTTCTTCACATAATATGCTGTGCCATTCTCTTTAAACGTGTCTATAACATCCTTATTTTTGTTCGCGTCATACAAAAACGTATTGCGCATCTGATTAAAATCAGCACGGACATCATTTGCCGTAAATATGACATCATTCGTCCTTCGGCTGCGACCGCACAAATCCTTTATGAAAAACTCCTTAATGACAACCTTATTATATGCATTATTATAATTTAACCCAGCGTTATATACAGCCAGATACGTTATTTCTAAACTGCCTTCTTCTATGACTCTTAATATTCTATATTTTCCTTGAGCCAGGATTGTATTGACTTGTAACGCATACATAATCAACAAATATCAAGATCGTTTCTTAACTATTTCTATCACTTCCTGAAAAGCTTTGTGGTATCTATCCTGCTCATCGGCAGTCAATTTTGATTTCACCTTCTCAAACTCATCCTTAACATTAGAAAGCTGTGTCAAAACCTTATGTTGGCTTACTCCGGGGATTGCCTCGGCGTCTTTCTTAGCCTTTCTCAACTTCTCCATAATCGGAGCGAAAACGGCACTCTCCTTCTCTACCTTTACCGACTCTTCTTTCTTAGTCTCCACAGTTTTCATTTCAACTTTCTTTTCTGAGTTTACTGTTGTTGTTTCTATCTCTACTGGTGGTTCTGACGACACGAAAAAAGCGGCACCTGCACCTATAACAGCAACTAAAATAAGTGGCCATTTTAATTTCTTTAGCAAAGATGGCTTAGCAGCGTCTTTTTTATCATCCTGATTTAAGTTGTCTGATTCGCTTGAATCATCATGTATGATTATAGCACCGTCGTCTTCATATTTGACATAGTAGACTGTATTGTTCTCTTCAAATACTTCAAGAATGCCTTTATTCAATCTATCCAATGCATCGCTTTTGAATTTATCTCGCATCGTTGCGACATCTTCTGAATCATAAGCAACACTATTGTTTTTCTCGCGTCGACAAATATCTTTCACAAAAAACTCTGTCACCACGACATTTCTGCTGTCGCCGAATTTATCGGAAAGATAAGTGATTTCCAAATCACTTTGGCTTAGAATTTTCTCTATTCGATAAGCACCTCCTTTTAGAAGTGTGTCTTGTTGTAGCGCTTGCATATTCATAGACAAATGTTTTTTCAGAATTCCTCCAAATTTAATCAAAAAATTTTGTTTTTGTATATATCCGAATGTTTAGAAATTGTTAAAACATGAAATAAAAAACAGCCCACGAAATATTCATGGGCTGTTTGTATAATAAATTTAGCATTTCTAAATTCTTACGCTTTTTTATTTAGCAAATAAGCATATTGCTCTTTCAATGTCTCAACCTCTTTCTGGATTGTAAACAATGTTACGACTCTACTTCTTGCGTTCTCCGACAACTGTTTGCGCAACTCGTCGTCCTGAAGCAATCTGTCTACCGCAGCTGCGTATGCCACAACATCTCTGTTGGGAACCTCAAGACCAGTCTCTCCATTCGGGCAAACCCAGTTCACACCACTTCCCTCAATTGTGTATGTCACAGCCGGTGTGCCACAATACATTGCCTCAGCAAGAGTAAGTCCGAAGCCTTCCGCCTTAGTGTACGACGGGAATGCAAAGACATCAGCCGCATGATAATAGCAACGCAAGTCGGAATCATTCATTCTGCCCAAGAAATGGATTCTGTCTGAGAATTTAGCCAACTGCATCATCTCGTCTGTCGTCGGGCCATCACCTCCTACGTATATTACACAATCCGACTTGATCAATTTCTCTGCCTCAATCAAATCCTCCAAACCTTTATGACGAACGTGTCTTCCAGCATGGAACACAATTTTTTTGCCATTAGCTGCCTGCTTGATTTTTTCCACTTTTTCCTGTTCTCCTGGCTGAAGATCATACTTAGTGATATCAATTGCACTAGCAAGCACCACCGTCTTATCCTGGAAATCTTTCAATACAGGAGACGATTTCTTATAGTTTTCTGAAGTCGTGGCAATCATATCAGCTCTCTCAAGCATCTTTCTCTCAATGCCTTTGATAAACTGGTACATCACTTTCTGTGCTGTGACGTCTAGATGATAATGGACATAGAGTTTCACATCATCCGGAATAAGCTTCAGCATCAAGGCCATCACAAATGGATTCGGGTGATGGAAATGGATAATATCAGGTTTCCACTCTACGATATACTTCTTGAGTAATTTATAGTATGAAAAAGATAAACTCTGACGAAGCAACATCAAAAAAACTCCGGCTTTGCTTACTTTTACCCCATTATGTTCTTCTTCCTTATCCTCTTTGTCTTCGCTGAATGCCACTACATGCACATCATATTCGTCTTTTATTCCTTCCGACAAATATTGGCAAGTGGCCTGCGTTCCTCCTACCAAAGGATAATAGTAATTAGATATTTGCAGAACTTTCATTATCTTTAACTAATGTTGGCTGTTCGTTTCAACAAGTTGCCTCCAACAAATTTTTGAGCAAATGTAGGTATATTTTTTTTCTACGCAAAGAATATGCCTACTAAATAGTCAGTTTATTCTATTATTTTTAGATTGTCTACCCAAAGTCTATCACCTACAGCGCCACAAAATGCTCCACCATACCCACTTGAAAAGCGTATAATAATATGTGTGGGCATCTCATCTGGATCAGCATATTCCTTCTCTGAAATCTGCATTTTCTCTCCTTTGCTGTTGATTCCCCAATATGGATATTTAGGATAATTAACCCCCATATAGTCCTGATAATTTGGCTCTCTAGTTATATCGCCATATTGTAGTGGCAATTCAAAGCCGTTTTGCCAATCAGTCACTGTTTCTTTGATCCTCATGTAGGCAGTGGCGACTCTCTTGGCATGAAGTTTGCCACTCGCGTCTTCCCAACGTTTTTGAAGGACAACAGATACCTCAGCCTCATTCCTTCCTTCAAGATCCATAGCCTTTGAAACCGACTTATATTGTCTTTTTCCACCAACCTTGGCCTTATAGTCAAACTTAATTGCTCTTGGTTTGGCTGTATAAGGCACTCCTTGCATCATATATTGCATCGGATTGTCAGAACTCTCAATCGGTTCAAGAAGAAATCCAGTGAAGACGCTGCCTGATGCCATACACGTCAAATTAACCATACCGAGCACTTTCACCTCCTCCAGCTTGCTTTCGATTCTCAGGCAATAGCCGTCGCCTCGTTTTTCCGGATAGACGGTGGTGCTCGCCTTATCCACACTTGCCGCATGGATCAGACTGCTGGATGTTTCCCATGGAGAGTCGGTTCTCTTTCGTGGACCTGTTTCATTAATAGTGTCTGGTTTTCCGATTTCGTAGATTTGCTTGACATTTCCACCAATCAGAAAACTTTCCTTGATATTTCTCACCTGCCAACTGTCGAAATCAGAATACTTCAGCTGAGTGACTTTCAGCTGAGCCATCCCGACAAGTGCAGGAGCCAATAATAGTGTCGAAAAAATTCGTTTAACCATAAATTCTTTAACGATACGTTCGCTAAATTATACATTTTATCCAATTCTTCACATTTTTTGTCCATTTTTTCACTAAACAACCATGTTTTTAAATTGAGTTTCGGGAAAAATAAGATTTTTTTGAACTAATTGAATCTTTTATATAGTTTTGTCAAATAACTAAATTCTATTCTAACATGAAAAAATTCAAAACTGCCATATTTTATTTTACATTTATCGCATTGACTCTAAACATCATTGCTTTGCGTGTATTTTCCATGTTGGATTTTGAATACGCTTTCTTACTAATCTCTGCTGTCATCGCTATACTTTATTTCCTGATATACAAACTTTACTATAAACGCACAGAAGAATCAGACCCGCTGTTAAATTCACTAGGATTACTTATAATAGCTTGGATAATCAGTTTCATGACAATTTTACTCATACTCTGTCTGTTTGATTAAAATATCTCACCTTTCGTCCTTCGTCCTTCGCCTTTCGCCAAACAAAAAAAGCGGAACACTAATATAATTTAGCATTCCGCATTTATAATTTATAATTCATTATAACGCCATCAACACTAGGAATTGAGCGCTCATCACTCGCAAGAACATTGTCAATGGATAGACGGTAGCATACGAAAGTGACGCTTTTCCTGTCGCGTCAGCTGTGTTGGAGAATGCCAATGCTGGTGGGTTGGTGGTCGATCCACTTGCAAATCCCATCAGTTGAGCCGCATTCAGTTTCAAAACGAATCGTCCTATCAAAAGGATTATTATCATTGGCACCATCGTGATGACGATTCCATAAACGAACCACGACAATCCGACTTCCTGGAATGTAGAGACAAAACTCTTTCCAGCGCCCAAACCAACTGCCGCCAAAAACAACATGATTCCAATCTCCTGAAGCATCTTCTTTGCCGAGAATCTTGTGTATGTGACCAGATTGAATTTGATTCCGAACTTTGCTATCAAGATCGACACGATTAGAGGTCCACCCGCCAATCCTAGCTTCACCGGCTGAGGAATTCCTGGAATATCAAACGGAATTGATCCAAGCAACACACCAAGGGTGATTCCCAAGAACACCTGGATCAAATGTGGATGGTCGAGCTGCGTGTTTGAGTTTCCTACAAATAATCCAAGTTTATTTACAGATGTCTCGTCACCTACAGCGATAACCGAGTCTCCCACCTGAAGCTGCAATGTAGGGCTTGGCACAAGGTCGATACCTGTACGAATGACACGAGAAATGTTGACTCCGAAAATCTCTTGAATCTTAAGTTGAGCGAATGTCTTACCATTCATCTCCGACTTTGTCACAACAAGTCTCTTGCTTACCAATTGTCCGCCATCCAACTTGTCCCAAAGAGCCATATCCATCTCCAAACGAGTTCCCACACACACCTTTACAGCCTCACTGTCGTTCTGATTTGAGATCACATACATCTTATCATTAAAAGAAAGGACAGTGTCATCGTTCGGCACTTTCACCTCGTCGACAGCCGCCTTATGAAGACGAGTGACAACGAAATTTTTTCCGATTGTCTGCTTCAACTTTCCTAGTGTCATTCCGTCGATAGCCTTGTTTGTGATCTGCACTGTGTAGATCTCGACACTGCTCTTATCCTGCTCCTCTGTCTGATCATGAGTCTCCTTACCCCAAAGGAAATTGACCACTGCAAGGATAATAATGATTCCCACAACACCCATAGGATAAGCTATCGCGTAACCAGCAGCAAGGAAATCACTTGCATTGCCAGTCGCATCCGAATATGCCTGTTGAGCGGCTCCCAGACCTGGCGTATTTGTGACGGCTCCGGAAAGGATACCGACCATATTCTTCAAGTCCTCTCCTGTTATACAATAGATTAGATAGGCTGCCATAACGTTAAGAAAAACCAATCCGACAGCCATAAGATTCAAATTAATTCCACCACTACGGAATGATGAGAAAAAACTTGGGCCCACCTGCATACCTATTGAATACACAAACAGAATAAGTCCCAACTCTTTCACAAAATGCAAAATATGCGAATCTATCTGGTAGAAATTTCCCACAAAGATTCCCACAAACAGTATCCATGTGACGCCAAGAGTAAAACCTTTCACCTTGAAATTACCGATTGCCAGACCAGCAACGATAGTGAATGATAGTAGCAACAACGAATATGCTACCGAACCACTTGAAAGTAATTTAAAAAACCACTCCATAACGTGAATTATTTACTTATTTATTTCCTCTTTGCAAAGATAGAAATTTTAATTTATATGTTATACAACACATCAAGAAAAAAATTAAAAATGACAGATGGCAAATGGAATGGATCAATCCTCGATTTACACTTAGAATCTGTTCAAATATAAATTAACGTGAGTTCGAATTATTTTTCACTTTCAGATTGAAATTTCACCTCTTTTTCTCAAAAAAAGGCGTAGCCTTTCTCTGTAAACCTTGTGTCTCTGTGGTTTTATTAAATTTTATGTGCTCGCCTACGGCTCGCACGTGTGGAGGGGTTAGGGCGTTCCGCCCTTAACAATCCTCATTTTAGTTGCAGAATGAAATCTTTAACAAGTTTGAACAGTTTCTTAATTCCGCATTTTTAATTTCTCATTTATCATTTCATTCAACATCTCTTTCGTTATCCCTACCCTCTCCAACGCTCGGACTAAAGCCAATGCCTCACGCGCCTCAGCATCCTCATTTCGTTTCTTAAAAGAGATACCAAGAAAAGAGAAGACGGAATATGGAATAGCGTCGTAAGCAGGCATAAGCATGTCTGTAGACGGAATTTCAGCCACCGACGCATATTCTCCATTTGTCTTCATCAGCCATCGTGACTTGAAAAGTTGTCTGTAGGCTGTCGTATTTTTTAATGTTGTCTCGACGGAATTTCGTTTACCTTTCGGTGTATAGCGATACTTGCCTGTCAGACGTCGCAACACCTCTGTCGGGACTTCCTTGTCGAGCAGACTCTGCAACATTCTGCAGAACGCCAATGATCTGTCAAGCGAAGGATGACACAAGAAATGGTTGAAACCGACTATTTCACGGTCATCAATCTCCGTCTCCTTTAATTTTGATGGCGACGGCATCTCTTCATCTGATATCCCAAACGCCTTATAATCAATCGGATGACGCAAGACATTGCAATCTATCCTCACGTCGAAACAAACGCCACACGCGCTGACAAATGTATAAAATGTCTGACGGTCGGATGGCGAAACAGACTTCTCTATAAAATCATTCGGAAGGAATACCGCATCTGCATTATCGGCAAAAAATGCCCGCTGAACCCCTGTTTCCGCAAAAACAGATTGTGGCAGCGACAATGTGTATTTGTTTGTAGGCAAAAACTGAAGATTGCCAAACAATTCCACTATATTCTTCTTTCGATCGAAATCAAATCCGGCTCCGACATACTCGTTTGCGGCTATCATTATATATTTCGCCAACATGTCATAATCAAGCGGACTAACTCTCTGTTCTTGAAATTGCTGAGCCACAAAATCCACAGTCAACGACTGCTCGGAAAAATGCGTGAGTTGCAACACGTCCGCAAACAACAAATGTATTTCCTTATCGTCAAGCAATGACGGGAAGACGGAATGGCTCGCGTCTCCACTCAAATATAGATTCTTTAGGTTGGCACGACCGCCAAGACTTCTGAAATGTCCATCCGCACACTTGATCCAATCTTTCGCAAACGCCCCACTTTTTCCACGCAGAAGCCTAGCCAACACCTTTCGTTCTCCATAAAGAAATCTGTAAAAATTCATAATCCACTCTTCTGACTTCTGCTTCATGAAGTCTTCATCAAGGGACATAAGCATAGCTTCAACTCCCCAAATCTGTGGTTCCACCAGTTTGCGAAGATGCGGAAATTTAGACAGGTCAATTTTGTCAAAATCTTTGCAGACTTTTCCTTTAGAAAGCGTCACCAGTTCACCATCACTTAAAATGTCGCCCACATTCTCAACACAAAAATTCAATGCCGATGTTGGGATAAATGCGCCATCAGCATCTTGGAAAAATGAAGTCGACGACATCCCCGACACAATTGTTTGAAACAGTCGCTCACTGCATAAACGGTTGATGGAATTTACGTTTTCATACTTGCATTTTTCCTTCATTTCAAGCACTCTTTCCACCGTTTTCCAAGATTTGAGATGTTTTAGGAAAACTACAGAAAGAGACGCAATTTGCTGTCGAAGGGCATCATTTGCTTCATTTTGAAGTGCATTCTCACGATTGTCACTCAACAAAAACGTTCCATGTATGAAGAAAGGAAGCGAACTCTGTTCGAGCAAAGGGAAAAAACAATTCAATGCCGAAGAGTCACACAAAACAGCATTGCCATCCTCATCAACTGGCATCGACAATGTGGCGCTCATCTGTTGGGATCCAAACAAAAAAGACTCCGTCGCACATGTGAAATTCTGCGACATGGATGATTGCCCCACCGTCTTCTCGGAGATTAAAGAATAAATGCGAACTGAATCTTCAACGATCTTTGACGACGCGATTGATTTTTTGAACCTGTAGATTTTTCCGTCGAAGCTGCAATCCAATTCCTCCACATTATTAAGATAGTTGAGCGGGAAATCCAACGACGCGACCATCGACGCTATCTCATCTGCTTTCGAATTGTCTTTTATCTTTCCACAGAACAGTGTCTCTTCCACCCGTCTGCCCGAACCTTCCAATCTTTTTGTTTCGACTGGAACAATGAAATTCTGAATATCAAAACTGAAATTGTCGTCCTCGACATGAGGCACATCACAATATGCGAATATCGATTTGAAACCTATTCCAAACTTGCCTATTTTGTTCTCACCCACCTTGGTGCTGTGTCCGATAGAGGTGATCGCATTTATATCACCGATTTTCCCGTCGGAATCCTCTTTATCCACATCAGAAACTGAAAATTGTCTTGAACCATCATGAAAAAAAGAGAATCTGTCGCCATCAAGCACAATACGTACATTTCTGGCACCCGCGTCGTCGGCATTCTGGAGCAACTCATACACAAAATGAGCCTTGCCACTATACTTGTCGACAATCAGATTCCATAAACCGATGGTTGCTGGATTAGCAAGTGTCGCTGCAACCTTACAACGACTATCGGTGAGTTTTTGGAAAAGATTATTTATCATTCAACATTTTAAAACATCCTGCCTTACAAAGCCAAGCTACAGCAAAAGCAGTCAACATTGCAGCCTCATTAACCATTGTCCACCAATTAGGGAAAATTTCATCAAACGTCACTGTGAACATCTGAAATGCAATAAAGAAATTGATGGTGTTTCCACAGATCTTATAAAGAATGTTTCGTTTCTTCTTCTCTGGAGTCATCTCCCCATCCGATTTTGTGAACTGGAACAAAATCATGATAGCAAAACTGACAAAAAGGATTGAAGCGCTCACACAATGGATTATATTAGTCTCAGCGACCGGCAAATGAATCAGACCTACCAAATCTGTGTCATTGACGAAAGAGGTCTTTGTGGGAAACGCAATCACCAAAAGGGCTGAAATCCCAGAAACAGTAGCGATGATTTTGTCTCGTTTGTCGTAACCTCGATATGCCAAGAAATAGATGAAAGTGGTGAACAGGAGACCGATCATAAATATTTTCGAATTGCAATAATAGGTGGCAGAAATCGAATACCACCATTCATCCGGATTATCACCGATGATTCCAAAAACTACCGCAAGTGGAGCCAAAAGTCCACACATCACCCCTAACATCATCTGCTGATGTCTCAAAAACTCCCTATCAAAATTTGCTCCTGCTGACATAAACTGAATATGTATTAATTATTTATAGCAAAAATAAGAAAATAATCAGAAACATAAAATCAGCATGGATATAAATTAAAATAAATACCGGAATCAACACAAAAATGCGACTATGAATAATTATACTTCCCAACAGCAATTTTATAGATATTATCTCACCTAATGTGTAAAAAAGGTTAAAATCAACAAACAAATTCGCGTTTTTCTGTATAATCACACACTTTTTTGATAATTTTGCAACCACAAACATATAAACAAAGGGTTTTTACAATGAAAAAACTTTTCATGATAGCAGTGTCGGCAATGATTGCGTTGTCGTCATTCGCAGCAGACAAAGAGAAGGTTGCCAAAGCGCCTCAGAAAACAATCGACGGTATGCTTAACACAGCATTGCAGCTTAATTCCATTCCTGGTGCAGCCACAGAGTACGACAACGGTAAGTTGATCCAGTACGCATTCTCTCAGGTTGGTTACGATTTGTCTGACAACATAGCAAGTCTTGCCGGCGAGGGTAAAGCTGTAAAGAAAATGGCTAAATTGGCAGTCGGAGATTTGATTTTCTTCAACGATGGTCAGGCTGGTATCGTCTACAAGATCGGAGACGACAAGTCGTTAAGCTTCCTTCACGTTGTTAACGGACAGGTGATGATTTCTAGCTCAGAAAGCCTAAGCTACAAGTGTGGTACTCATATCACTTCAGATAAGGAGCTTTCTTCTCTTCGTAAGGAGTATGAGAAGGAGCAGAAGGCAATAGCTAAGGCTCAGGAACAGCATGCCAAAGCTCAGGCAGAAGCAGCTAAAGCAGCTGAAAAAGCAGAGAAAGAAAGAGTTAAAGCTGAAAAAGAGGCTCAGAAAGCTCAGGAAAAAATCGACAAGGCTAACAAAGAGGCTGCCAAAGCAGCAGCTAAAGCTGAGAAAGCTGAGCAGAAACTTAATGATGTCACAAAGTAAAACTTTGTCTTTCACACAATTTAAGGCGACTCTTCATTGGGTCGCCTTTTTTATTATACTAGTGCTTATTTATTCTCCGACAGCATTTGTTTTAGCTTAGCTCTCGCTATCTTGCCACTTTCCGTCCGTGGCAAATGAAGAATATAAAACACTTCCTTAGGAATCTCATATTTCTCTAGACAGGATGTCAGATCAAATCCTAAATATGATGATAACAATGCCGACGAGGAGGTTGCGACATGTCGCTCTTTACTATCTTCGATCACCAAAACCAATTTCTCTCCAAGTTTTTCATCTGGTTTGGATGAAATGGCAAAATCGACGTGGATAATATTGGCTAATTTAGCCTCAATCTCTTCAATCTGCAGTTTGATGCCTCCCGAACAGACCACATTATCTTTGCGACCAAGTATACGGAAAGTGCCGTCTGACCTCATCTCAACATTATCGTTGGTATATAGTGTTTCAGCACAAAGACGTGGAGCGTTTATCACCAACGTTCCTATATTTTCGCCATTTTCCTCCTTCACCTTCACATCTACCCCATCCATCGGAGTGAAATATGGGCTGCGCTTATCTCCATTAATCCTACGCATCGCAATATGGGAAAGAGTCTCGGTCATTCCGTAAGTGGCGTAGATTTCGTTGGGCAATGTGCTGTAGAAATTCTCTTCATTTCTATCTATTGCCCCACCTCCAATAATAACCTTACCTATCCGTGAAAACCTTCCGTTTTTATCTCTAAATGAATTGTAGACCTGCAATGGGACCATCGCCGCAAAATCAATATGTCGCTCTTCATTCTGCAATGGATTGCTCGACAAATCACCAATAAGAAGATTCAAGCCTCCCACTATTGCACGCACCACCATCATCTTACCAGCGATATAATTGACTGACAAACAAAGCAAAGCAGTATCACCAGGTTTAAGTCCAAGATAATCCAACGTCATTTTAGCACTTGCTATCATACGTGATTTCTCAGCCACTATCAGTTTGGGCACACCTGTTGATCCTGATGTGTGGAGATTGACTGTCGGAGAATCGGAAAACCACTCAATAAGAAAATCCCTGACGCTTTCATTCTCAATTTCGCTGAGATTGTCTCGCGTATATATTTTGCTGTCTATTATGATTCTATCCATTCTGTCGAATAGGGCATTTAGCATTCCGCATTTATAATTCAGCATTTTTAATTTTTCTCGCCACATCTCTTCCGCTCTTCAATGCTATCGGCAATCCTCCGCCTGGTATTGTCCAATGTCCGCATAGGAAGACGTTGCTCAAGCCACAGACCTTTCCGAAACTACGTCGTACGATTGTCGGCATCCAACCCTGTGATGAGCCGTTATAATTGTTGGTGTAGCGATGATACGACGCAGGAGTTGTAAGGTCTGAAACCTCAATTTTATCCCTGAATTCTTCGCCGAAATGAGCGACAAGTTTTTCGATGGCTAATGCAGTGAATTTCTTCTTTATATCCTCATAGCCACCTCTGTCGTTCGCACGCTTATCTATCCAATAATCACCGTTTTGAGTTTGGAAGTAGACAGCAATCGTGCATCGGTCGTCGCCTGCAAGAGTCTCATCATAATTGTAGATATGGACCTCCATTTTGTCGAACTGAGTGCCATCAGGCAATGAATACGGCTCTGTATAAAAACGTAGGAAATGAGGATGATTCTTCATTCCGTCTTTCACTCCAAGATAAAGAATGCAATAAGAGTAGTAGACGTCGCTATTCTCAATCTTCTTATATTTCATCAGGTCAGACGGAATATATCTCTCACCGAGTGCATCAAACATCGTCCAATGCCAATCGGCAGCAGACACCACGTAGTCAGCCTCACTAAAATCGCCATTCTTCAGTTGGATACCTTTAGCCTTATGAGCACCGTCGTCTACAACAATCTTCTCAACCTTGGAATTATATTTGATCGTTCCTCCTGATTTCAAATAACTATCTGCCAATAATTTGGCAAACGCTTCCGACCCTCCTTTGGGATATTTTGCCACGCCAAGATCCGCATAACTCTGCACAAAACAGAGCAGATTCATCGGCATCTCCTTCTCATAAAGGTTCTTGATCGCCTCACGCAAAAAAGGAGACTTGAACCGTTCGGCAAATGTGTGGGTCGTGCCTTGCAGAATACCACTAAACCGATATTTCAGATAATGGAATCCCAACTGATGCATTCTGACCGTCATCTTCACACCCCAAAACTTTATTTTCTGCCATAAACTTGAATCGTCAGCAATCACCGGTGGCAAAACCTCCTGAAACTTATTCAATCCTCTCACACACGACATCCACTTCTTGATCAGCGTTGCATCTTCTGGCGCTATATCCAACAGATATTTCTCAAAATCATCTGTTTTGTTGTAGAAATGGAAAATATTGGAGCCATATTTGTCGGTCATATCAGACGCACGACCGCACGTCTCTACGTGGGATTTTACCTCAAATTGGACGCGTTCTTTATGATCCACAAACTCAATCTGCGACAGATCAACAATTTCATTCCACATCGTATGGAAAGAACTGCCTTTTTCTGCTCCCAACAACCAGTGCATACAGCCGTTGAACGAATATCCGCCTCTGCTCCACCCTGTGCATAATCCTCCTGGAGTAGAGCCACTTTCATATATGACTGTCTGGAAACCACTTTTCTGCAAATGGATTCCACACGCCATACCAGCCACACCTGCTCCGATTATACACACTTTCTTCATGATGCCGTTTTTTATCACAAAAGACGGGGACAAGCCCCGTCTACATGATTTTTATTATTACACATTCGTCCGTTTGATTTGAGACGACGCACGACCGTATCCAAATATTAGACGCACGACCGTTTGAAAAATGCGAAACGATAATTTAGCATTTCGCATTTATAATTTATAATTTTCTTTAGACGCACGACCGTTGTTAGACGCACGACCGTGCGTCTCTACAAGATGCGAAACGCCAATTTAGCATTTCGCATTTTGCATTTATAATTTCTTCTAGACGCACGACCGTGCGTCTCTACAAAATGCGAAACGCCAATTTAGCATTTCGCATTTATAATTTATAATTTCTTCAGCTCTTCCACATCATACAGACTGATATGCTCATTTTTCTTCGGATAATCAATCGTATAATGCAATCCACGGCTCTCTTTTCTCTGCATTGCAGACTTGATCACCAAATAGGCTGTGTTGACGATGTTACGTAGTTCACAGATCTCTTTTGAGACAACTGAACGCTGGAACAGACTCTCGGTCTCTTTGTAGATCAACTCCAATCTGTCGAACGCTCTCTTCAAACGTAGATTAGAACGGACGATTCCGACGTATGCCTGCATGATCTGGTTGACCTCCTTCTCACTCTGTGTGATAAGCACCATCTCCTCATTCAGTGTTGTGCCTTCGTCGTTCCACTCAGGAATCTCATCACACCAATTGATATTGTCGATCAATGGCAATGAGTGTTGAGCTGCAGCCTCAGCATACACGATAGCTTCAAGCAATGAGTTGGATGCCAAACGGTTACCTCCGTGCAATCCTGTTCGTGTGCACTCTCCTGCCGCATACAGATGGTTGATTGTTGTGCGGGCATTCTCGTCTACTTTGATTCCTCCGCATAGATAGTGAGAAGCCGGACACACTGGTATATACTCCTTTGTGATATCAATTCCGATACTCAAACACTTCTGATAGATATTTGGGAAATGCTTCTTTGTCTCCTCTGGATCCTTATGTGTCACATCCAAGTAGACGTGATCCTCTCCAGTCAACTTCATTTCTGTGTCGATGCTTCGCGCCACTATGTCTCGTGGGGCAAGACTTCCTCTTGAGTCGTAACGGAGCATGAAATCCTCTCCCTTCTTGTTACGCAAGATTCCTCCGTATCCACGCATAGCCTCTGTGATCAAGTATGATGGACGGTCTCCTGGATGGTAAAGACTTGTCGGGTGGAACTGGACAAATTCCATATCCTCTACCAATCCTTTAGCACGGTAAACCATTGATATTCCGTCGCCTGTAGCCACAGGTGGATTTGTTGTCGTCTGGTAGATATTTCCGATACCTCCTGTGCAGACCATCGTTATTTTTGCCAAATACGTGTCAACACAATTCTTCTTTATATCAAGCACGTATGCACCGTAACAATCAATGTTTGGAGTGGTATGCTTTACCAACATACCTAGATGATGCTGTGTAAGAAGCTCAATGGCAAAATGGTTCTCCATCACATCTATATTCGGATGCTTCTTTACCGTCTCCACAAGACTCTCCTGAATCTCAGCTCCAGTGTTGTCCTTATGGTGAAGAATACGGAAATTATCATGGCCTCCCTCCTTGTGAAGGTCATACTTGCCATCCTCATTCTTATCAAAGTCGACACCCCATTTCACCAACTCCTTTATCTGAGCTGGGGCTCCCTCTACGACCTTCTTCACGACATTGTAATCGCAAATTCCGTCGCCAGCGATAAGAGTGTCCTTGATATGGTTTTCAAACTTGTCATCCTCTTTCATGACACAGCAGATACCACCTTGGGCAAAATTAGTGTTTGCCTCTATCATTTCCGTTTTGCAAAGCAATGCCACTTTGCCTTTTGATGCCACTTTAAGTGCAAAACTCATTCCGGCTATACCTGAACCGATAACGAGAAAATCATACTTTTTTACCATAAGCCTTAATTTTTCAAAATTAAGAATTAAAATTAAAAATTAAGAGTTGGGGCTTCCCCAACCTTAATTACGAATTACGCATTATGAATTGCGAATTGTATCTATTATCGCCAACACATGTTTCCATGTCATCTCCACAGTCGGGATCGACACTTTTTCCGCTGGAGAATGGTTGCCAATAATAGTTGGTCCGATAGAAATCATATCCAACTTTGGATATTTCTCTATAATTAGTCCACATTCCAAACCTGCATGGATTGCGCCGACATTCGGAGTGACATTGAATAGTTTCTTATATGTGTCGACGGCAATGTTCTTGATTTTTGAGTTGACATTAGGTTTCCAGCCCGGATAACCCTCATCCGACTCCACTGAAGATGCTCCGTTAGTAGCGAACGCATCGTATACCATCTTCCTGATTTTTTCCTTCTCTTCCGTGACACTGCTTCTTTGGCTTGTCTCGAAGACAATATCATCACCAATCATCTTCACAGAAGCCAAATTTGTGCTTGTCTCCACCAATCCAGGAATATCCTCACTCATCTTCAGCACTCCGTGTGGGCAAGTCAATATAGCCTTAATCAATGATTTAGATGTTGACGGAGCGAACACCGTCTCCGCTTTATCTGTGGTAGACAAATCAATTTCAAGAGTTTCGCCAATAAGTTCATTCTGCTTTTCTGCGATATACATATTAGTAATCACACGGGCAGTCTCCTTTATTTTAAACTCAACACCAATGGTTGCGGACGCCTCTCTTGGAATAGCGTTGTGAAGATTTCCACCGTCGATAGAGGCAATCACAACGTCGCCCTCAGCAGAGATCCTGTTTATCAATTCAGCAAGAATTTTGATCGCATTTCCACGATTCTTATCAATATCCACGCCGGAATGTCCACCGATCAAGCCACTCACCTTAATGGTCATGAACAGATAATCCTTGTCTGGCTTCTGCAGATTCTGACGATATTTGGCGACTGTGTTCACACCACCTGCGCAACCGATGCAAAACTCACCCTGGTCTTCCGAATCAAGGTTGACGAGCATCGTCGACTTAATCCAATCCTCCTTCAAGACATGAGCACCGAGCAGACCGACCTCTTCGTCTACAGTGAACAGACACTCGATAGGTCCGTGCTTAAAAGAGTCATCAGCAAGGATAGCCATCTGATAAGCCACACCGATACCGTCGTCAGCGCCAAGAGTCGTGCCCTTAGCCTTCACCCATTCACCATCGATATAAGGTTGAATTCCGTCGTTGTCAAAATCAAAAGCGACGTCGGAATTTTTCTCGCACACCATATCTATATGCGACTGGAAAAGCAAGCTCTCACACTTTTCACATCCAGCCGACGCAGGTTTACGAATAAGCACATTGCCATACTCATCCACCAAAGTCTCAAGACCAAGTTTTTTTCCAAACTCCTGAAGGTGTTTGCTCAACTTCGCCTCCTTATGAGAAGGATGCGGAATGGAGCAAATCTCGTCGAAATATTTCCAAACCGCCTTCGGATTAAGATTAGATATTTCGCTCATTTTATTCTCTTATTTTTTCTGATATCGAGCATTCAAATCGTTAGTCACGATCTTAGTGATATTAAGGGAAGAATCGCCCCAGATCACATTGTCGCGGCCATTATTGCTCAAAATCAATCTATATCTGTTTTCCTTCTGATACTGTTTAAGCACAGAATCCAAGCTGTCGCGAAGACGCTTGTTCATCTTTTCCTGTTCGTCAAGCATCTCATTAGTCAGTTTCTGGTTGAGAGCCTGAAGATCCTGATCCTGCTTCATAAGTTCCTGCTCTCTCTTCATGAATTTCTGCTGAGCCTCCTGGATAGACGCCTGAGTCAGGAATTTACCATTCTGGTAGTCCTGCTGGAATTGAGCAGCCTCCTTTTGGTACTGGGCCATATCCTGCTGAAGTTTAGTCTGCTTGTTCTGCAAAGAGTTAGCGCTCTTCTCCTGCTTGCTTTTAAGTTGAGCAGTCAGTTCCTTAGCCAAGGTATAGTTTTGGAGCACCGTGTCGACATCCATATATACGACCTCCAAAGTGTGAGAAGGAGCGACGGAAGGGACCGCTTCAACAGCCTCAACAGCAGTAGAATCATTAGACACGTCAGAAGCCGACTTTTTGTCAGCAGACTTATTACAAGAGCAAAGGAATGCCATGCTTGCTATCACAGAAGATACCAATACAGGTTTTAAGAATTTCATTTTAAATACGTATTTTAATAATTTGCTTTCAAAGGTATAAAAAATAGGGGAAAAATATAATAGAAAAAAAACTGAAAACCACAGAGAGCAAAAAATTCACGTTTTTTTTCCTAATATATAGATGTTTCGTATAAATCAGATAACACAAAATTATCCGCAAGATTTTCCATCAGATCATTAATAAAAAATACAACACAAACATGAAAAAGGGAGAACTGAAAAATCAGTCTCCCTAATTAATTCTTGATTAGAAATTTATTTATTCCTTCTTTCTTTTTTGTAAGAAAGAAATTTCATCACTGGCATTGAATGCAATTGCATGAATAGTCAAACTTCTATCAGAATTAGAATTGTTGTCTAAAAAGGTAACATTTATCGTCTTGTTATCAACAAGATTGATAGTATACCAATTGCGGTTAAGCGTAGTCTCAGGCTCAACCCATAGAATTACAAATAACGTCCAATCCACACGACGAATTAGACGATAATTTTATTATCATTTCAATGATTTCACGAAATCGTCAAAACTCAAATTCTCACATGCTCCATCTTTCATTCGCCAAATAGTCCACATATTATCTTTTTTTATAGGTAAATAGTAATAGTGAGGCGTATTTTTTGAAACAGCTATATATAAATCTTTTAGTATCATGACCTTTTTCTTGTATTCTTCATTGTCTATATTCAAACCACCTGATACATTTACGCTTTTAACTTCAAAAATATGTATTCTGTCATTATGGTCTTTCATAACAAAATCTGGATATGAGAAATGTCTACCAGCATTGTAATACTCATACTTTATCTCAGAATTCTCCAAGAAATTTTTACCGACAAGCAAAATATCCTCATTATTAATCGACACTGTCTTTATAAAACCTTTTTTCTGTAAATCCAACAACTTCTTCGCCCATTCTTTTTCTGAATCTGAATCGAAGCAAAATTCATCGTCGTCGACATCTCTTTTCCAAACCCAATCGTCAATATTGCGATTTTCCTTTGTTGGCGAATATGATGATTTATAAGGAAAAGACGCTTCGCAAACTTTGCCAGACTCATCGGTCGTAACTTCCATGTATGTATCATAGTCGCAGCAAGTCTTGTTGATTTCCTTCTTTATCGCGTCTATATTGTTGGTAAACACAAAGAATTTGTCGTACGAGTCCACATAACTTTCATAATGTTCACGCACTTCGTTTGTCGTTTTCTGCAAACTGTGATAAAGGTTGAAAATGCTTGGTGGCGTAAGATTATCAATCGGCATAAGATTTTTCATCTTATCTATATCTATAGTCTTAGCTGTTTCAAACGCCTTTAGACGTGTGGTCTGAATTTTCACCTCTTTCTGGATTTCATTGTCGATTTCATTTCCGAATAGAATTGTTAATTGCGTCGACTCCTTACTTTGCTCTTTCACACCCCAAACATATGCTGTTGAAATCAAGTCTTGTGCTTCTTTATCTAGTTTTTCAAAATCTAACAGTCTTGGATTTCTCCTTACTCGACCTATGACCTGTTCGTCTAACTGTTTACTTTTGCTATCTCTGATTTGATAAAGCATACAGGCACGACGAATATCCCAACCCTCAGTTATCACCATCTTGAAAATAATAATGTCAATCGTGCTTTGATCACGTTTGGCTATCTCTTTCCATTTATTTAGAGGTTGTTTTTTAGCTCCAATGATATCGTTTGTGTCGCTACCTTTCGTTGTGCCTCCGTTTTTGTCTAAAATCAGCATCCACTTTAACGACGAAAATCCTTCTTGATTAAACAGTGTCTTTATTTTTGCCACTTCCTCATCAGCTTTATCCTTATTGGATATTTGAATAATCATACAAGGATTTACGTTGACGGATTTTTCCAAATATGCTTTTTTTATAGTCACAAACTTTTTCAACGCATCTTCCAAAGTTCCAGTGTCGTTGTATTCCACTTTTTTTATCAAGTGTGCAGCCACAGCATCTGATTCTTTTATCTCCACATCTGGATATTGCCCACGACTGAGTTTTGGAGTTGCAGAGAAATTGATGACTTTACTGAAAAATGTCTTTTGCAGTTCGTCGAGATTAGTTGTGGCGATGTGGCACTCATCTTTTATCACATAAATATCTTTTCCGGCACGACTTACTGCACCCAAACCTTTTATCTCATTCAGGAATTTGAGCAGAGTGGCGTCATCTTTCAGTTTAGATTTATCCTTATACAAATCACGTGGCAACACATACACATTGTAGTCGGTAGGAATAAACAGACTACCCTCTGTCGCATTGTCACTCGTGATGAGATATGGATTGAGATTGGAGAATTTGCCATCTTCTATATATTGCACAAATGCATCATAGTTTTGTTTCGCCAGTTCGGCTTTCGACAGAGACGACACAATGAAGACTACATCCGACTTCACGGACAAGATTCTGTCCATAAAGTCTGCCATCATGTGCGTTTTTCCAGAACCAGTGGGTGCTTTGAACGTGATTTCGTTTTTAGAATCAACCAACGTCACCAGTTCACTTACAGCATTGTTTTGCAGGTTCTTAACTTCATCTAACATGGTTTATTCCTCCATTTTTGTTGCATTCTCGAAATTCTGGCAAACCCACTCGATTTTATCGGTTAGTTTCTCAAACTTCGGCAATCCATAGCATGTTTCATCTATCTTGTCAAAAGCTGTTTTGCCCGTTGTATGCTCCGTTTTCGATACCTTCCCGATTTCATATACATTCAGATTATCCATATATGGCTCGTTGTCTTTCAACCAAGGAAAATCTTTAGTGCCTTCATAGCATTCGCCACTCATAATACGTTTCAAACGTTTAGTGGTCACATCGTAGGCAATGCCATTGGGCGTTGTATCTGTTCTTTCGTTTACTTGACAAAGTATGAATTTACGATTTCCGCCATCTTGACGGTTTAATTCCATGACTGCTTGACCTGTTGTGCCTGTTCCCGCAAAAAAATCTAAAACAGTGCAAGAGTCTGAACAAAATGATTTTACGAGATTGAAAATTAATTTTATAGGTTTTGCATAGTCAAAAATTTTATCGACAAATATCAATTTCAATTCCTTTTCACTGTCTTGATTATCCCCCCAATCTAATAATAAATCAGTTATTGATTTCCTATTATTTTGTTCTTCTTCCGATACGTCTCTACGAAGACCTTTGTTAATAGTTATAAACAACAAATTTTCGGAAATAAATTTATCGATTTTTTCTTGTGATACCGAAAATAGTGCTCGAACATCCACATCATTTGTTGTTTTCCCGTTTTCATAAAAAACATCATCTAGATATTCGACAGACATTGTTTTTACTTTGTAAACACCTTTTTTGATAACACCAGATATTCCGCATTTTACTTTTACACCGCTTTTAAAATGTCTTACCGATTCTTGGTTTGTGAGGTTTACAACTTTTTTTGTATCATCAGATAATGTTTCAATAGATAATTTCTTTAATTGGTTATAGGATTTGGCATAAACTAGGACATATTCCATTACTTTTGCAGTGTGTTTTGCCAAAAAAGAAGGTTGCTTTTTCCGTTTCCAATGCAAACTATCAATAAAATTCTCCTCTCCAAACACTTCGTCAAACAAACACTTCACGTATGCTTGATTCTTGTCATCAATCGAACAAAAAATCACACCATCTTCAGATAGCAAGCGTTTCGCCAAAAGCAAACGTGAATAAAGCATCGAAAGCAGATTGTCACGTGTAATGGAATTATCATAGTTTGTTTTAGCAAACTCTCCCATACTATCCTTGCCGTATGGTGGGTCAATGTAGATAACGTCAATTTTACCTTTGTACGTAATCAACAGATTCTGCAAGGCACCATAGTTGTCGCCTATTATCAGTTCGTGAGTTTGGCGACTAGCATCGTTTACGAACGATAGTTTCTCATTCTTTACCTTGTATTTAATGTCGTTGGAAATTTTCTCCAATCGTTTGTCGAAGTGGAAACCCGTGCGTTTGTAGGTTGTACCGAGAGCGGCAATGTTTATCGCCTCAGTTTCCGTTTCAGCCTGATTGATTAATTTCTTGAGCAAATCGGCATTTGCCTGCTCTATAATTTTGTTCTGAACACGCCCATCAATGTTCGCAATAAGTTCCTTCTTGAACTCTTCAAGATTTTTATTTTCAGTCATACGTTACACTCTTTCAGCGAATGCAACTTAACGAGAGTACGGGTGGACAAATTCTATGGACAAAAATGAAGCGTGAACTTCACTTATGAGCCCAAGGAAATTTGCCGTAACCCGCACCACAATAAGTTCCGTCCACGCCCAAAGCGTAGACGTTCACTGAACTTATTCAATGTGATGCTTTTCGAATCGGCAAATTTTTAGGGCATCTCGAATAAATAGCAAACGCTATGATTTACAATATGTTAATTAAAAACAACTATCTGTTTTGTATAAATTTAAATGTTGAAAATGTGACTTATTAGTAAAGACGCAGCACGCCACGTCTCTAAATGTTGCAAATATAATGAAAAATTTATACAGACGCACCATTGGCACATTTCTAATTTGACAAACATATTATCAAACAATCACTAAAAAAACAATGTTTTATTTATGGTGGGAACTGCGAAATGACTGTTCTACACTCTATTGTGCCATCTATAATTTACGTAGCATTTAAAAATTCGGGCGGAGACTGCGATATAATGCAGCTTCCGCCCGAAATTGATTATATGTGATTGTCAACTATTCTGCAACTTCTATTATTCTTCTTTCCCTAACTTAATGGCATCACATATCCTTTCAAACTCTGCATTATCCTTGTACTTGGCAGTTCGTAAAGCGAAGAGTTTATTGACAAAGTCATTATTATCCTTAGATCTATTTATTATAGTTACGACATTGTCGGGATATTGTAGTATGAGAGCAACAATATCATCGTCATCAAGGAATTCTGAACGTAATATCTTGTTAAGCGACTCTTGTTTGTCTTGTAGGCGTCCGTATTCAAATAACCATTTACCAAAGTATTTAAGTTTAACCTTGTTAATATTGGCGTTGTTTATGAACACGTCACGTATTTCACGGAAGATTGTCTTCAAATCATATTTTTGTTCTTTCAATATATCTATCGCATTTTCTACTATTGCGTAAAGAGGTTTTTCTGTCGAATCACCCATAGCATAATTGCGTAAAGAATCTTTGAAAGCATCAATGAAAAATGGTAGTTGCTCAGGATGATAAATCTTCAACAATTTCAGATTGAAATCATCTTTTTGTAAACTAATACTCCAAGCTGCTTGGTCTATTGACGCAAGATGTTTTTTTGCCAAAGATAAACAATAATTGGTGAGTTCATTGTCTATCTGTGTACAATTTTCAAAAAGAGATAATGGCATGTTTTTGACATCGTCCATATTCACTGTTTTTTGAGCAATTTGAATACAGTCATTCCATTTATTCAATAGAAGATTAGGCTCAATTTTTGTATTATCGCAAATAGCCTCAAAATTTAACAACAATTGCTTTATGTCCATTTGACAAGGTCCGTAAGAACTAACGGTCAGTTCTTTTGTCACTTGGGATACAAAAACTGAATTCTTAAAATTTCCTGCTTTTAACAAAAGATTTCCATAAGTCATGTAATACTGAATACACTCTGCAACTTTCTTTGAGAACGTTTCATCAAAAGTTTTTGCATTATTATTGTAGTAGATTTGCAAATTGCCATCGTTATCATATCTAGCGATTAACATTGCAATAACATCAGAATACATCTCGTTTTCAACCGTCAAACTATTACAGAAATTCAGAATTTGCATATCAGTTATATAACCACTAATATCGAATGGTCGATTTTCTATCTCTTTTATTCTTTTTAATATTTTTGCTTCGACATATATGTTACCTACATTGTTTCTAAAAAATTCTTTTATTTTTTCCTTGTATTTTGGAAGATCAAGGTTGTACTTAACAAAACCATAAAAACTCTTGTTTACAAGGTTATCTAGATCAAGACCGACAAGATAGTCATCAAAAACATCTTCGTTTACAACTAATCCATATTTGGGATAGTCTTCTTCTTTTTCTAATACCAACTTAATGAAGATTTCTGGACTAACTTCCTTCTTTTGTTCAAGAAGGAAATCATCCTCCATGTCTTGTATGGTTTTACGAAGTGCATCGACTCCATCAAGATAGTTTGTCAAATTCCAATCACTTTCAATATTACCAAGGTAAGCAGTAATAAGATGTCTATAATATTCCTTCTTATTACGGATATTTTTCATGAGTATGTTGTGATACCCATGATAGTATTTATCTTGGACGGCATTAGACTGATTACTCTTTCTGTACAAAGCTTCCCAAACATGACTTGATTCGACAGAAGTATCATCTTCAAAATGCTTGTCAAGTGCTAATGTCGCATTTTCTATGTTTGTCACATTAGTAATTGAGTGATTCAAAATTTCCCAATACTTGGTTGTTTTTTTCAGCGTTTCTAGTAATTCTGTCTTTGCTTCATCTAATTCCAATGTCACCTTTCTTGTAAATATTACATCCATTGCATTTTTCTCAGGTAACTGATAATATAAAGAAGAAACACATGTCTTCATACGTTCATCTTCTTTATATAGAAAATCAAGACTACCCAAATAACTTGGAGATAAAATCTCTTTTAGAGGGTCCTCAACAATTTTTTTCCTTCCAAAAATGTAAAGTGCAATGTACTTATCTTCTATAGTCTCCTCACACAAGTTACGTATGGCAACAAATTGATTAATGAAAGCTATTATTTTACGAGGACTATGCTCTTTTGTAAGCATATCATAGATTTGTAGAACTTCGTTGTCCACTTTAGAATCTTCTCCAAAAGCATCCTTCCATCTGTCACAGAAGTAATGCATCCAACCAGTAAGGATTGGAGGCGGCACAGAATAGACTACATAGAACGTTTTATTTATAAAATCATCGCCATATACAGCAATATCTTTTTTATCAGTTGATTGGTTTACAATGTTTTCAGATTGGAATGCATTTCGAATATGAGCTCGATCAAAAGGTACTATTACCCTTATATTTGAATACTTTTCCTCAGAAAAGAATGAATGTAATGCTGCCCATAGCTCTTGAACTTTCTGCTTTGGAAGACGATCCATGTTGTCTATTACCACAACAAGCACTTTTTCGTTTTTGGATAGATCCTTATTTATTTTGAACATCCATTCTTTGAATTGTTTTGTAGAAGGCTCCCGCTCTGAAACCGTTTCAAATTTCTCTTCTTCCTTAATTTTATCTTTATACAGCAAGAAAAGTTCAGTAAAGAAGTTCTCAGCATTTATTGTCTGACCGTGCTTGCACATATTACGACGCTGTTTCCAAATCACGAACCCAATAAAAACTGCATATACAGATACAGTAAAAGCTATTCGCCATCCAGTGCTGGTTATAGTGTCTGAAATTGCTGCAACAACAGGTGTTAGTGCAGTCATTAATGCTAAAACAATAAGTGCAAAATTTAAGCGTGGAATAGTCTTTGTTGATGTTCGTTTTTTCTTTGCAAGCAGATTATCTAATCGGTCTTTCCATTCATTGGATTCCAAAATGGGATTATCTCCAGATGTTATTTCTGAAGTCAATTCTTCCAAAATGGTTCTACGAGGCAAATCATTCTGATGTCCCCATGCATCATAGGTAAAGAAATGATACTTGCCTAATTTGTCTGAAGAGATTGTATCTGTAAGTATATTTTTAACCATGCCTACAAGATTCGACTTACCCGAACCCCACCCACCATCAATACCGATAATAGTGCAGTTGGGGTCATTCTGAATCTCATATGCAATTGCGTTTGCTAATTTTTTATGAGCTCCACCTTCGAATAAATCGTCATTACATGGTGCTTTGCTTAATATTTTACCTTGCATATATTTTTGCTATTTAGTGTTAAGTAAAACAAGAAAAATTTTATAAATTTGTTTTATCCAAGGGTAATTTTTTAATTATCTCCTTGTGTTTTTAGCTTCTCCATCAACCTTCCCAGCTCCGAGTAGGTATAATCTCTTCCGTCGTTATTTTTCTCATCCATCGACCGATTGGCATTGTCCACAGCCTTTTCAAGACTTCCGCCATTGCGTTCAAAATAGCTGTGAAGTCCTTTGGTCTTGATGAAAAATTCTATCGTTTTTCTATACTCTACATACTGATTCAAGTCTTTGAGCAATGGCTCTTGATCATCGTATGGACGTGAAGTATAGCGGAAATAATACAGGAAGAACAGTTCTGTGCAACGATGTGTTTCAAAGAACTCTACACTGCAATAGATGCCTTTCTTGGGTTTGTTGATAGGCTCCGCATATTTCGCCTTCATCTTTTGATATTGCGAACGCTCTGGCTCTAAATCCTTCGTATCCATATCGATTATGCAAAAGATATGACTGTAACCCATTTCTATACCCTCCTCTATCTTCTTTTCCAATTCCTTCAGATTGGTATGCTTGGGATAGTCTGGCTTGATGGTTATATGCTTGAACACATCGCATAAAGACTTGAAATAGAAAAATTCCGTCGGCCCTTCACCCAAAATCAATGCTGTCTGACGAAGTTTTCCCATATCAATCCTCCAAATTTATAAAGATGCTACCTAGTTCTGGTTTCGCGCCCAATCTGCCTATGCGGTAAGAATTATATAAAGACAGATTTTTGTGCAATCCGAATGAATCGCCTCTAGAATATTCTGATGACGCTGTCTCTCTGTTCTTCTCCACAAACCAAACAACGCCTCTGTTCTCATTAATCAAATCCTGGGAAAGCAGCGTCGTCTCCTGACTCGTGATAATCAGCTGCGACTTGTCGGAATTGAAAATGAAGACGTTGAGATAGTAGTACAACAGATCATTGTGAAGATCCTCACCAAGTTCATCCAGATAATATACGTGCGAGCCTGTTATCAAATCGTATAAAGCATCCAATATTTTAATATATTTTATGGTGCCTTTTGACTGCCACTTGAGCGGAATTTCAAAATCATTATCATCTGAATGATTGACAAATACCACAGACTCATTTACCGGCTTCAGAATAGACTCCTTCATTCTTTCAGGCAAATCTCCATTCTGTATCATTTCCCTCACTTCGGTTGGAATGACACGGTCCACTATCGTCGGGCGAAATCCCAATATGTTCAAATCTGCTTTCTGAAGCATCGTGTTATAGAACTTGTATTTCTTCGGGTTGCTGTGAGCCTCCTTTAGAATTTCTACAACGCCTTTTTCATCATCACCATCCACATCATGGTAATTCTCAATAATCCAGCTATGAAGCTCGTTGAATGGCAATATGTCTTCTTTCAATGCCGCTTTCCTGCAAACGGATAAAACACTATGATTGTTCAGTGTATTTTCACGAATACTCTCTTGTGTCCTGATTTGAAGTTTCAGACTCGGTCCAAACTTGATGTCTGCCTGAACATTGCCGCCAACAAACGTACGCTCATAAAACAATGATTTTGATTTGTTGGGATAATAATACAACTCCTCATTCAATATGTACTTATCATTGAATTTCACGTCATAGTCGTATCGAATACCATTGGCATAGAAAGAGACGTGCATTTCCGTCGGCTCGTCCTTTATCAATACAAAAGGGATCCATCCATTGATTCCTTTCGTCGCATCGGATTTCGGAAGTATCAAAAGTCGGAACACCTCATTCAAGGCTATCAACATATTTGATTTTCCCGACGCATTAGAACCATATAGAATTCCCAACTTATACAAGAACACTCCTTCGACAACTTCAGAGATCAGTTCAGATGCAGGACCTTTTGCCAAAAAGTTCAATTCTTGCTTATCTCGTATAGAAAGATAGTTTTTCACCCAAAAATCTCGTATCATAGAAGAATATATTTAATCAAAATTCGTAATAATGTTACGAAATTACGAAATATTTCATTCACATCACGACATAACACGGCTTTTTTTGTAACAAATTACATATTTAGGCATATTTGCAAACCAATTTTCTCATGTTTCGTCAAAAGCAATCAGTTTAATAAAACTAATAGAATCACATCAAACTCCGCTCCATATAAAACTAAAAATTTACATATTGGATATAATCACCTATTTTTCAATTTATTATATCATAATTTCACACTTTTTTAACGGAATATTTAACTAAACTCTACATTTTTTCAACGGAATATCTCTCCCAACCCCACACTTTTGGGCTCTGTCTTAGTTTATGACTGATTTTTAGTTTTTTCCTCAAAAAAAGTCAAAGACTTTCTCTGAAAAACTCTATCCTCTGTGGTTTTTGTTTTATATGTGCTCGCCTTCGGCTCGCACGTGGGAAGGGGTTAGGGCGTTCCGACCTTAACAATCCTCAAATTAAG
>OCTX012291390.1_pt1 | contig 76342 bp, 108 predicted proteins | sample 1539691 | NCBI WGS metagenome assembly OCTX01 (sample SAMN02144231, study PRJEB22623) | gut metagenome | biome: sheep rumen | host: Ovis aries | place: New Zealand
ACTGCCCAGGTACCAAACCGAATCGGCGCTTCGCATGGAGGATGAGTAAAACCAATAACCCCAAGGTATGTTCTCTAAGCCAAGGGCAAACCTAGTTATATTAATCTCCGCCAAAGACAGGAATGCTTCTTTAAGCTCACCAATGGCCGGTACGTATCCACCAAGCTTTCTAGCTTTCTCAAAGGCGGGGAACTCTAAGTCAGGGTTTTTAAGTAAAATATCCCTCTGATTTTCCTCACCACTCATGTCACGGTTGGCTTCTTCAAAATTCATATTCTTGGCCGTATTAATGATTCGTGAAGTACAAAATGCTACGTCCTGGAACCACTCGGTGGAGACTATGTGTTTGCCGACCTTAATACCAATCACACCTTTTCTCTTCTGACCTTCCTGAACACTTACTATGCTTTTATCCTCTAATAGTACCTCTAATGCAAACTGGGGAACAAGGGACTCTAAAGTCTTAGTGTAGAGTTGTTCTGTAGCTCGGGAAACAGCGTCTTTAGTAATATGTAATTTCCTCGCGGCTACCTGATTCAGGTCATCTTGTATCCACATTCTCGTTCCTGCTGGGATTGTGGCCTTGAAAATCTCTCCGCCAGTACCATTCCTTCTAGCTTCGACAGGATTTAGGTAAGCATGTATAGCTCCACCGTTTAAGGAAAACTTATATCCATATTCGTCAAAGTTAGGGTCCCCGGAGGGAATAAGATCCTTTCCTAGTGTGACAGGACAACCTTGGTAAGGAGTTTTATATCCGTCTGTGCCTTTCTTTAAGACTTTATAAACTGTTATATCTTCTTTTGTTACAAATCCGTTTTTATTTCCGATATATAAACACATAATTTTTTAGTTTTGTTTGTTTCTGTTAGTAAGGCTTTGAAAAAGAAAAAGGAAGGAGAGAAAGATATTAAAATCTATTCCCTCCCCAATAATTGGGTGATAATTTTAAGAAACTATTTCAAAACCAGCTACTTTTCTATTCTCTTCTGGTTTCCATATTTGTATAGCTTTAGCAACAAACCATTCCGAAATATCAGTTGCCTTAGCTTTTCTATTTATAGACAACTCGCTATATATCTGATTGAGCGTGGACTTAATATCTTTCGAAGAATATCTATATCCTAGCTCAAAAGAAGATTTAACTCTATCCCTGAGGGCCTCAGATTTAGTATCTGCAACCATTAATTCTTTTAATTCATTGTCTCTATAATGATGGGCTTTACAGGTAGTAGTTCCGAGATATCCATAATAGTCTTTAAATCTAGGATCTCTAATCTCGAATTCAAGACGTCTTGTTATGTAATCGTTTCCTGAGAAAGAATCTCTAAACTTACAATATAACTCAAGTCGGCCATCAAAAGTAGTATAACTGTTAAATTCCTCTAAGAACAGTTCAACATACTCTTCATCTCGATGATGAAAATCCTGTTGTTCGACACTTAAACTCTCATCTTGGAGAGAGCTAATGGCTCGAGTAACACTAATTCTATCTTGGTAATCTTCTTGAGCGACTTCCCAAGCTCTCTCATGGGCAATTTCAATAAAGTTATTATAGACAGGTCTATCTAGCTTCTCGGAAATACTCATAAAGTTATCACTATATAGACTCAATCCCTTCTTCAAAAGCTTGGCGTAATACCCTTTATATAATGCGAGGTTTACTCTTCTACCGTCGTCATCCATGTTATCATAGTAATTCCTCAACAGAGTCTCAGTATCTGCTTTTCTTTGAGCTTGGAGCTTTTCGAAGTCTTCTCGGGTTATCTTATTGCCTTCTCTAAGAACTTTGTAGAAAATGACTATGTTATTTTTGAATGGATTTTCTCTATCTCTTTGTCTACCAGCTATCTGTGGGAGATCAAGGGAAATATCAACGGCTAAACACTGAAGATTAGGATCAGCAAAGATATAGGTGGATGCACACTTGCTATAGAAGTCGGCACCTATGTAACAGGTGGAGGTACAGAAAGTAAACATCTTATTAGGTTCGTTTTCCATTGGAATCTGACCACGAGTAAAACCAACCTCCTTTAAGGCCTGGATGTTCTTCTCAGTTTCACTACAAAGGATATTGACTTCTGAGGGATCAAAATTACCATTTCTTAAGATCCGAGTAATATCCTTGACGGAATTAAAATAGAAAACAGCCTCCTTACTCTGACAAACCTTTCCTTGATCATTAACCGTGATAGGGAAATTTCCCTCTCGGTAGTTTTCGATAATTCTCATAGCTTCTTTAGGGAGAGACTTAACTAAACGTCTCTGTATGATCAAGGTATCAACACTTCCTGATTTACTCCAATCAAGTTGGTAATAGTCTAGGCTAGCAAATTCTGGGATTCTACTTAAGTACTTCTCAAGCATTGGAGTAGCACTGAGAAAGAGAACATTAGGACATTCGTGAATAGTCTCTAGGAAATTATTCTCAACCCCTGCTTTGAAGTAGGCGTCGACGAAAATTGACTGAAACTCATCCACGACAAAGATAAACTGATCTAAAAGATTACGAGACTTTAAGTAATCAACAACATAATGAGTAGAGTCATAGGTAACCATAAACTTAATAGCCTGACCAGTGGTTAAGCAGGATAGGATATGATTAGCCATGATATCACTTAGTGAGTCTATATCTTTAAAATCCTTTATTTCATTCTTCAGGTAGATAATATTCTTTTCCTCTTGATGTTTTCTGGCTTTATTTTCCAAGAGCATTTTCCTAGGGGAACAAAGAACAACATGTCTGTTATTAGTCAAACATAATTCGGTGTAACCACATCCGGTCACACCTTTATCAACAATACATTGCCCACTCGGTAATTCATAATCACTCCATTCGGAAATATATCTAGTTCCAAAGGGAACTGTCATTGGAATTATATTCATTGTATAATTTTAATTTTCTTCTCCTTTCACAGGTAAAGGTTTCAAGTCGTCCCGAGCGCAAAACTTGCATTTCACGCTCGCGCGAAGAGGGATCTAAGCAGAGATATTTTTTCAATACCTCCGAAAAATTTTCCCAACAAACGTATTCTCTCTATATAGTATCCATTTCATAAAAAAATTCGTAGTTAAATATATTTTCTTTTCCATATTTCTTTGACATTTTGTGTATTCCCTATATATATCATCAGAATTCAGAAAAAATATGGAAAAACTTTTCTCTTCTCCGCCTCGCCTAAGCTCGGCTCCGAAAATCCCTATAGTATCCAACTGGGATTGGCCGAAGGCCTTTTCCTTTCGACATCCCGGGCGCGAGGACGAGTGATAACGAGGACGAAGTTGGCGCGGTGGGCGGGATGTCGGTACACTTGTCTTCTTTATTTCTCCTTACATCCGTCTTAGCCCCACAAAAATTAGACATCCTTGTTTCTTGGTGTCATTTTTCCATATCACCTTAGTAGGAATTAGGAATTTTGTCAAAAACGGACACCAAATTCCGCAAATCCCCGACATTAACCCCTTACCTATGATATGAAAGAAGAAATAAACAATAAAAATCGATTAAAGATTATTTTTCGACCGTTTTTACCAGAAACTAATTCTTCCTCTTCACATTCCCTTGTTATTACACAAGGCACCCCTTATATCCTTCCGGGAGATCCTCTCTGGGATGTTCCGATCGATCAATTAACTGGTAAACTAAAGATTACTGGTTATGCATCATTCGGTCGTGGATCCAATGTATATAACGGTGTTTATGCAAAGATTCAGTACACTGCAGCAGCTTTGTGCTATTGGGCAAGGAAAGAGAGAGACTCTCATGCAGGTCTTCTTCGACTGGAGAAGATCATTAAGGATGTAACTGGTGTCCCAGGAGTAATTTGGGAATGGATCCCTGATTATTATAAACGCCTATTCACGGCCTATCAGGATCCCAACGAGTTTTTAAAGTATGGGGAAGAAGAGGAATTTGGTTGGCCCGACGTGGACCATGAAGGAACGGATCGTTTTCCTGAAGTCTTAGAGTCTGATCAGACTATAGCAGATTTCATATTTTCTCCAACTTCTGTCCTCTATACTGGGGACGATGGAGGAGCACCTTCTGTGCAGTTTTTTGGAAGAATAGAGCCCAAAGCCATTCTTCATGTGGAAATTCCTGAACCTATTGGACGAATAGATATACCCCTTTATAAGTGGCCATGTAACGTACTTAGTGAAATAGGAGATCTTCTAGGGAAAGGGCCGCTTGATTCTGTAGTTTTTGAAAGAGGAATCAACCCGGGTGAATATACCGTTCGAACTAAGGACGCCAGAGATCGGGAACGTATTCTCTTAGATAATCCAACTGGGAGTGGTCCAAAAGTGGAACAAGACCAAGGACGATTCTACTTCGCTGGAGTAAATTATTTTAATATTTTCACTGAATATCCAAAGGAAGAGAAATTATATTGGTTTAGTCCGGCTCTTCCAGGCTACATAGATGGTATTAGGAATGCTAATTACTCTTTATCAGATGCTATGCGAGATCATCCTGACTTGTGGCTTGGAATACCATGGACTGTTACAATTTTAGAACTAGGAGGAATTACAGTATGATGCTATTTACAAGAGAGTATTATCCCGGGACTTATATAAATGGGAATTATTATGTGACGGGAAATCCTACTACCGGGACAAGAATTAAAAGAACCCTTAGGGTGGGGGAGGATTTTAAACCTATCTTCCCAGATTCTATAGACTTAAAGATAACTGGAGTTTGTAAGAAGGGCTGTCCTTTCTGCCATGAAGATTCTAGTCCTAATGGAAAAGTAGCTAACTTAGAGAATCTTAAGGCATTTCTAGAACCACTCCCAAAGGTTGGAATAGAGGTTGCCATTGGTGGAGGAGATATATTTACTTGTCCTGACCTGACATATGACCTAGTTAAATGGTTGATTGGTAATTTTCAACCGCGACTAACAATATCTTATCAGAATTATGAAGAATTAGCCGATACTGTTGTGGGAGGAGTACTAAACTATACTAAATTCCCCGAAGGTTCTATTGAGGAAAAATTAGCTTATCTCCTAGAGGAAATTCCTATCGGGGTAAGTCTAAATAAGTACGTAGAAAATCCTATTCCAGATCAATTAGTATCGTCTTCTTTCCATTTTAGTGGAGATAGGATAGTGTATCATGTTATTGTCGGGGTTATTAATCCAGAAGATCTTTGGGCTATGTGGATAAGTAAAGCCCGTTATAAGAAAATACTCGTCTTAGGATTTAAACAATTCGGTCGTGGTATATCCTATAATATTCCGGATTTAACTAGGACAAGGGAGGTTATAGAACGAATACTTACTCGCCAAAAGAATCTTTTCACTGGGGACCTAAAGAAGGTTATCGCTTTTGATAACTTAGCCATAGAGCAACTTGGAATAAAAGACCTACTTCCTAAAGAAGAGTGGGATTTATTCTATCAGGGGGATGAATTTACTGCTTCTATGTATGTTGATGCCGTAGAAGAAACTGTAGCTCCCACCTCAAGAACCCCAAAACCCGAAAGAATCTCCTGGAAAGATACAACAATTTTAAAGTACTTTAATGAAAACCATCGCTAAAAAAGAGAAAATATTTGCTTTAGCAGGTATAAATCCTACTTGGAGATATAGGAGATTAGAACGACCTACAGGGAGAATAGGGTGGGCATACCCATATTGGATAACTGAGGAAGGTATTCCTATCATTATAGATCCCTATAGGTGTATAGTTTTTTGGCCTTCCCAATACCCTGAACCAGAGAATATTGATCCAGATCCCTATGAAAATGTTGATTGGGGAAATTGGATTATCACCAAGAAGAGTGGAGAGAAGCCTTACATACGAAATGAATATACAAGGAGTACTTGGAATTATAATGTACTGTATGAAACGGGCGTATACGAAGTTAAGGATACTAAGTGGGGAGATACCTATGAGATTCAACTTCTCTGTTGGGATGTTGAGTATGAATTTCAAACATTTCTCAGAACCCCTCTTAAAGTAAATGCAATTATAGAATCCGAGACTTCACGCCTGGAGGATGAATTTTATAGACATATATTTAAACACAATGGAGAAAATTATAAAGTCGCTCATCTCGACCGTAAATAAAAAGATGAAAGTGACCTATAAGGGAGGCGGCTGGATTGATGCTAGACGAACCCCCACTAGTGGTCAAAACATGGTTAATTCCTTGGAAGAATTTATTGATGCTGTCTTTAATCAGGAGTGTTATGACATTCCTGAACTTAGAGAGGTAGAGGAACTGTTAGGGGGTCGTCTCTTCAGTTGTACCTTAGAGGGGGAAGACGAAGCAAGACGTAGATATAAACAGGCCACTATGACTATGATTAGCCCTGAGGATATCGAGAACCCAAGTGAAGAACTCATAGAGCTCTTAGAAACCGCCAGAAAGTTCTTTGGAGGAACTAAAATCAGATTTAATAGTGTACCAACCAAAATAAGATATAGTGTAGAATGGTAGAAAAGTGGAGATTAGTAGAGTCATGTCGACTTGTTATAAACAAGGAAGCAAAGGAAGTTACTTTCCGGCCAACTGATGTAAAGAAAGCTAGTAACGAGGGAATACTCCTTAGTGAGCCCGAGTTTGATTTAAAGTTTGATGATACTCTAATTCCATGGATTAAGTGGAAAGAAGAGTATTATATTGTAAAAAATTTCATTCCCACTAATGAAGCTAAAGGAAAACTAATCCGAGCCATGTCTGGTTTAGAGGGAACCGGGCTAGATCCAGTTTTCAGCGAAGAGGCAGGAGATGCTGTTTGGTTTGTAAAGGCTGGTACCCCTGAATATAGGGAGGCTAGTGATGAAATGATTCGTCGGCTGAATTGCAGCATGATGAAGAAAACTAGGAAATGGCAGGTTGGTCATAGATATGATAGCGAGGATAAAACATACTACTATCTTGGAAAGTTTGTTAGTCATCGCAAGAACTACGATTCTAGTGAATTTCTCCGTGATCCAGTAGAATGTCATCTCGTCATTGAGAAGATCCCAGAAGGAGTCAAGACAATTCCTGATGTTCTTAGGACCTGTCTTTATGGAAGTACTGGGAAAGAGTTCATTCACACTCTATGGGGTAATCTTCCATTGATGGTTGACTCTGGTCAGGCCTTGACTAATTCAGAGGAACCTTGGGATTTACAAAGTCTTTATATGGATCAACTCAAAAATGTATATGAGACTGGAGCTCCCTTGGGGAAGGCCTTAGAGATATTTACTTATACTGATAAACCAGATGACGTTTTCTTGTCTACCTCTGTTGACCTAGATCCTATTATAGGACAGGTGAAGATTGCCATGATGAATCTGCTCATTGAGTGGTGGGCTTTGAAATATAATGGCGACACCCAGTATGTTGGGCCAGATCAGAGTGAGGAAAGAAACATAAAAGGTCTTATTGCTCTCTTCTCAGGGAATCTTGACCAAGAGAATATTTTTGGAACCCTTTATTACCCGGAACTTTTTAAATTAATTAATATTGACCTAGTTAGTATTGCTAGGGAAGCTATAATTAATTGGGGAGGGGGCTATATGTTGAAGAGCGATTTTGACTATTATGTCAAAGTATTACCTCTCTGGAGAAAACATCATAGAGAAGTTGTTGACTTAGATCAAACGGTTTCGTCAGGAAGTACAGATAATTATATCGGAAAGAGATTTAATCCTGACCTAGCTAGTTCCTTAGAGAAACTACTTATGTCTGCACTATCTAATGGTGGAGACGGAGTAACCTCTTGGAAAGAAATTAATCGAGGAACAGTATCTAAACCAGATATAGCGATTCAGGTTAGGGTTCTTCTTTCTGATATTTTGGATTTTGCAGAACCTAGTGAAACTCTTAAGAATGATATTATTAACTCAGGATTTCAGGAGTTAAATATTAAATTTATGAAAGATAAAGGCATAAAATGAAAGAACAAGCCATAATTAAAGAAGGAATTGTTATAGAGGAACTTGGGAACTCCATGTTTAAAGTTCAACTCGATATGGTTGGAGAACCAGTTATCCTCTGTAGCATATCAGGAAAAATAAGAAAATATTATATCCGAATCTTAACTGGTGATAGGGTTAAAGTAGAGATGTCCCCCTATGATTTAACAAAAGGACGAATAGCTACTAGACTCAAGGCTCCAGGTCAAGAGGAGGTAATAGGTAACAATAGTAATAACCAAAAAAAGAAAAAGAAATGAGAAGACCAAAGTTGACAAACACCATGATTGGCAATGTCTATCCCTTCTTCCTGAACAATCAGGCATTGAAAACGTACTATCTTTATCAGATAGTCAGTCCAGGATCCCTTAGCGACTATACGCCGCTCCTAACGTTCCAGAAGGTATGTGAAAGAACGGGGGATAAAGACTTCAGTGCTGTAGAGAGGAAGGATTGCTGCATGTATGGAGCAGATATCATTGCCACTCTCTTAAAAAGTCGTAAAAACATAAAAGCAGAAGCAGTCAAGTATCTCTCTGAACAGATCTTGGCTCGTGGTGATGGCAGTTGGCAGCCTACTCTGTACGAAAATGACGTTGATTTCCCCATCTTTGAGATGGATTGGAACAACAGTGTAGCAAAAGCCCTGATAATTGGTCTGCGTGATGCTCTAAGGTGGCAGCAATATCGCTTCGCACCTGGTTGTAAGATCGATATTCTCTTGACTCCAACAAAGTTTGGTGTTTTTGAGATTAAGGGTGATAAAGAGGCTATCTGGTTGGAGCCTGTTGGAGTATATAACAATAGTGACGTGGAGATGAAAAATCCAATCGCTGGAGTAAATATGCAAGAACTCGATTGGCCGAAGGGTAAGTACACTGGAGCTACTCGTGCGAGTGCTATGAATCGCGTACTCCGCCAGACAGAGTGGAAATCATTTGACAATACTGAAATTAAGGAGGCCAATTAAAGGTCTCCTCTTTTTATCATGAGTACATCAATAGAAAACATAATCAGAGGATTGGTCTACTGGTCAGACCTCTTGGAAAGACAGAAAAAGAGAATAACTTGGCTAGTAAGAATTCTCTTGTTAGTGGTTATAGGTATTCTAGTCTGGTGTTGGGGATGGTATGGAGGAAGTCTCCTAAGGAAGGGAATAATTACAGTATTTCTTCTGTCGGGTCTTGTGGCTGTATGGGGCTGGACTATTCTCTATGACATACTATCTTCATACCTTCTTGTTTCCTATAATATTTCTAAATCTACTACTACAGAAACAGAGCTTCTTGCAGATAATATAATTCTAGAAGACATGAAAAGTGGTAAGAGAAATGAGGAAGAAATGCAATTCCTTTGGGTACAACTTAGGACAGAGCTCGGACAGTGGATTGGTAGGAAACTGCTGTCAGATAGGGGATTTACCGTACCAGAAGAAAAATAAAAAGAAACCTAGGAAATGAGAACCTAGGTTTTTATTTTTTTACACTACCACAAATGCTTTTTTAGTAGTAGGATCGTAATCTACTGTAAAATTCATTGCATCTGGGGCGTCAATCATTGCTCGTCCGACTGAGTCTGTTACCCAGCGCTCTATATTACGATTAAGTTCACGTGCGCCAAGACCAGCTGTACATTCGTCGAGAACATGGTTTTTTAGAGCAGGAGTTACTTTTATCTTTAGGTGACTCTTATTGAGTTGCTTTTTAATTTTTTCTAGCTCTAAGTTAAATACCTTGCTTAGGTCATCTCTTGTGAAATGACGAAATACAATCTGTCTTGTAAGTCGATTCCTAAATTCAGGCTTAAACTTCTTCTCGATGGCCTTCTGAACAATCTCCTTGTCTTTGCTATGGCGCTCTTCATCAGTTGGTTGTGTAAAGCCAACTCTAAGCTGAGATGCCACTTCTTTCGTTCCTATATTAGAGGTGAAGATTATAATCGTATTAGAAAAGTCAATCAGCTCACCACTACTCAGGTTAATACGTCCTTCATCGAGAATCGGAAGGAGCACGTCATATATATGTTCATTAGCCTTTTCAATCTCATCAAAGAGGAGGACACAAGATCCACCATTTGTGTCACGAACCTTGATAAGCTCACCAGACTCGTCACTTCTAACATAACCTGGAGCTGCACCCAAAAGTCGAGTTACATCAGCTTCAGAAGTCATGCTACTCATATCGAACCTTACTAAGGCTTTTTCAGTTCCATAGAAAATTTCTGCTAATTTCTTCGCCAGGTAGGATTTACCTACACCTGTTTCACCGGAGAATAAGAGTACGCCGTATGGCTTGTTAGCTGGTTTTACTCCAAGGACAGCTCTCTGAATACAGCCCATAACTTCATCAATGGCTTCTGGCTGACCAATCACCGTCCGTGTTAACTCTTCACGCAAGAACTTCAGCTTCTCTCTATCGTTCTGAGCTACCTTGTCATACGGAATTCGGCTTATATTAGAGACGGCCATGATAACGTCTTTGTCCTCAACTTCGGTCCAATTAGCTCTTTTACTAGCTTCTTTGGCCATGGCCTTAGTCTCTCTTTCAATAACTTCATTCAAAGCTTTTTCCTCATTCCTGAGGCGTTCTGCTTCCTCGAAGTCCTGATCCTCCATGACAGCCTTCTTCTTAAGCTCAATGACTTCTGCTAGACGTTTCTCAGCTTCTGTCACGTTCTCTTTCTTTTCCGTGATTCGTTTCAGGGATGCCAGAGAACCAGCCATGTCCATGGTGTCGACAGCCTTGTCAGGGAAGTTTTTATCGGCCATATACTTACCACTCAACTCAACACAAAGGTCAAGAATGGCAGGTGTATAACGTACACGGTGGAACTTTTCATAATTACTAGAAATTCCTTTTAGAATCTTTAGAGTTTCTGCTTGAGTTGGTTCCTCTACCATGACCTGAGTGAAACGTCGATTCAAGGCTTTATCCTTCTCAATATATTTACGATACTCAGCAGGGGTCGTTGCACCAATCATCTGGAATTCTCCTCGTGCTAAATAAGGTTTGAGAATATTACCAGTATCGTTCTGACCACCAGCCGAACCTGATACTAAAGTATGAAGCTCATCTAAGGCAATGATAATATCTTTGTTATTGCATACTTCTTTAATGAGTTTCTGGAGTCGCTCTTCAAATTGACCACGATACTGCGTACCAGCTACTAGGTCATTGAGGTTAAGACTACATATCCTTTTCCCCTGAAGCTTCTCTGGAACATCCCCCGAAGCAATTCTCTGAGCGAGTTTTTCTATGATGGCAGTTTTACCAGTACCAGCCTCTGAGAGAAGAGCAATATTTGGTTTACGTCTTTTCAAGAGAATCTCTATCATAGACTCTACCACGTCATCTCTGCCTATAACTGGATCAAATTCTCCGTTTGCTGCTTTCTTTGTCAGATCTACACTATAACGATCTAGGTTTGGAGTGTCAGAATTGGGGTCTAGTTCAGTTCCATCTATGGCTTCATGACGACCTGCCTCTTCAAATTCTTTTTCCTCATCTCCTTCGTTATTTCTTCCATTATTAGCTTGTGGAGTAGGAATAGTACCTCCTGATTTTTCTAAGATTTCTCCTATGAATTTTTCTGCTTCAGCTGGATTTCCTTCGGTTACTGTCTTCACCAAAGAATCCATAAGACCAGCTACGTTTTTAGCATCTGCTTTTCTATTAGATACCATTATTTCATATAATACTTTAGATTCAAATCCCTCCATATGAAGGTATTCAATACAATCCTCGTCTTCTCCATCTAATTTAAGTGCTGCCATGAGAACGACGTCTGTATCAAGTTCGCTCATTCTTTCAGGGAAGAGTTGTTTACTTTCCCCTAAGGCATCGTCAAAGATATCCTTCATGTTATCACTTAACATTATCATCGTAGGATCGAACAGGTCTAAGTCGTCACTGTATGTTGGTGCGACCTCCTCTTCAGTATCTGTTAATCCTGCTAGAGCTTCTAGGATTCTCTTTTTATCAGGATCTTTTAACCCCGAAAAGAAATCCTTCACAGATTTGTTATATTTCCTGTCGGCTCCTTTCCCACTAAAATAGTAGTAGAACAGGCTATAAATAAAATTACCGACTGTAATTTCTGCAATCTTTGCTTCTTGTGCCGCTTGGTAAGAAGCTTTTAGAATTTTTGTTAATTCTTCTGTGTTATCAAAAAATTTCATTCTTTTCATACATGTATAAGAATTTCATTCATAAGATAGTGCCAAATGTAGAATATGTCACATGATAAGAAAACATGGTAATCAAGTTATCTACTCCACCAAACCAATATGGATGTTTTGGGTGGAGAGTGAAAGGGTCTTGATCCAGTCTCCCCATGATATAATCAAAGAGCCGTCCCTCTATATTTGGGCCTGCTGCTTTGAGCTGTTCTTCTTGGATTGGGCTAGGTTTAGCTATCTTAAGCCTCGACCTAACTCCTTCCATGGCATTTTTATCGATGATCTCTATATTTCCGAAGTCCAACGAACTTACGAGGGTATTAAAGGATACGTACTTGTACTGAGGGATGGTGGGCTTAGTTCTGAGGTTGATATATCTCCTCTCTCTACCCGCCTTCCTTATTATATCCTCGTAGAATTCTGTCATCCTATAGAACTCTGGAATTAACTCTCCAGTGTTTTTATTATACGTTCTCAGCCACATCTCCCACTCTTCTCTGTTTGGGAGTAGGTCTCTAACATTATATACATTTACTAGTTTTATCCACGGCTTTTCTATTAAGATACTAAGTTGTTTGAAATCTCCGTGATTATAATTAAATGCTACTATCATATCTCAAAAATAAGGGATTATTCTACCCTCACAGGCAAAATAATCCGAAAATATCACCCTTAATAACCCCTGACCTGTTTAAGTTCCTTTTTCAGGGCTTTATTCTCCCTTCGAAGGAATTCTATTTCTTCAGTCATTCGGTTAATCTTATTACCGAGTTTCTCTATTCTATTGATTAGGCCCTTGATATTCTTCTCGTTACCAAGAACCTTTTTCTGAATTGCATCGTCAGTCATGACAATTAGTTTTAAGAGACGCCGCGTGGGCTGGGTAATCGTTGATGTTTTTATCTTTTTCTAAACTTAAAGGTGTTATCTAAGACCAAGGTTCTCTTAGTCTGAAAATTAATTTTATATTTAGTTGTATCTGGCTGTAGTTCTATGACCAGGAAAAGTGAGTCGTCTTTTATGGACCACCAAAGTATTTCTTCGCCCTCTATTAGGTCTCCTACTTCACCCGTTCGATCCGAAGAAAAACTATAATAAACTCCACTGTTACTAGTCCAAGTACCTATAATGTCTTCTGCCCTATTATCCGGTTCTGTCTCTCTTTCTTGATGACAGCCTATGCTTATTAATAACAGAAATAGTAGTAATAGATTTTTCATCTGATTTCAAATAATTCCAATTCAGGGAGACACCTATACATTAGATTTCCTATGTGTCCGGAAAAATTTGTATGATAGTGTCCATAGATCCACCAAGAAGCATTTATATTATACAATACTTCGTCTAGATATTTCCGATCCGCTAAGACTTTGTCCCATGTCTCATTTGTACAGTGATTAGGACGAATAGAGACAGGTTCGAAGGCAAAAGGTGCTTCATGGGAAAGAACTATATCTACTTTTATTGGATGTGGTTTTGTTGAGGGAACTATATTTTCTCCTGGCCACCAATATCTTCGAGATGACCCTAACCTAATGTTTCGGTCATTGTACCATCTCCTTGTTCTTCCTTTTCTGTCGGGAGCATCTATGTCTATGGAAGTTGCTCCACCGATGGGATATATCTTTTTTCCACATATCTCGACAACTTCATAGTCTTTTAGAAAATGTAATCTTGGAAAATCATGTGTTCCATCGAACCAAGCTGGATCATCATGGTTTCCCCTAATGGTCCAAATTACATTGTTGTCTCTTTCTAGGTATTTTTCTATCTTCTCATAAGAGACCTGCATAGAATGTTTTCTACCAAAACCTGCACCAAAGTCACCGACAACAATTATGTCAGAATTTTTAAGTCCCCACTTACTTCGTATTACATTATATACGAGGTACTTCAATTCTCCGTGAATGTCTCCACAAATAAATAATGATCTTTTTTCTTCCATATCATCTATAAGGTTGTTCCAACTTAAGAATCGCATTTTTACTAGGTGGGTAATCCTTATTAGAGAGAAAATATATGAATATGAAAAAGAAATTTGATCTAAATGATTTTAGAGGATTCTTTAAAGCAGGGAATCCCAGTATGATGACCGCGTTCGATGATATCATGACGAAGAAAGAGGCTGTTCAAAGTCCATACATCCTAGAAGAAAGGGAGATGCATGTGACACAGATGGATATCTTTTCTCGACTTATGGGAGAACGTCAAGTCTTCTTTGCTTCAGAGGTAGATGATTATTCCGCTAGTATTACAATAGCTCAGCTTTTGTACTTGGATAGTCAGTCAGATACGGACATAACTATGTACATTATGACAGGTGGTGGTAGTTGTAGTGCTGGTTTAGGAATATGTGACACTATGAACTTTATTAAATCTGATATTAAGACTATCAATGTGTCCATGGCTGCCTCTATGGGATCACTCCTGCTTTCCTCAGGAACACGAGGTAAAAGATTTTCACTCCCCAATGCATCGTGCCTTATTCATCAGCCCCTAATTGGAGGAGGTGGATTAAGTGGTCCGACTGCAGATATTATGATTGAAGCTAAACAGATGGAACTCCTCCGGGAGCGTCTGTTCAGATACTTGGCTCAGAGAACGGGCCAACCTTACGAGAAGATCTTTGAGGATGCTAGACGAGATTTTTGGCTTAATGCTGAGGAATGTAAAAAGTATGGCATCATTGATGAGATTATTGAAACTAAGATGGATTAATTCTGGCATTAGTTTTAGTTTGGTTTTAGGGAAAGACGGTCCGTGAGGATAGTTCTCCCTTTCTATCCTTGATTGAAATTATGTACAAATATTATAAATGTAAAGATTTTGATTGGTACGGAAGCGACCAATTTAAGGTAGGTGACGATCCAGGAGATAGAAACTTCGTACTAGTAATCGGAGAAGAAAAGAGAGATTACTGGATTAAGCTGCCTGGTGATAAAACTTTCCGGCGAGTAAAGACGGAAGGTGGAGGTATATACAGTAGTGGAGATAACACATCTTCGTACGGTCTTACCTGGGCTACTGAGAAGAAATTCCTAGAAAGAGATGGCATTGGTAGATACTTTAGGAAAGGTGATAAAGTCATGTTCCAGAATAGTATTTTCCATTTCGATTTCTTTGAACCAACAGACGAGTACGACTTAGAGAAGGCACCAAAGATAGACTTTCCACAGGATGTCTATTGGGTGACTCGCCTTCTGAAGAAAAAAGATAACTCTGGATATTTAGTATTGTACGATCAAATGTACTATGATCCAGTAGATCCAGATCCCTTCACAGATCCTAAGTTATGGACACTAGATGGGGCAGTAGAGCTTGACCTGGCTTGTTCAAAGGTCACTAAGACCTATAAGGTTGAGAATTACAGCACCTGCAAGGACGGTGGTACTATAGTAGTTGACCTAGTGGACCCAGAGAATGGTAAAAAGACTGAACTACTCAGTCCCAACCGCCTAGGGAATTCAGCAGAAAACGGCACTGCCACAGTAGATGGCGAGGAGATTTTCCTAAGAATTAGGATGGGAGATGAAGAGTACTTTCCTACTCTGAAAAAGATAGAGAAAGTGCTTGGAATTAAGTTTTATAGTGAGGAAGAGTATTATGAACATGAACAATTGTCACGAAAGTACAGAACCGGAATATAATCCGAGAAGTCCAGATCGCCAAATGGCTTATAGGACGAAGAGTATTCGTCTCTGGGGTGATCAGGTGGACAAAGAGCTAGCAGAACTTGAGAACGCTATTAGTGAAATCCTAAAAGAAAATCCTAGTTTGACTAGAGAGAATATTTCTCTTAGCACGGAAGCAGAGCCAGAGGAGTATGAGGATTGGTATAATGGAGTACTATCTCTTAGCTACTACACCCCTGAAACAGATGAAGAGTGGAAGTGGAGACTAGAGAATATGGATCACGAAGTTAAAGAGCTCCGTAGACTCATGGCTCTTCATCCAGAGGAGGTAGAAAAATTTAAAAGTAGGACGTAAAATCCTACTTCTTTTTTGTTTCTTTGTCTAAGATCTTTAACATCTTAGGGAGCCTATATTCACCGGCCATACTTTTAACCAAGGTAGCAACACCTTTTTGATCTCTCATTGCTTGTACATAGAGAGGTTTTTCACTAGTTCCTCTTATAACCAACTCTGAAATCTCATCCGTCCTACAGAAGTTTGTCTTTGCTACACACCAGATATTTAGGTCAGGGTGTAGTAGACCTTTCCCTCGAAGGTCATTCATTAAGTGTTCCCCGAGACCAGACCACTCTACTCCATAATCCCCCTTCAGCCTATAGAAACTGTCGAGGATAATAGTATCAAACTCGGCTAGGTTAATTTGGGCCAAGCAGTCTAGAATGCATGGAAGTTCTCTCTTATAGAATAGTCCTGGTTGATATGGCTCAAACTCCGTCGACCAGACTGTAACTATTCGGGAAGGGGCTTCGTCAGAGAAGTTATTGAAGATAACTCCTACTGTCCGAGCTTTTTCCTCCCCAAAGTAGTATGTATCGATGGCTATTTTATACATAACCTTCAATTACCTTCGCCTCAGTCAGGTCATATTCCTTTCCTTCGTAGGTAACTGATTTCTGGTCTTCGTCGATCTCAATGATGTCCATGATTGTCATGTAAGCAATTCCACCACAATCATCTTCGTCGTCCCAATCGTCTCCCTCCGAGTAGTCGTCATCCCAATCATCCTCATCAGAATCATAGTCACACTCGTCATCGTCCCAGTCTACGGGATCTGCCTGGAAGTGATCAGGAAACTCATCTCTTACAAAATAGCCAAACTCAGTATCGTCTGGCTCATGATCACACTTAAAGACATAAATGTCTCGTGTTTTGTCACTTTCTGCGATTACTGCGTACATTGTTGTTTAATTATTTAAGTTTATTATCGAAGCGGACTCTGTATTAACAGAACCAGTGCCCATCAAGTCAATTAACTTAAGATCACCAATCTCAGGAACTTCATAATAGTCCTCCTCAGTTTCAGAGATCATTATATTAATAGCTTGTTCGCCCTTCGTATCATAGAGCATAAGTCGCCAATTTTCTTTGTAGTCATGGCTAAGCTTAAGCTGACCAATCCTGAACAAGAATAATCTCCCAGTATCGTTGTAGGTATCGGGATCCTCTTCATCTCGAACAGTTTCACGAATGGCTGCTACTATATTCTTGCCATACTGCAAGAGCTGTCTTTGGTCTTTACCAGAGCTCTCGCTGATAGCTTTAATAGCACCAAATGGGAGAGTCTTAGTTTCATCCCAGAGAGAGTCAACTCTTCCGAAGAACTTCTCTTCCTCAACAACGGCACAGTGTAAAGAATACGGCATAAACCTGTTCATTGTATTCTGAATACCCTGTCCCATGATATCAAAAGTAAATCCTTCAGGGATAATAATCTCTTCAATCTCCGTCTTATCCTCTTTTCCTTCCTCATTCTCGCTAAGGTAGTACTTGATGGTGTAAGTCATTGTGGCGGGATTATAATCATAGATATCTATGATGTGAGCCGTAGCAAAGGAGTTCATCCAAGTACCATCCTCCTTTTTTGTGTAGTGGATTCGAATAACTTCTCCTCCAATGTACTTAAGGAGATCTCCTCCTGTTGGCAACCACTTAGTGTCACCGCTGTTGTAGGAATACTGTTTTTTAAATTGTTCTACTTTCATATTAAACCTCGTTTACTAAGTTGTACTTCAACCTGTTCCCAATCAATGTAAGGTTTCTCTGACAGATCTGGATTATACGTCAGAGGCGCTCCAAGTGCTGCATCGTCTATATAAAGATTTGCATACACTTTTCTGGATTGTGTCCACCTAAACTGAGTTGGGTTGTTATTAATCGCATACAAAGGAATTTCATTCAGCTCAAACCACTTTTTGGCTGCTTCCTCGGTAGGTCCTGATCTCATTGTATGAAGGATAAGTTTATGTCCTTTCTCAACGAGTCGCTTAAGAATAGGAACGGCTCCTATGTCTTGTCCTATTCTAGGATACTCATGCGTTACACAAGTACCGTCAAAATCAATTGCTATAAACATATTCACCTATAAGGATGAGAAGGGCCAAAAAACGCAAAACCCCTGAAAATCTTAAGTATGATATGAACAGAGTTTTTTGTATAAATGAAATTGTTAATGGAATTTTATACAGGACTCGAGAGAATAAGATAGGAAAAGCTTTTGTAGTTTAATAATGTACAAAACACGAAATACAATTTCGGAAACTGATCCAAACTCAGTCAAGAGCACGACGAACCTCAACCACAGTGAGGCTAAGTCATCTAACAACATTAATGTTTTATAAGATGAACAAATTTCTGATCTACACCTCGAACCCGAAGATCATGCCTAAGTCAATGGCTGATATCGTGGAGTTTGCTAAGAATGAGCCTAAGTTTCGCATCGCGAATGTAGAGCTGAACACTCACCTGGCAAACGTTAAGGCTGGTGACCACATTGTGACCACCAAGGGTAACAACCTGTATGTCATCAAGGCATACCAGGATTCTCTCGAGAACCTTTCAGAAGAAGAGCGTACGTACATTGACACGCTTACGCGTGAGTACGCCATGAAGAAGGTCAATATCACTGGTGTATCGAATGTTATCAAGTTCGAGAACTGGTGCAAAAGTGCTAAACCATTAATCAAGACAACAGAAAAAGAAGACAAGATGAACAAGACGAATTCTATCAAGGGCTATGCTGCCCGCATCAAGGAGATGTTCATGCCTACTGAGGCTAAGGACATCCGCGTAGCAACCGACGGTAACCTGTGTGTTGCCACCAGTAATGGTTATGTGGCTATTGACGCCGCCAACAACCTGCTCTCGTATCCCGAGGAGTTCACTATCGACCTGCCTGTGTATATTATCAGCAAGCCGAAGGAGCAGCTCAAGCCCGGTGATGTGATCGCACTGGATCGCAGCTACGCCAAGGTCGTTAAGATCGAGGGTGATAAGATCTCTGGTATCAGTTACACTGGTTCTGGCAAGACTATCCACCTGATCAAGGACGTTCTGTTCAACCAGGCTATGGTCCGCGTGGCTGTATCTCTCACCGGCTCTATCGGTGGTCAGATCAACCCCATGCTGCTGATGGCCTTGAATGACGACGACAAGAAGGATTCGCTCCTGCCTCTGCTCCTCATGAACCAGCAGGGTGGCGCTGTCGGCATGAACCCCATGCTGATGCTCGCTCTGGCAGGTAAGGAGGACGGCAAGTCTTCTCTTAAGGACCTGCTGATGATGTCTGCACTGACTGGCAATAACCTCTTCGGAGGCGCCGCATTCGGTGTTCAGGCACCTGCACAGGTTGTAACAGAGGCTCCTGCCGAAACCAACGAGGCTCCGGCTGCCGAGTAAAAACTGAACGAGGGTACTCTTACTGTGGTTAAGGGTACTCTTTTACTTTTAAAATAAAACCAAACTATATATGGACAATACGTTTAGTTTTCTAAATCTTTGTAGTATTTATAAGACAGAGGGATACGCCAACTATGAATTGGGTACTTATCCCTGTTTCGCAAGAACTCTCAATAGGTGGGGAAACCATAGAGTTGACAACGTTCGGCAGGTACACTATGAAATCTACCTGATGAAGGGTTTAGATGCAATTAAAACTAAGAGGAATAATGCATGTCTCCTGAACAAGAAGGAGATTGAGGGTTGGCTCAAAATAGCTAAAACTTACCATCCGTTTAAGTATAAACTGGAAAACAGTTCGTATAAACTGGAAGGTAAAGAATGCGAAGCTTGGAAACTACATATCGATATGGTGGGTAATTATACTCAACATAAATGGATCTTGACATCTCTACGTGGATTCTATGAGTATCCATTCAATATGTGGTTTATCGATGCACATCGCCTAAGAGCAACGGATCCTCAAAAATTCCGTGGGGAGTCTATTCTCAATATTATGGAGACTATTATTTCATCGTTCCCCAACAGCTATCAGTCAGATCAGTCGTTGTTACTACCTAACCGTCAATTCCATAGTAAAAACTATGTGAAAAAGAAGATTGGAGAAGGTATTCAATATATCACAAAAATTTACGACGAAAAGACAACGGGGGATTTTAAGCGAATCGCTGAACCCGGAGCTAGTTGCCTACTCTCCTTTGATTGGTGGATGAATGAGAAGTCCTTTGCAGAGCGAGCAAAGATTTATCATGAGAATTATGATAAAATTAAAGAACAAACGAAGCCAGAAGTAGTATGAAAGTATTTGTAGTAGGACCTAGTATTGGGTATTCAAGATTTATTGAAGACCTAGAACTGGTCGATGACATGAAGGACGCACAGGTAGTCCTTTTCACTGGAGGCGAAGATATCAATCCAGAATTGTATGGATGTAAAAAGCATCAGTCTACTTGGTTTAATGCCAAGCGTGATCAATTCGAGGTTGAATCATTCAAGAAAGTCGCCTTAGACCAACTTTGCGTGGGTATATGCCGTGGATTTCAATTATTCTCAGCCATGTATGGCGGGAAATTAGCTCAAAACGTATCAGGTCACTGGTGCGGACGGAGTCACAGCATAACCAACGGGAAGATAACTTATGAGATTACATCTCTTCATCATCAGATGGTATATCCATTTAACCTGGATCAGAAGGATTTTGAGATTCTCTACTGGGCTGAAGGAATAAGCCACTGCTATGAGGGAGATGGAATTGATCCTAAGTTTTATAGTATGTTTGGTGAACCTGAGATAGGTCTCTTCCATAGGGAAGGGTTGCCAACATGTCTCGGTGTACAAGGTCATCCTGAGATGATGGCAGGTTCACCAGTTGCAAAGATGATTAATGATTTAATTCGTCAAAATATAAAGAGATGACTATAAGAGATATAACAATTGGAGCAGATCCCGAACTGTTTATCATAAACAAGAAAACGGGAAAAGTCGTATCATCCATAGGATTAATTCCCGGTGAAAAGGGAAATCCTTGGGTAGGTGAAGACATGCCTACAGGATTTGGCTTGGAGATTGATAATATCTTGGCAGAATTCAATATACCTCCTGCTGTAGATGGACTTAGTTTCGTCAACAACGTCGAGTATATGAAGAAGTATATTGAAAGATTTGTAAGTGAAAAGAATCCAGACCTTGGAATTCTTTGCGCCGCAAGTCAATCAGTGCCATCAGATCAACTTCAGTCAGATGAGGCAAAACAGTTCGGCTGTAGCGTCGACTACAATGCCTATACTGGTGGTCCTAACCCTAAGCCAAAGGGTGAGACAACGAATCTCCGCTCGGCCGGATTCCACATTCACATAGGTTATAAAAACTATAATGCAGATACCTCTATCCAGTTGGTCAAATATCTGGATCAGTATCTCGGAATCCCATCGATTATTCGAGACCAGGACAAAAAGAGAAGATCTCTATACGGTAAAGCCGGTTGTTTCCGGTTAACCGGTTATGGTTGACTTAAAATAAAAACACCATAGATTGAGTTCAGAAAACTAAACACAAATAACAGTTGGACTTAATCTATGTCGATGCATGTACATAAGTACAGTTTAGCCTGTGCTATCAGAAATGGTAGTAATCAAGAATCCCCCAAAGTCGGTGAACCAGCATCAGGAATACCGAGCCAAGCTGCTAACTCAGCAGAAGGTGTAACGACTTGACGAGGGACCCTCAGCACGTAAAGGTGGAGGTGAAGGTAAAGTCTATCTAGGAGTGAACCTAGATGGTTGAATATAGAGTTCTCTCAAGCGCCCTCATGAAAGATGAGGAGAGCCTGGATTTCGTATGGCAGAAAACAATGCGCGCCATTCAAATGCATAATGAAGGTGCAGGTCTTTTGCCAGGTGAAGTCGTGCAAGATATTATTAACAATACGAAAGTTAAGACCGCTGAACAGGTCATTGCCGACTACAATCTCTAGAGATATACCCGCTGCGAGGAGAGTTTCTGCACTTAATTGTGTGGGCTCTCATTCAGCGGTGATAAAGAAATAAATCATTAAATTAATAAAAAAAATTAGCAGCGGATGTGTGGAATATTTTCGATAATTAACTCGAAACCACGTAAATTTGACTATACGACCTTCTGCGTATTAGGAGTTAACAATGACTCTCGCGGAGGTGATAGTTGTGGAGTATTCATTGACGGACTTTGGGAAGTTGGAGTAGATAAGAAAAAAGAATTCCGAGACTTTTTTAAAGAAAGTTCTGTCTTGAATCGTATAAAAGGTAAGAATGTAAGTATTGCCCTTGGACATTGCCGAAAGGCATCTGTCGGTGGCATATCAGATAAGACGGCTCAGCCGGTTGTCTTAACAGATAAAGCTGGAAATGCTAAATTCGTAATGATTCATAATGGTACTATTCATAATTATGAAGAGCTAGCCAAAAAGTACATTCCGAAGGTAGACATTAAAGGCTTAACTGATTCTCAGGTTATGGCCAGAATATTCTATTACAAAGGATATGATTGTCTGGCTGAATATAACGGTGGATCAGTATTTCTGATCGTAGATTATAGACAACCAGAGCCAAAAATCCTCATTTTCAGAGGAGCTAGTAAGAAGTATTCAACTTCTACAACAATTGAGGAAGAAAGACCATTCTATTTCATTCAGAACAAGAATGAGTTTGTCTGCTCATCAATCGACAAGTACCTAGAGGTATTACGTCCAGACGACGAAGTATTTACCGTTGAGGATAATGTACTAATTCAAGTACTTCCAGGCGATATTGTAAATATTAAGTCTTATGATCGAAGCAATTGCCAGCAAAGCAAAGTTTATGCAAGCAGTAGCAGTTCTTCTTCTTATGGAACTGTTTGGCAAGGCAATCAAGGCGGTAGTACGTATGGTGGTACCTACTATCAGGGTGGTGGATATCGTGGTAATGTTGGTGTTGGACACACAACTCCAGCGGTAGGTTCAGAAACTAGTAAAGGAGGCACGTCAACGGGGAGCTCTATTGACAGAGTTACTTCAGTTGGGCCCAAGTTTCTCAGACCAGACAAAAAAACCAACATCTACTTCACAGACAAAGCCAAGACAATCCCCGCCCACGGGCAGCTCTCAATCAACGACTTCGGCCGGATGTACACAGGAGAAGCTTCCAAAGAGGAATCCTCACATACGGTCAAAGAAATCTGGTTTTTTAATGGGGTTGCTCTCCTGGATGTTGAGTACTTTAGATTCCTCGAGTTCGCATTAAAGAAATCAAAGATGGATAAGGACGAGTTTATGAAAAAGTACCAGAATCTGATTAGATTCGTGAGTCTTGATAAGCTCTACCCCGCGAACGGATCATTCCATCTTGCGACAGGTTTCTCTTCTCATAGACCATTCACTGGTGAATTCCAGATGATAGGCGATTCGTTCGTTAGTGAGTTTAAGGACGGTCAAACTTCATGTTATCGAAACATAAAGAATTATGACCATCCACTAGACCTCTTAGGAACCAAAGGAATAAGTGTAACCAAACTCTATAAACGATGCAAGTCATTGATGAAGTAACAAGAAATGAAGTCAACTCCAAGAACTGCAAACGAATAATCGTTGGCTGGGAGAAAGAAGGAGGTTGGATAGAAGGATATACCTCTCATGTAGATAAGTGTATTTCAGCATGTATTCGATATAAAGATGGAAGAACCGAGGAACGTCTAATTTTAGGTGATTCTGAGGCTGGTAAGAATGTATTCTTCAGTAATCTCAATGGATACTACATGTGTCGGTTGGGAATGGATAACGAAACCTACATAAGAGAGAGATATACTAGAGGTCATGGTGGATTTCCGTATCACTTTGAAAGAAGATACGAAGCCGTGGAGAATTTCAGTCTTTTTAATCGAAAACAAAAGGTTATTGAGACAAAGAAGACGAAATATCCTATCTCTAAACACTTGAAGTATACATTCGGTCTAGAGTTTGAGACCAGCGAAGGTTATATTCCAGAGGATCTCTGTTTTAGAGACGGATTGATTCCTCTTAGGGATGGTTCTATTAGTGGCCTTGAATACTCGACGGTCGTTCTAGAAGGGAATAAGGGTATATCTCTGCTTCATCAAAGTCTTCATGACTTGAGAAAGTTTACTGGTTTTAACAAGGAATGTTCTTTACATATTCATATGGGAGGATATCCACTTGAACCAGATAAGATATATGCCCTCTACGTGACGTGTTTTCGCCTCCAATCAGCCCTTCAGAATATCTTACCTGCTCTCACATTTCGCACAAGCAAATACAAAGCGAGTGGAAAAGACTATTGCAACTTAATGCCAGCGTTCTATAGCTTTGATGAATTATTTCAAGGACTAGTAGGACGTAGGTATATGGGATCGTTGGTACAGCCACACCCCAATGATCTAGAAAGAAAAAGAAAGTGGCAAATAACTACACGCTATTACTGGTTGAACTTGATCAACATGATCTGTTATGACATTAACAAAACGGTTGAATTCAGGTTCCTTAGACCTACTTACAATTTTAGAAAGATAGTGACGTGGATCTATATATTCAATGGTATCCTTAAGTTCTGTGAGGAAAATTGGAGATTTATAAGTCACGACTTAAGCAAGCCTCTGTCTCTAGTAGATGTCATGAGGCGAGCATATCCAAGAGAAGTTGCTGATAAGATTGAAGGCGAGATTGTAAAGTTGTCTATTCTCGTACAGAATCAGCACAAAAATGGTGATAATATTGGCCAGGATATTTCCTTTGAGGAAGAGTTGTTCCCTGAGGATATCCTACTATAGAAAAGAAAAAGAAACGGTTTAGCACACCGTTTTCTTTTCGAATGGATTTTCCAGAATCATATAGGCTTGAGGGATATGGAGAACATCGTCTCCTTCCTCAGCATACATATCGGCGGCTTCACTAGTAGTAGTTTTAATAGCCATGGAGATCTCTGGAACAATCGTTCCTCCTATAATTATATCCTGCTCAGCATGAAGAAGCATTGTACCTACTGGGATACTTTCCCAGTCTTTTTTATACTCATTCGGATTACTATAATCACTTAGTCTTACCCATTCCATATTCCTTAAGTCTTTCTTTAAGTCGTTCAATTTTTCTAATCTTTTCCTTGTTAAAATCGGACTCTACATTAAATGCAACGAGCATTTGTTCTAGCATTATACTAACATCTGCAAGTTCTGTTACAATATCAGGAATTTGAACTCTCCCTCGTCTGTACTTACAGATTGCATTAGCTAGTTCGCTCATCTCCTCTAGGAGCATAAACACTTGATCTTCAATGCCCCACTTAGTTAGGGCCTCTACATAAACTTTCTTATTCTCTTCTTTCAATTTTAATTAAGTTTATAAATTCTACCGCACTTAGGACATTGATATGTCGAGATACCAAATCCTTCTTCATCAACTTCTTGTGAGATTAAATCACAAACAGCTTTACATTCATCACATATGACAATGTCTCTACCATTGCCACTTGCGAGAACAGCAGCAAAAGCTAGGATTACTACTGCTCCGATTACTGCTAATACTAATGTAATAATCATAAGTTTTAAGTTTAATCATAAATAAGGACCTGGGACTTCCTTAATAGTGAAATATGAAAAAGATAATAGCAAAATTAATTTTAACAGTATTACGTTGGAAAATTATAGACAATGTTAAACCTACTAATCCAAGTGTAATTCTATTTGCACCACATACGTCATTTGCAGATGGATTCTTAGGAAAACTTTTCTTCTGGGCTTTAGGTATAAAACACAAGTTAATCATGACCGAAAAATACTTCTACTGGTGGTCAGCTCCTATTCTTAGACTCTTTGGATTTGTACCCGTTGGAAATAAGAGTAGTAGAAATGCAATTATAGATGCAGCAAAATCGATCAGAGAAGATGGAAATTCAATTTTAATATGTCCAGAAGGTCACCTACGAGCAGTAGAAGATTGGAACCCCGGAGTATACCTGATAGCAAAGAAGGCTGAATGTCCTATAGTATTTGCTGTCCTAGATTATAAAAATAAAAAGGGTGGTCTACTTGACGTCATGAAATATGAAGAACTAACTTGGGATGGAATAAAAGAAAAATCATGGGAATTATATTCCCCAATTCAAGCAAAACATCCAGAAAAATTTCTTCTCCCTAAATAAAAAGAGAACCTTATTGGCTCTCTTCTTTTTTACTCTCTTCAATCATCTTTAGGAATTGTTTTCTACCTTCCATTCCTTTCTGACCAAAAGATCCTATATATTCTTCCCCGTTTTCCATGTTTATGGATTCAAATTTTTGTGAAATTCCTCTAAAACCGGGCCAGTCATCCCATAAGGCTACTGGATATATAGCTCTATGTTCTTCAGAGTACTTGTCGAGTTGGTCTAAGAGATTTTGTTGAATATCCCTAGGCTCCGTATCATATTCGCTCTGATATTCAGTATACATCTCTGACCAGAGTATTAACTCTTTGACAACCCCTAAGAAATCAGACCAAGCTTTATGAACAACATCTATTGGGTGTTGTTTAATGGGTTCTGGGTCTAAGTTCCACCCTTTATCTATTGTCCTAAATTTAATTGGTTCAACAGCTTTTAGGGCTTTCTTTAGGAGTTCTTCATATTCTCTACACCATTCCTCTTCATCGAACAGTTCACCATCCAGTGCCTGCCAAACCTGTTTCATACAGCATCTTTTCTTTTATTATACTGATACTTAATGAATTGCCACCAAAGATATTTAATGTCTTCCTGTAACTCTCTGGCTACTTTAAGTTGATAGTTGTCAGGGCCGTAGTTTATTATAGTCTCCTTGTTCTCCTCAAATTTTGTTTTATCAAGTAAGCCTTCGCGGAGAAGAGACATACATGTTGTAAGATATTTTTTACCATTCCCTGTTACCATTAACTGTTCAATCCATTCCCATACCATTTGGGCTAGACCACTTGTTTTTACAGCTTTTACGTATCTAATCTCTAGGTATTCTTCTGGACATCCCCAAAGCTTAATTTTACTATAATATTGATTTTCACTCGGAGCTACACATTTCCTTGACCGTTGACCAACCGTTGAGCACCATTTAGTCCATAGTGCACAGTGGCGACACTTTTTCTTTGTATCTTTGGCTTCTAGTAATTCAGTATTCTCCGTTAAGTTTTCCAAGATGTTTGTTGACATTATTCCTTTATGCTTTTTTATGAATTGTTACTCGTCTGATCTTTAGATTAGCATCCCACTCACATTGTGGACACTCAAGTTTAATCGTACCCTCAGTTACTTCAACATCTTGAAGCTGCTCTAATTTCTGGATCTGCTCATCGCTAAGATCTGAGTTTAGAGTAATGTGGATAGGATGACCACAAGCTGGACAATGATCTTTATCCTGGTCGTCAAAAATACGCCCATCCTTAGTAGTTCCTTTAATTCGTAATAGGTCTTTAATTTCCATATTCTTTTAATTGTTTAAACCATTCATATTGATTAGCATCACTTGGCATTCTCCAATCTCCTCTTGGACTTAATGAGATTGAACCAATCTTAGGTCCATCTGGAAGACAACTTCTCTTGAACTGTTGACTAAAGAATCGATTAATGAATACTTGTAGCCATTGCTTAAGATCGGCCCTTGTATATTCTTTACTCCAGCCCTCCTTAGTATGTTCAGCTATGTACATAATCTTGGCAGGACCGTAACCATGACGAAGCATATTGTACAGGAAAAAGTCGTGAAGCTCATAGGGACCGATTTTATCTTCCGTTACCTGAGCATCTTTTCCATCTGCACCAGATCCAGTAAGTTCTGGACTAACTGGAGTATCTAGGATATCTTCAAGTGTATTATAAAGCTCTCTATTAGATACCATGATCCAGCTGGCATACCATCCAATAAGCTTCTTAATAAGAGTCTTTGGAACGCTAGCGTTAACGCCATACATACTCATGTGATCGGCATTATAAGTACACCAACCTAAGGCAAGTTCTGACAAATCACCAGTACCAATAACCAATCCTTTTTCTTGATTAGATAGGTTCATGAGAATTTGTGTTCTACTACGTGCCTGTACATTTTCATATGTAACATCTTGTGTATCCAAGTCATGACCAAGAGCTCTAAGTTCGGCTGTAGCCATATCAACAATACTTACCTCTCTAGCATCTATTCCAAACGCCTTCATGAGAGCCCAAGAATTTTTCTTTGTTCTTTCACTGGTTGCAAATCCAGGCATAGTTACACCAATTATATCAGATACTGGATTTTTAAGCATCTTCATTGCCTCTACTGCTACAATTAAAGCCCAAGTAGAGTCTGAACCGCCCGAAATTCCAATAACCGGCTTCATGCCAGTATGATATAACCTTTTAGCAAGGGCGGCGGACTGCATGATAAGTATGTCTTTGCATCTTTCATCTAGTTCTTTACCCATTGGTACAAACGGCTTGGGATTCCACTTTCTTACTGTATCACCTTCCCCGAGGATAGCTCCAGGAATCTGACATTTTGTCACATCTTTTGGATTATGCTCGGAGCGGAACTGACGGAATGTCGTATTGACAGCACGCTCATTTCTAATAGACTCTAGGTCAATGTCGTTTATTACAATCTGACCGCCAGTATTAACAATTAAATTTCTGTTATTTTGAGCCAAGAGCTTGCCATTTTCAAAGATTAATGCATTTCCTTGATAGGATAGGTCTTGGGTAGATTCTCCAAAACCGGAACTAGCATATACATAACCACAAATATGATCCGCACTTCTTTGACGAAGCATAGACATTAGATATTGATGTTTTCCAATAAGTTCATTACTTGTTGAAAGGTTAAATATGACCTCAGCACCAGCCTGTACTAGTGTTGTACATGGAGGACAGGGTGACCAAACATCTTCACAAATTTCTACTCCAAACCTCACACCATCTTCAGTTTCAAAAATTCGAAGAGGAAGATTATCACGACTAAACCATCTAGGTTCATAAAACTCTTTATAGCCGGGAAGATTCCGTTTTCCAACGGCCTTGATCACCTCTCCTTTGTAGATAACTAGTGCTGTATTGAAAATAGGCTCATTATTATCTGCTCGAGCTGGGGAGCCAATTATGATAACCTGTCTATGATTTTTGGTATAATCACAAATATCTGCAATACCCTTTTCAGCGGCCTCTAAAAGGCACTCTTGAAAAAACAGATCTCCACACGAATAGCCAGTTACACAAAGCTCTGGAAAAACGATTACATCAACTCCCTGGTCTTCTGACCTATCAAGGAGTTCTTTTATTTTACTAATATTGTAGGATACATTTCCTACGGTTACTTCTGGAATAGCTGCCGCTACTCTTAACAGTTTTGCTTGTTTTCTGTTCATGTTTGTTTCATTTAATAATAATCACCAATAAGGCTTACACCTTAATGATGTATGAAAGAAAAATTAGTACTTTTATCGAAAAAATTTATACCATCTTTCGATACACTAGATAAGCTAATTTCTAATTTTGGATGGGAAAGTAAAATAGTAGAAGACATCACTAAACGTATGGGAAGAGATGTTTTCGATGAAGAGATTTTAAAAACTATGCCCATCTACTTCTATCGTTATGGGTGTGGAGAATGGGTAAGTTCTCTATCTAGTCAAGCTTTTGATATTGGTGGGGCCGTATTCAGAGTAGGTAATGTGTTATTCACCTTGAATAGAATCTTTGGACCAAATAAAAAACCAATATACGACGTCATAGAGAATAATGAGAAATTAGTGATAGGTATAGAAGGAGATATTGTTAGAAAGAAAATAAAAAAGAGAGAATAACTCTCTTTCTTTTTTTTACCACGATTCAATAAAAGTATAGACGTAAGCTGGATTACTGTTATCATCAGATCCGAAGATATCATCTACGTAATATGATTTCTTTGGAACATATCCGGAGTCCATTGGCTCAATTCTATATCCAATTAGAGGTTTATCTCGAACTACCTCAACTAGACGAAATCCTTTTGGTAATTTAATTATTGCCCTTTGTCTAGCATCTTTTGTAGGTTCCGCTGTATAATCTTCCAGTGCTGCAGTACTTTCCCTAACTTCTGTGTTACCGCTACAGCTCGCGCTAAGGACTAATGTTAGAACTAGACTACCAACTTTCAATAATTTCTTTAACATATGTATGTTCTGTATCATTGTACCTCTGATATATTATACTTTTCTTAGGGACATAACCGGAATCCATTTCTGTCATAGCAATAATGATGGCACTTCCACTTTCTTTGCTAAATCCAGTAAACCTAAATCCTTTAGGAAGACGTATAGTTTCTTTCTCACAGCTCCCCGGTGGGGTATTTCCAGTATAATCTTCTATTATTGTTTCAGTTTGTTTGGGTACATCATTTGGTTCATAACAACCAATAAATAATGTTACTGTTAATATTGCAATTATCGTTTTCTTCATATCATAAGTAAGGTATTCCTTATCTATGATGATAATAAACAAAAAGAAAAGAATATGAAATACATTAGTGCAAGTGGCTATCAAAGATTCATAGGATTATGTAGTAAAAAAGGCCACAAATTTAAAACAAATCGTTTCGGAGTAACTTGGTGTGTCAGATGTGGAGCTATAGGTCCTTGGACTGTTGATGATCCAATTAAAGAAGAGGATCGTTTTATAGTAGTTCCAGATGAGGATCCTCGATTGAATATTATTCCTGGTCGAGTAGTTGGTGTAGATGTAGATGCAACTATATTTCAGGACGAATTCCCTCAATGTGGTGATCCTGTACCCGGAGCTCTCGAGGTTCTTAGGGAACTTCAGAAGTATCATCAAAAACTCCTTCTCCATACTATGCGAGAACATGCGCCATTCGGGAATTGTCCGGATGTCCTGCAGGTAGCTTTAGATAGATTAGAGGCAGAGGGAATTGAGATATATGCAATAAACGAGTTCCCGCGAGAAGATAATCCCTACTACCCAAGCAGGAAGACGTATGCCGACGTATATATAGATGATCATAACGTGGGAATTCCACTCATTGATTACGTTAACTCTAAAGGTGAACACTCTCCTTACGTAGATTGGAGAGCTATTGATAAGTGGTTTGTTGATAATAAATATTATCCTGCCTGTGTTTTGGAAACCAGATAATAACTACTTCTTATGGTTCCTATTACACAATGACTTTTTAGGTGGATGGACATATTATTATCTTTTCCCGACCTACCTTTTACTTCCCGAAGATAAAAGTATTCTCGACATTCCTCATTTCTTGACTAAAGAAAACGTAGAACTTGTTAAGAGTTGGGGAAAAGGGACACAAGAAATACCGGTTTGGCTTGAAGCACACGGAATAACTACATTTGAAAAGAAAAGAAAAAAGTGGACACCGAAACTAGAAAATATTCTTAAGAATATAAATTATGAATATAGATGTTCCGTAGTAAGATCTAGACAATCTTTAAGTCCTGACTTATGTCTTAAAATAGTAAGTGAAGAAATAAATCTTTTACGAGGACACGGTGGAGACTATGTTATTAGTTGCGGTAAAATAAAAGCCCCAGATGATTGGAAGTATGTAGAGATGGTAGAAGATCCAGAACATAATTGTAATGATTACTTACAATACCTATTAAGAGATGGAGAGAGATATAGAAAAGTTTAAACTTAGGGTAACCTATGCAATGTGGCGTGAATACGCCAAGAAGATAACAAACCTAACCAAAGATATAGAACAGAAGAAATTAGCCTCCAGTAATAAAGAAGGACTTGTACTTAAGGAAGCCAGAAAAGAGATTAAGCATCTCAAGGAAGTTCGTGCTCATTATGGGAGGAGAGCTAAAAAATATAAAAAAGATTTTAGATCCAAGAATAGGACCTATTCAATGAAAAAGAAAGGAGAGAATTAACTCTCCCTTTTTTATTTCGGAACCTCATGGGTTTTACTTTATTATAAACTCTCCTTTTCCGTTTAGCCACTTATTACGATAGTTTTTCTTGTAGCGAAGACATTTAATAACCTCTTTAAAATGACCTAATTCCTCTGTCGGAAACTTAACACGTATGCTTAGACTGGACCTAGTAAGCATCATCTTCACGTCATCACCGAGAGTATAATACTGTCTCATCTTGGCTGCCTTTTCATTCCTCCCAGAGCGAGTAGCAGTCAATCCAATGACATCACCATCTAGTTCATTAATATCATCAAATCCATGTCCAATCAGATAGGATGAGATCTCTTTCTGCGCCTCCTCAGATCTTACATGAATAGTAATTACACACAAATTGGAATCCAAAGATAATTGAAATAGTCGCTTAAGATCCCTCTGATTGATGTCTTGATCGTTTTGATAATGTAAGAATGGATAAACCTCAATGAGGCCGAATTCTTGTTTTTCTCCGTTACTCGGATTGTCGATTTTTAATAAGTTCTCCATGTCTTTTTAAATAATTAATGTTTGTACATACATAAGAATTTCACAAAACTCTTATTAATGTCATAGGACTAATTCCTTTGATTAATTAAAATTATGATTAGTAACAAAATTGATGAATTAATTTCGGAAGCACGTAGTTCTGGAAACAAGGAACTACTGAAGGTATTAACCTTGATTAAGGCGGAACTTCAGAAGACAAAAACCGCCAAGAACAGGAAAACTACTGGTGAACTAACAGAAGTGGAGGAAGCAAGAACCCTAATCGCTATGGTAGAACAGAGAAAGAGTTCTATTAGTGAATACGTAAAAGGTAAGCGAGAAGATTTAGCAGAAGCTGAACAAAAAGAAATTGATATTATTCAGCCCTATATCCCAGAGTCTCCCACCGAAGAAGAGCTTAGGGAATATATAGCTGGAGCAATAACCGCCTATAAGACGACAAAAGAGGATGGTTATGCACTAAGCATGAGGGATATGAAACCTCTGATCGAAATCGTTCAGGCTAAATATCCGACAGCTCCAGGTAAGCTAATCAGTAGTACGCTTCAGGGTATCTTAAGAGGATGAAACCACTCATTGCTAATCAGTATTGCCCGGAGTTCCTAGAAAAGTGGGAATCTCTTCGAGGGTGGATTAATCAGACTCGTTCCAAAACATGGCAAGGATTCTTCTTTGGCCTGGACTTAGTTGGAACAGTTGTATTTGTCGTCATAAGTACGATCGGTATTTTTGGTGTCTTCGGAGAACCTCTAAAGTGGTTCGGAATTCTCAATCTTTTCCGAGTGACGATAAGTCTGATAATGATTGGTGTAGTATCTAGTCAGATATTAGATCGAGGGTGTATACCATTAGCCCAAGGACCAAGTAATGTCACACAAGTGCTATATTGGATTTTATATGCGTCGTCTCATGCCGCAATTATCATTATTGCTAATGGAGATTCGCAAATGTCGATAGGAGCTAGGTGGCTTATCTTTGGATTATTCTGGTCTAAAATAATAAATCTGAATCATAAAAAAGATTTCGACTTACAGGATGCTTTTATTGGGGCGCCAAAATTCCTCTTAAAGGATATTCCTAAATGGATTAAAAACCGGGTTTCATAAAACTCGGCTTTTTATTTTTGAACCCCTTATTAACAGATATGAATGAAATAAAACTACATGAACTAGTAGCAAATGTATTTAAAGATTATCCATACAGCGCATGTTTGTATATAGGAAAGTATAGGTTTAAAACAGAAGGGGATACTGTTCCTGAAGTAGATGTATGTTTCCCATGGGAAGCAACTGATATAGAAGATATACCTTTTTCTGTTTATAGTAGAGGACCAATTATCACGACTAAGCCAAAAGAGAGTATAGATAAATTACTTATGTTCTTTTTGGATGATAGTCCAACAAATTATTTTACAATGGTCCACAGAGAAGCCGGTAAGGATTATTACATGTACATAAATAGACATTCAGATATATACATAACAAAAGGATGATTAAAGTAAAAAGTATCACTGACGTTATTACTAATTCGAGTACGGAGGTATTTGTTTTAAAGTTAACAGATAAAGAAGTAGAGTGGCTCAAGAATGTAAGAATAACTTCCGCAAGAAAAGCTTTAAAAGCCTATAAAGAAAACAAAAAATGGCTTAGAAGTTTAAGTGAGGAAGATAGGAAAGACTATACTTCATTAGATTTTCTAATGGATGAAGTAGATGAGTGTACAGTCCTTCTAGTGCCATGTTTTACTAGAGAAGGTCTCTTGTGGGGATTATCTAGTAAAGAAGATAGAAAAAATCTTTGGGTTAATGATGATTGGGAGTATATTAGAAAAATTATAGGCGGTAAAGCTGTTGATGAAACTGACGAAGATCCACTCTTTAGGCCATTTAATAAGTGGCTAGCAGACAATATTGATTGGATTTCTGAAAAGATGAAAGATGTCTGGTTAATGGAGGTATGTAACTATGATGAAAAGATCTATGAGAAATTAGACCTTTACGCCCATATAAATAACATACCGCACGATAAAAAAGTTTTATTCTATGAAAGTAGGCATTAAAAGCATTACCGATATTATAACTAACTCAAGCACAGAAGTATTTGTAGTTAAGAAAAGAGGTAAACAAGTAGCTGAAAGTGGTTACTTCTCTGGAATAAATACACCACAATCTGTTAACTGGGAACCCAAGGAGATAACTTGGAAATGGTTAAGATCAAATCAGGGGAAGTCTGAATGGATGATGATCTGTGACTTAGTTGATAAACCATATACCGAACTATCAACTTCCGGAGAGGAGCCTAGTTGGGGTAGATGGAATGACTGGATTACTATTCACAAACATAGAATTCAGGACAGAGCTATCGGGTTATGGTTCCTAACAATCCGAGACGGCTTTGGTGGATTCTTAGACATGGTGAAGGATATAAAAGATTATATTGTCTGGCATGAAAATAGGCATTAAGAGTAGGACAGATATCATAACCAACTCTAGTACAGAGGTTTATGAAATTGTTGTTAATGGTTCCTCGAAAAGAATTGAAGGAATACTTCAGGGGATCTTAGATACTCTTGATTGGGTTGGACATGACATAGCTACAATGACGGTCAAAGAAAATATTATAACTTTGACTGGTTGTGAAGACAATTCTATCCCACTTCCCTTGATAGACTTATTAGAGAAAGGAAAATTTAAAGAGTGGTTTAGTGAAATTAGTGAAATTAAAAATAGAAGAATATGAAAAATTTTACAGGCTGGGGAACAAAAATTAGAAGAGACCTTAGCAAGAATTACTATGCCATATGGCAAAACTTAGTAACAACGCGTCTTGATCTAGGAGATGAGATTGCCCTAGAACCAGAGAAATCTGAGTTCATGGATGTTGGAATAACTTCTAGGTGTAATGCATGTTGTCCATTTTGCTACGTGAGTGCAAGTGATAAAGGCCTTGATTATAAGAACATTTCTAGGACGTGGAAGAAATGGATGGCAACGATGCCTGCCGACAGACCAATTGATCCAACTCTTCTCTCTGAGGACGACCCTTTAAAGGAAGTTTTTGACGATAAAAGAACTCCAAAAGAACTGCTCTTAGATATAGCAGAGATTGGAGCTGGAAAAAAGAAGACCAACGATGCAGGAGAAGGAATAGATGACCTAGAATTAATTCTTAAGATAAAATCCTTTACTGCGTTAGGACTTCCACTGGTAGAAACATTTAGGCCTTATCAGATAGCTTGTGGTTCGGTTGGTGAACCTACAATTCATCCAGAGTTTGTAGAATTTTTACAAGCTGTTTTTGAAACTGGCGTAGTTCCAAATTATACAACAAATGGAATTGTACTATCAGATTATAGAACACAGGAATGTAAGGACCTCCTAGAAGCAACTAAGCAATTCTGTGGCGGTGTAGCAGTTAGTTTCGGTAATAAGAAACTTCATCCACAAGCAAGAGTAGCTATAGAGAACTTAATTTTATATGGGGAATGCAAAGTAGTCATACATCATCTCATAAGCGACAAAGCTAGTGTGGATGACATGATTAACCTAGCCAAAGAGTATAAAGACCGACTTCATTATCACGTCCTATTGCCGCTTATGGCACATGGTCGCAGTAAGGAAGGTTTACAGGAAGGCGTTTTCGAGTATATGTATGAAAGATGTGAAGAGGAAGATGTGACGAACTTAGCTTTCGGTGCTAACTTTGCTCCACAGCTAATAGCACATCCAGATCTTTTCCCAGTCTATGAGTATCCTCGGGAGATTTATAGTAAAAACGTACTTCTCCAGGAAAACAAAGTCATAATAACACCAAGTAGTTTTAACTTAAAGCCATGCAAGACGATAGAGTTGTAGATTTTACCACGTGTGCCGGAATTGTAGATTTTTATAGTTCCTGTCGGGCACCAACCGAGAGAGAAAAACTTAAGAGAAGTCTTAAAATGGATAACGACACCTGGGAAATATATGAAGCTTGGTTAGATGGAAAGAGTGACGACTGGCTTATCCTGTCCTGAAGAGATTTTCAAAGCATACTCAGGACTGGTCATCTCTTGGGATAGCGTTAGGGGATCCGTTAAGGACCTCTATGGCCTATCCCTTCAATTTATAGGTCAAAAGTTCAAGGAGTGGTTGAACGATAGGACTGTTGATGGGAACGTGGTCCTAAGGATTCTTGAAACGGCTAGAAAATCTTCACATAGAGATTTCATAGTAGGATCCTATGATCTTAAGATGTGGACGGCTGGTGAAGGTAAGGACAGTGGCTGGATTAATGTTGGAGGGTTGGTCTTCGAGAATAGTAGGTTCCCAGGATTTATTATGAGAGGTACAGATTACGGTACACATTGTACTATTAAACCTCCATATCTAATGACTAAACATCAGTACTTGCTGAATAACAGTTATGAAAGATCAATGAGGCGAAAATGTAAAGAATTCGCTGAGAAAGTGCTCGAAGAACAAAGAGCCAAACCTAGACTTCAAATGGTATATTGGTAATGGCACTTTTTGGTCACACAAAGCAATTCAAAGAAGTCATAAAAGAACCAAAGAAGGTTGAGACAAAATCTCTCATAGAGGATTTACAATTCGTAAGCGACTGCTACAGAACCTTCTTCAGGACAAACGTTAATGACTCTTGGCGGAATATCTTCAGAGAATTCTTCAAACAACTAAAATTCCACTTCAGCGACAAACGATTCTTCCTAGTTAGAAGGTCTGATTTTATATCAATGGCTGAGAGACAGGGGATTCTAGAGTTCACCAGAGAAGAGGATAAAACGGGGAGGATGAAATCCTTCAAGTCGAGAGCTCTATTCAACTGCAGCTTAGGATATGTCTATGACTTCATTAGGACAGTTCCAAGTGTCACCTTGAAGAATGGTATCTCTGAGGGGAACCTAATGTTTCAGGTTAACCAAGCGGTCATCAATAGAGGCGGAAGAAAATTAGTAACTATTCACCAAGAGACTCCGGAAGAAATTACAGTCCGAACCATCTTCAGTGCTCTCTGGGGATTGGTAACAGAGTCGAGGAGAAATGTAATAGGCACTCCCATGGAATTGGTTATAACAAGTGCAACTAAAGACTCAGTACCAGATTGTCGTTACATTATGAGTAACGAAACTTATGTTGGGGCTAGTAAATACGTAGTCCCAGAAGACAGTATCATGGTAGGGCGAGACTCTGGGAGTAAGAAAGAGATTAAGTTTACACCAACACCATTTGGTTATATAATCTGGTTAAATCCAGACATAGATGGCGGAATAGTAGAGAAAGTAGGGTGGTTATACTCAAGGGTATAAAATCCCCACTTCTCTTTTCCTTATTCATGATTAATATGAACAACAAACTTTTTAAACAATGGAAGCAATAAGAAAATTATTACAAGAACAGTTTAAGAATCTCCTAGCAACCGGACACCTATTCCGGTCTAACATTGAGGGAGATTTGTTGTGGATGGCTTACATCGAGGGATTCAATAACGATCCCATCTTCCGTGCAACAAATAGTTCAGTACATAACTGTAACTACTGTCACAACTTTGTACGCCATTACGGACCTATCGTAGCAATTAATCAAAACTATGAGTTAATCTCTTTGTTCGATATAGAAGATGATAAGATCCCTGATGAATATAAGAAATCTATCAAGGATATGCATGATTTGATCCATGCACAGGGAAAGGTGAAAGATATTTTCATAGAATCTTTTGCCCACCTCTCTGATCCACGCATCCCTTACGAGGAGAATCCGAAAAATAATCAACCCACTTATCGAATCGGTGTTGAACATAATATTAAGAGATATCTGGCAGAAGATGTGGCTAGATGGCCGAATTCAGGGATCCAGGTAGGTCACGTTGAGACATTCCGTCACTTCTACTTAGACCTACCACGTGAATACGTTAACTTTGGTTCAGAATCCAGAGAAGAAATAATGTCCATTAGAAGAAGTACAAAGGAGGCATTTCAGCGTATTCTGAACGAAGTTAGTCCCGACGTCATGCAGCTCGTTATAGAGTTGGAAGAGCAGGGAAGCTTACTCAATGCAGCACAATATATGCCTTCTCTCAAGAAGTGTCTGGAAGTAGCTGAACAATATCAATCACTTGGAACCAAGCAGCGAGACAACTTTGTATGGATTCAGAGTCTGGAAAATCGTGGCGCAGTCATTAAGGCTAGTAGCGCCATGGGTAAATTGCTTGAAGCCCTCTCTGATGGAGAAACCAGCCTAGAGAAAGCATGTGAAGACTATAACTATAGGGTTGATCCTGCTAACTATCGTCGAGCAACTGCTCCTGTCTCAAAAAGCGCTATCTTGAAAGCACAGGAGTTCATTGAGAAGAATGGATTTGAAGAGTCCTTCATTCGTAGATGTGCAACTATAGAGGATATTCAAGCTGACTTGGTTCTCTTCAGTAACCAGACTGAGACACAAACCAAGACAAAGGTATCGATTTTCGATAACCTGAAACCGACGGCTGTTGCCAAGACAAATAACATGGCCAAAGGATTTGACAAACTGGAGAAAGTTCCTATTGATGCATTCATGGCTGACTTCTTGCCGAGATGTGAGAATGTAGAGGTTTATTTGGACAATATTCACAAGAATAATTTCATGACCCTCCTCACCTCGAACAACAAGGATAGCAAGAGGATCTTCAAGTGGATGAACAACTTTAGCTGGTCCTATGTTGGTGGCAATGCAGGTAAGTCTATGATCAAGACGGCCGTTAAACAGGCTGGTGGTAATGTAGAAGCACCGTTCAGGTTCTCTATCATGTGGAATGAAGATTGGCAGGCGAATCCCGTCACAGTGGATTTTGATGCCCATGCTATCGAGCCCAATGGCGTAGAGATATTCTACTCAACTCCCTATCGAAAAGATAGAGGTAATCAGATGACTCCATGTTCAGGACAGCTGGATATCGACATGATCAATCCTCCAAGGACTGGCGTTGAGAATATCTACTGGACCAATACTGCCCGACTGAAGGATGGTAAGTATGTACTATTTATCAATAACTTTGGTGGTACAAACCGTGGATGTAAGGCTGAGATATTCATCGATGGCGTGACCTACCAATATCATGTTACCAAGGCCTTCAGAAACAAGGAGAACCAGACCATAGCAGAGGTTTGGATCAAGGATGGACATCTCCAGAAGATCGACCACTCTCAGTGGCTGGTCAAGGAGGAAACAAAGCGGGAAACTGTATACGGACTGGATACATGTCAGTTCCATCCCGTTAGCCTGGTTTGCGTAAGTCCTAACTACTGGCAGGGAGAGGGAGTAGGTAATAAGCACTACTTCTTCATGCTGAAGGGTGCTAAAGCCCCGGAGAAGATTCGTTCCATCTACAATGAATTCCTAATCCCAGAACTCTATAACTACCGAAAGGTGTTGGAAGTTCTTGGTAATCAGCTGAAAGTAGACTCTACACCTAACCAGCTATCTGGTCTTGGCTTCAATGCCACCGTACGTGATGAAGTTGTACTCCGCTTAACAGGAGACTTCGAAAATAATAAACAAAAACTCATTAAAGTAACATTCTAATGTACAAAAAAGCAACACGACTGAAGCTCCGCTTCAATGTAGGTAACGGTCCCCTGACTGTTGATCAGCTTTGGGACATCAACATGAATAGCCTGAAAAAGGTTGTAGAAGTAACTCACAAGCAGCTCAAGGAACTGTCCCAAGCCAATGACGACGATGATCTCGCCTTCCTCGAGTCTGAAACTCCCGTCGAGAACAAGGAGTTGGATCTGGCTAAACTCCGCTTTGAGATTGCCAAGGACGTCTATGTGACTCGCCGTGACGAGCGTACAGCTGCCAGCGAAGACGCTAAAACTGCCGCTGAGATCCAGCATCTGGAGGAAGTTCTGGCTCGTCGAAAGGAACAGGAATTGGAGAATCTCAGCTCAGAGGAACTCGAGAAGAAGATTGCTGCTCTCCGTGAGAAAAAGTAAAAAAGAAAAGAGAACCCTAGAGAATTAACTCTAGAGTTTTCTTTTTATAGGTTCTTAGCAATAGCTTCTTTAAGCTCATTATAAACTAACTGAAGTTCAGTCAAACTAAGAAGACTGGTTGCTATTCTTTTTTCTGAGCTTTCCACATATAAAATTCTATCCTCACCTAACACCAAGTTTCGATAAGGATATGCATTGATAGGGAACACAGTTAGATTAATGTTCACCATCCAGTCAACCATAGTTTCGATAATCTTACTTCTTAAATTTTTAGATTCTTCTTGAATCTCTTCGATTTGTTTACTGAACTTAATTTTGTCTATCATAAACCAAAGCCTTCCTTCTTTATTCGATTTCTGTCATATGCCGGAAGATTTTTAAGCCATTCAGATACCCACTCATTGTTTCTATTCTGATAGGATACGCGAATGTTTTCTTCTCTGGCATCTTTGAATTCCGAGGTCATGGAAGTAATAGACACTACTTTCAAGGTTAAACCTCCTGGAAATTCAATATTGACATAGTGTTTTTTCGTATAAACTTGTTCATCACTATCTAAGACGTCTGTTTTCTTTGTCGTCTCACAATTATTCAATAAATATTGTAATATCTGTTTCATCATATATAAGGCTTTTCACGGAAAATATGACATCAAAGCCTTATAAGTGAATAATAAACGTGACACGAGTTTCCTTCTTTTAAGGCTAGACTTGTTGTCACTTAATTTTAATAAATTTATTATGGAAGAGAAAAGCTATTACGAATTATGGCCAGTATTGCCATATGAGAAAAACGAAAAGTACGAGTATGAAATGTACAATAGTTGTATGTTTAATAGAGGCGATAATAGAAATCAACTGAGGTTTACTCTCTCATTCGAAAGTATAGAAGAATGGTTCCTAGGTATGTCCTACCTTATAGGACGAGGTTGGTACAATAGTATGAAATTTGCGTACAGTCTAATTCCGACCCTCAAAGAAGAAGACGGAACACCCGCTTACCATTGGGTAGAAGCGAGAAAACAGAGAGTGAGAGAAAGAACCTGTGATATAACAGTAGACAACTTTAAACAGGTTGTTGATTTTGACGGAAGACTAGTCATAGATATAGTGATTAACTATAATAGACTAGAAGAATTCAGGAATTCTCTAAAAGAATGGCCTGGATTTTCAACTATGTGGCTAAGCCCAGATTGTAAATGGAGTAGCCAAGACAATAATTATTTTATTAAATGATAATAAAAGAGCAGTCATTCTCTAAACCGACTATAAAAATAGTTCTTTTAGAGCCTAAATTGCTCTTTATTTTTTTTCTTCTAAAAAGAGAGAACAAAGGAGTGAGCGCAGCGATTCCCACATAGACAAAAGCAATAACAAAACCAGCACCCGCTCGGCCAAAGATTCTTTACGCTTCACTTCGCTTCTCCAAAGGAGAAGTTCGTTCCACTAAACTTTGTCCTCGCGGGCCTCTGGGTTACGACCCCTCTTCGTCTTCGACAGCAAGGTCTCCGACTCATCGGCCGCTTCGCGGAAGGTCGAACCTTGAGGTGGATATTATGTATTGTTTTTTCGGAGCTGAGCACGAGCACAGTGAGGGCGAGGCGGAGAGGTGTAATTTCTATGACATTTTTTGGCAAAAACTTATAATAGTCTCTTCCGCATAAAAAATTACACCTTTAGGGGACTCCCTGGGGGAGGCTCCTAGGTCAAAAAAGAAAGGGACCGAAGTCCCCGAAGAATTATTTCTTCTTGGTAAAAGTTAATCCATTATCTCCGTTTACCTTGGCGCGAGCAACTTCGAACCATTTCTTGAGATCACTGGCTTTGGCTTTTATTGTTAAGCCAAAATCTTTGTAGACCTTTGCTAATCTATTTTTAGCCTCAGCATTAGTCAGTCTTTCTCCAACAGAGAACTCGGAATAGACTTTTTCTTTCAATCCTTCTTCATCAATTACCTCTTCTGGTTCGAGCATTTGATTAAGTCTCGTGATATGATATCCGTTAGCCATAATCACATCTCTTCCTAAGCTCAGGTAGCCACGAATCTTACTGTCCATCTGGTTTTCGACTATGTCTCTAACCTCCGGTGTCATGTTCGATTCGCATAACCATCTCAGTTTATCTACTAACGTTGTCTGACGTTCAATCGAGAGAAGCGCTACCTTAACATCAAGCGCTGTTTGGCTCTCTTTCCCACCAAAAACCTCGTCGATTGTACTGAAGACAGTAAACCTATCTTTATAGTCGATCTGTTGAATATCAAATGCTCTTTGTTCTGCAATAAGCACTAAGTTGTTCATGACGGGAAGTTTATTTCTCCCTGCATGTTTATTAATGCCTACGTAGTCATCTTTGTAGTTTCTATCTCTACACCTATCCTCCAGCTGCTTAACAGCTACGTCCTTGTTAGGGGCCGCTTGATAGTTCTCCAAGGCTGCTTCACTAAAACGAATTTTGATCTCGATTTTCTTTTCGTAATCTTCTCGAGTCATCTTTCTATTAGTTTCTTCATCCCTGAGGGTCTTGTAGTAGAATTCGGCGGAATTCTTCCACGGATTCTCTTCTAATCTTTGCCTTCCGAGAATCTGAGGAAGATCCAAGCTTATATCTACTGCCAAGCAGTCAACATTAGCGTCACTTAAGATAAATGTCCTAGCATTATCTGAGTAGAAATCAGCCCCAAGGTAGACCGTCCTCGTGCAGATCGTAAACATCTTTCTAGGTTCATCCTTCAGAGGAACTTTTCCGATGATATACTTCTTCGAACCTAGGCCCTTGTTAAATTTGGCCTGATTATCTGGGGTATTACTACAAAGGATATTAACTTCCTCCGGTTGAATACCACACTTCTTTATGATCTGGATGATATTCTTGACAGAGTTGACGAAGATCATAGCTTCCCTACTCTCTATGGTCCTGATCTGACCAGTATCTTTGTCTACCTCCCTGAAAGTTTCAAACTTACCTCTCCTATATTCTCTTACTATCCTCTTAATGGGTTCATAGATAGAGTCGATTATCCTGACCTTCAGGTTTGGTTTCCTTGTTCTTCCCGGGTCAACTGTCTCCCAATCTAATTCGTAATAAGGAAGATTAGCAAACTCCGGGATTCTCTGAAGGTACGTTCTCATCATTGGGGTAGCACTCAGGTAGCAAACCTTGTCTATTCTTTGGAGGACATTAACGAATTCCAGTTCTGTATCACTTTTAAATCTACTATCAACGAAAATTGACTGAAACTCATCAACTATCACTTGGAATGAATCTAATAAGCCAAACTCGATCAGTACATCTTTGAGTTGGCGAAAAGAGTCGTAGGTTACGATGATCTTTAAGGGTAATCCCTTCCTAGCCATGTCGGCTTGATAGGTCCTTAGTTCCCTACGAAGTTTCTCTCGGAAGGAATTGTCAGCCTTAGCTGTATCCTCAGCCAGTTTCCGGAGGAATTCTTCTACGTCGATTCCTTCATCTCTGGCCTTGTCTTCTTCACTTCGATCCATCCCAGTTTTGTCAATATCTTTATCGATATTGAGGTCATAATCTCTAGAGTCGTTGACTACTCTATAGACCGTGTCCGGATGCTGTTCCCATTTATTCTGAATCAGCATGTTTCTCGGACTGCATAGGACAACGTTATCCTGGTTTGTGAGACACCATTCGGTGAAACCACACCCAGGGATCTGTTTGTCCATAATGTGGGGAATCCTAGGAAAGTTTTTGTAGAATTCTTTCCAATCCCCAATGTACCTGATTCCAGGAGGTACAATCATTGTTGTTACATTATTATTTTTCATACTAAAAATGTTTAATTAACAAATGAAATAGACCCCACTGTTTTAAACTAAAACAATGAGATCTTTTATTATCCATATATAAGAGTTTCATGGCATTTGAAACGGACAAAAAGAAAAGGCTACTTAGCGGCCTCTTCTTCATACTTATCTGTTTTCCCCCAAAGCCATACAACGGCTGGACCACAGATAATTATCATTACTTCGCCGAAAATCTTCTCGGCCTCACACATTTCATCTTTGAAGTCTGCAAAACTTGCGACCTCGAATAGTGTTACTAACATTATGAGGATCATGCCTAAGAAGCATGCAATCCACTTTGCAATAGTTAATTTTTTCATGTCTTTATTTGTTTTAGTTTATTCTTTCCTTTAATTAAAAATAACCGAACTACTTTCTCGCTGTTCGGTCTCTAGGTAGAGAATTAATTCATCTCTTTCTCTACATATATAAGGTTTTCGATCCTTTCCTAGACGGTCATTTTTTAAGGACCTTTTTGAGGATCAGGTAGATGATATACATTCCTAATGCCCCAGCGCACCAAATTCCTAAATCGATTAAGTCTTTTGGATCAATGTAAATCATATTCACTGGTAAGGAAAAGAAAAGGCTATTCTTTTTTAGCCTCTTCCTCTTTCTTTAGCCACTCGACGGAACCTACTACATCACAGATGTTGTCTAAGGTAGCAAGGAGTTCATAATTCTGCATCTTTTCCAAGTCCTCTTTGGATTGGATAGGGATGTATGTGATTCTCCGTCTCTCCTTAATAGCCTCTTGTGTGAAACGGTCCATAACCTCGTTGTAGAGGTCGAGTGACATGTAACGTTCTTTATCATTTAGTTTTTCCCATACTTTATCGATCAGGTACTTTCTTCCCCGACGATATGCTTTCTTACATAGAATTGGTGTTCCAATAAGAACCGCTGTTAATATTCCAAGTAAGATTAATCCGTTTGATTTTGTTTTCATATAGTTTATTTCTTTTATCATATATAAGGCGTTGAGTACTGTTTTAAGCGGTAAAAGAAAAGAAAGGGCTTTAACCCTTTGCTTTATAAATTACAAAACCCCGTGGTTTACCAGCTGCTTTAATCATTCCTTTTGTAAAAGCCCAACCTATTAAGTAAGCGGTTACTACCATTACTACTGTTTTAGCAGTATTGTCTAATAGTAAGTCTACTACTTCTTTCTGTTCTTTTGTCATCTTATTTAACTTCTTCAAAATTATTATAATTGTAATAGGTGTTTAATTCAAATCTGTGAGTTAGGTCTTGTTCCGTCTGAACTTTCATATATCGTTCATTGGCTATTTTAAGTGCAGCTTCTTTGTTAGGGGCTTCAAGATAAAAAACCCATCGACCATATACATCTGTAAAGAAAACATTGTTCTTTACATTAAATGAATCTGAGCTGTAATAATATCCATCTTCGCTCTCATCAAGTTCTTCAAGACAATTTGAACCCCAATAGACCTCATCTTTCTTAAGATCTTTTCTTTCTCCACGATTGATGTTTCGATCAATTCTCCAACCGAGTTTCCAGGATTTATTGTCTTTACCTATTTCGTATTTTTCTACAACAGCCTCGCCATCAAAAGAGTCATCACTTATGGACTTGCAATACTCTTTAGCAAGGTTTTCGTCAAAGAATACTCTACAAATGTGATAATCACTGTAACTTCCTTTAGTTACTATATAAACTTTTTGTTCTTCCATATATTATTCTTTTATTATTCACTTATAAGGCATAGACAAACACCTTATGATTGAATATGGAAAACAAAATTAAAAAATTAGGATTATTACTTGGTACATTTGATCCTATACATATAGGACACATTGAATTAATAGTTAGAGTACTCAATGGAGGTCATGTCGAGAAAGTTTATATTGTTCCTACTCCAGGTAATCCCTGGAAAGATCACAAACCGGCTTCTTTCGAACTGAGATGTTATATGATAAGACATCTCATCAAGAAAGAAATTATGGATGCTGGTTTACAAGATAAAGTAGGATTTATAACAGGTGCTTTCTGTGAATATAATCCAATTGACCTAGCGGATCCGGAAGACGGTAAATATTATTCTTACTTACAGTTGGCTAGAGTTAAGGATGAACTGGGGCCTATGAATGAGTACTATATTATAGGTGGCACTGATGTTGCCGAGAGTGTAAAGGGATGGAAAAAGAGCGAGGAGATACTCAAAGAATTCCACCTCCTAGGAATGGACCGAGCCGGATACGTAGATTTTCCTGAAGGGGGACCTTCCATAAAGGTTTCTTCAACGAATATTAGGGAGATGATTATGGCTGGTAAGTCTACATTCCCTTGGCTCATGCCTAGCACTATTGATATAATTCATAAATACAGACTATATGAACGAAAGTAATTCTAAATTTCAGAAAAATCCTTTCCCTTGGTTGGCTTTAATGACAGTTTGGTCTGTCTTGCTGGCCTGTTTATGTGGCTATATTGGCGGTTGTACACAGCGAGGAAAGGTAGAAGATCGTTTGCATGATGATCGACTTGAAGCTAAATTAAAACTCCAGGCTGCTTCTGAACTTGAAGCTAAATCTATGATGGAGTTGCGGAAGCTCCGGGAAGAACAAAAAGTATTTGAAGAGAAGCAAGCTAAATTCAGAGCAGAACAGAATCAGAAAGCAAACGAAGCTGTGGCGAAAAGAGACTCTTTTATGAAGGCACAGGCACGACAAGTATCTGATTCTTCTGCTACACCAGGTCGTATTATTCTGAAGGGCAATCTTCTGAAAGTGAAAGATACTGGAAGATCTATTTTTGATCTTGATGGTGCTAAAAACGACAGATGGCATAATTGGTTTGCTAGATTCCACTACGTCTTAGAGGGAGGTGAACTTAAAACTATTTCCGTGTCAGTTGGTGAACTATCTGTTATTAAATCCGATGAAAGGATAGTCTCCGTTGAGACAGGAGGTAACCCTGATATAGAGAGTGTCTTAAGGGCTCTTAACTATGACAGTCCAGGTAAACGTGCTGATAGGAAAAATGGAGATCAGAATAGGTCTGCACAGGTTTATGTACATATTCCTTTCGAGGAGTTTAATAAATATGTTGAACTTTATTACAACGATTAATATATGAATACCGGAAAAGAAAGAACAGCTGACCTAAATGTTGGTTCTAGACTACAAGAAGTTGTCATGTTCCTAGCAATAGTAGCATTCTTTTGTGTTGTATTGTATGGAATATATCGTCTAGTAAAAGCTGGGGAAAGCGACAATAAACCAGCTAAGACTGAGATAGTTCAGTTAGGTATCCCACAAAGAATTGGAGATGGCACACTTAACTTAAGGGCCCTCTTAGGGGATTGTGAAGTAGCTGTTAAAAAATCAAATTACCTATTCTATCTGTACGAAGACCATGGATGGATCTATACATTTTATAGATATTCGAGCCATAGATCTTAAGTTTATTGATGCAAAAGGTATTCGATTAGAAGCAGAGGTTAAAGAACCCCTTGGTTCTGATGTTTTTGACTATATTGAGAAGAATATGGGCCGTGTTCAATATAGTTGGTCTAAGCCCAATGATAAAGTCAGTGTCAGACTGTGTTGCCCAATGGATAGTGTTGAATTTTACTTGAAACGTGGCAATGGAGCAAAGTAGAGGGAAGAGGCCAAATAAAATATTGCGTAGGTTTCGAGAGTCCGAAGCTTGGAAAGACTGGATGTATCTAACTAAGTTTTGGTATGGTGGCAATTGGGTTCTAGTCTTTATCATCCTTGGATTCTTAGTTTTCAGTGTAACAGCTGGAATTAAATGTTGTCAAGACTCTAACTGGGCTGCTGATGAGTCAAATCGAGAGTTCAAGGTTGGAGACCTTGTACCTAATTATTCTAGTGCAGAGGGCTTAAATATTGATAATTTCAATTTTAATATCTTATGTGATAGAAGAACTTTTACCATGAGGATTAAGACAGACCCTGGATCACTTAACATAGAATTCTTATCAATCTGTCCGGTGGATATTGTTCGTTTTGTAGATTCTCCCAAAGAACATTCGCTTTGGGTTTATACTACTGAGAGAGGGGCAAGAATGGTTAGAGAGACAGAGAAAGATGGAACTCATCATCCACATTGGATAACTATTATTCATGTGCATGGTCAAGATGAGGCCAAGAATGTGCCTCTAGCTAAAGAAATTTCACGAGTTGAGGTTAGAATGCCAAAGAAAGACATCCCTAAGTACATAGGAATAATTGATAATGGAACAGAGTCAAAGCAAGAAGACGCCAAAGTGGAAAATAAAAACTAAAGAGATTTTCTCTAAAATCTTCCATGGCCTAGGAAGATTTCTTGAATTCTTGATAGACCTTGGTGATGATACTGACGGAGCTAGTTGGTTTGTTATATTCTGTATAGTAGCTGCTTTCATACTCTTCTCACCTGTTAAGAGTTGTATAAATAGGAAGAGCGAGTGGATTGATGAAAATCGTGTTACTAAACTAGCCGACTTATCTCAATTACCGTCGACAGTGGCTCCTTGGGATATTGATACCTTGGACGTTGAAAAGGAGGATAATCAGGGAATCGTATTTGTTATGAGAGGTTCTACGAATAAGAAGTCTTATAACTTAACTACATTCAAAGTTCCATACCCTAAGAGAGTTATCTTCACTAAAACCACGTCTACTACACCGTCGTTGTGGATTCGCTTGACGAGAGACAATGCTGATAATCTTTTCTATAAAAAGGATAAAGGTATATCTAAGTTTATCGAACACATAGAACACTCAGAGGATACTATCGAGATTCAGATTAGGAAGGAAGATATTCCAAAGTATATAATGATTAAATATGGAAACAGGAGCAAGCAAGAAGACGTTTAAACAAAGAATAGCCTGGCTAGGCGACGTGATCAGTAATATATTCAAGTCTGCTAGGTCCCTAATAAAAACTCTAATATCTATCACCATCGTTGGAGCAATCCTATTCTTTGGTGGTAGGTGGGGTTGGAACACTTGGGAAGAATGGAGAGAATCATCCGCTAAGGAAGATGCCTGGGTTCTTAAGAATCATGTCTTTGAGGTTGGCGAGCTTATGGTCCTAGGAGAAGATGAACTGGGAACATCATTTGACCAAATCATCAAAGACTTAGAGATTAATCCCGGAAATTTTGTGGCGGTTATGACTATTAGATCAAAGAAAGAGGGTCATATTACCCGAGTCACTATACCGTTAGATCACCTTTACTTAGGACAGCAACCTCAAGGGAAGATTGCCCCAGTCGTGAAACTTAAGAGCACCCACTACGCAGAAGCTTTGTATGAAGGGGATGTGGAAAGAAGTAACTTAATAGAGTACGTTAAGTCACATTTTGGAGAGCCCGGTATTAGCAAGCTTCATGATGGTGGTAAGAATGATATTTTATATGTCTATATAGATCGTGAATTATGTCAATCATATATTATGATTAAGAAGAGAGATTAATGTCTCTCTTTTTTTTAATGCAGAATCCGCTTGAAAAAATAAAAGGCCTCGACTTTAGTCTTAGCCTCCTTTTTATATAGAATCGGTACCTAGTATAAAAGTTCTCCTCTATACATTCCACCATTTTTCTGAACACCACTTATAATAAAGCGACGTTCCAATTCACCGTATCTGCTATACAGCCATCCATCCTTATCCTCTTTGAAGATTTCTCCAAAGTTTTCTGTTCGGGTACCTACATGCAGTTTAGTTCCTTTTACACGAATTGTATCCGTGTAGAGACCGAACTTATTCGCTAAGTAATCATCAACCCAGTGATTTGGCTCTTCAACCCTTGCTTCTGTAGTTTTTCCTCCATCTGGTTCACAGATTTCTGAATCTGGGCAATCAGGTGCTGGATCTTCTTTAATCTTACCCTTCCCGATGGAGATTGAATTTATTACTTTTCCTATTACAGCATTGAGTTTACCTCCGGAGGGTTTTTTAACTGGATCTCTTTCTTCTTCCTCTGCATCGTTTTCGTGATACCAATCGTATTCTGGATCAGTACGACGATCCCATTTACTGTAGAGCCATGAAGAAAGTTTGTCTTTTCGTCCGTATTTCTTGATATAGGTTTTAGCCTCATTGAATTTCTTTTCAAACTCATCTATATCCTCTCGTCCAGCTACGTAGTCCATGTATAGGACGCTTACATAGTTTGTACGAACCTGGATATTCAGACAATTGTCGTCTTCAATTCGGCCATGGATATTAGCTTCATCAACAATAGATTTAAGCGTATCGATGGTACTAACCTCCAGAGAGTTAACAAGTTCCATAACGTCTGCTCGGACTTCTTTAACTTCAAGGTTTTCATCAACATATTGATTGATAGCTTTAGCAGAAATATTGCTGAATGTTTTGATATACTTAATACGACCGGGTCGGCCTACCAGGTTCTCATTAATATTCAGAGTATTTGTGGTCAAGATATAGAGTTTTCTGCTTTTATTCATGACACCATCAATCATCTTGAGGAGTGCTTGGCTTGCATTAGGGTCATCGTTCCGGAAGACCTTTTCAGCTTCATCCAAGAAGATAACACACTCAAACTCCAACATCTGTACAAACTCAATCATACCAGGAGTATACTGGTTAATGATGATGATAGGGATGTTAATCTCGTTGCAGAGAATTTTGGCACTAATGGTTTTCAGTTATGTTACCCTATAGGCTTTTTATCCTATAGTTCAGATAGGTTCTTTGTTCCCTACTGCTCAGCATATATTTTCATCCTTTCTTTTTTGGATGGCGAACGCTCGTGGAGAGATTATATTCAGTTCTCTGTTTCACTCTCTATGCGTTACACTACTTAGGATTCTTTAAGTCCTAAGTTAGCACGGTATTATCATCACAGACTTCACCGTTTTCGCTCGCTAATGATTTAATCGATTTCTCGACTAAACGGCCGTTTTGACCAGTTCCTTTAATGCCGTTAAAGATTATACCTAGGTTCTGGTTACGTGAAATTACGTACTCACTATTCCAGGTTTTCTTTATTTTCTCAATGAATTCGTCAATTCCCAGGTCATATACTTTGAATGGGAATTCGAACTTTTCTGCAACCTTCTGGAGTCCAAGTCGTTGACTCATTGGGTTTGGATCTTGAACCAAGTTAAATATACCTGGTCCTGGGGAAGGGTAGACTTTAAAGTCTGCTGAGATTGGAAAGAATATTCCATGCTCAGGAATCCATTTGATTTGATTACTCATATTCGTATTTACCAGCTAATAAATTATACATATCAATGTAGTCAATTCCACAGGCATGGGCAGCATCAGCATCTTTACTACTGAGACCCCACCTGCCGGAGTTGATTCCTATGTAGACCATATCTTCTTTGTTTCTCCAATCACGAACCGCCCCATAGACGATTCTTTCTTTTGGAGAACCTTCCACTTGCTGTTTCAGGATAAACACAGAGTCTTTCCTGATTCTCAGATACGTACTTATGCACACTTTGATATATTCCAAGGTTAGGTTTGCTACCCCAGGATTACCAAATGCCGGTACTATATCATTGGCAGGGAAGATTACATATAGTCTAGTGGGATTGAAACTAGCTATCTTATCCCATACGTCAAACTTTGGTTTCAGATCGAAAAGGGCTCTTGGCATGATATTTGGTCTGCCATTACTCTCCCATGATTCATACAAACAGTCTAGGACGTCACAAATGACTACTTTCTTTCTGTTCCCTAGACCTCCGGTTGGCGTGACTTTAGGCTCTTCTTTCTTTGGTTGTCCAAAAGAACCACTTCCTGACCAACCACTGCCTGTTGACCATCCGCCGCTGTTTCCCCACGAGGGAGTTGTATCCTTCTTTTCCCAAGGAGCTCCCCCACTTCTAGAGGAGCTGAATGGGCTATTCCCGTTATCAAAAGGAGTGCTGTTACTCATAGGCACCCAATACCTCCTTTCTTCGAACTCGCTATCGAGTCTACTATTGAGTTCTTCTTGTTCATCAAGTAGTTTTTCTATTTTAATATCGTCCTCGTCTATCATTTCCTCCAGAGGATCATCATCTTCTCTGGGGTAATCTGTGTAGTCGGGTGGAATATATTGTCTGTTATCGTTCATGGCTGTGGAGCCCCTGTCCCATTAGAAGCATCGTCACCGCTACTGAGCGTTGCATCTTCAGCTTCGTGTTTTGCAGCAAGTTCAGCTTCAATGTTAGGATTATAATGACAACTCTTCAAAAGACTGTGCAGCATACATGACCCATTGCTTGGTGAACATGCAGAATGACAGTCATTATATAAGCCACATACGCCATCACACACAGCATCTATTACATTTGTCATACGAACATAACCGTTCTCCTTGATAATATTCTGATACACATCTTCATATTCTGGGAAAACCTGTTCGATAGTTCCTTCTACGGGAACATAATCCTTATAGTCCTTATTTTCTTCATCGTCAATAATTCCGAGATTACCGCAGAAATCTAGGAATGATTTTTCTGGGTTTTCAGGATCTCTAGGATCACGGAGCGATGCACAGATCTTAGGCCCGTATGGACATACACTGAGACATGAAATCTCATCGTGAGGGTCTAAGACGGGTCTGAATACTAGGTAGCGATCACCATCACTAGTAACCACTTTGATTCTTTTAATTTTTTCCATATTCTATATTAAAATGTTATTTGTCTTTAATAAGGTTAAGAAGTCCCAGGCCAATTTTAGCCCAGGACCGTTTTATATTAGTGTTCATTATTCTCAGATATCCATTTCTCTAGTCGACTTCTGTCGGCAGGAAGAACGTGATTTCTGATACTGTCGATTTGAATACTGAACATCGTTTGTATCTGCTTCTTTGTGTAGGAAGCACCATTATCAAGTGTTATTGTTACCGGCATATTTTTCTTTGTATTTTTTATCACTGATTATTGTTAAGGTTCCATCTACTGGATCTTTCATGATCCAATCTCCTTCCACAAGCCTTTTATCCTCTATATTACAGTGAAACTTGTGATAGGGCATTCTGGAAGCACATGTGAAGTTTTTTGCACGATTTTCTGTGTATAGGATAACTTCAGCTATGTTCTCCCTCGTAAATTGAATTGCAAGTGGCTCAGACTCTAACATTAATTTCTTTAAATTTCCAAGAAATTTCTACACCCTTGAGCGTTAAACCACTAAGTTCTATCTTCTTCGTGGTTTGGGCTGCTGATGGACGATACTTGTCTGCAAATTTAGCTGTCTTGCTAGCAATCAGCTTGAAGGTATTCTCACGGATGATGCTCTGAGAGTTCTTCTCAATGGCCTCCCAATAGGACTTGTTTTTACTAGTCCGCTTGATATATCCAAGGATCCTAATCAGGTTCTCTGCCTTAATGCCGCCACGGCTGATTTGTCCATGCTCAACATAGTCAGTCAGGGCATTAGTGATGGCAGTGGAATCTGAGAAGAGGCCCTTCATAGTGGACTGTAGTTCAACAGTCTTATAGGAACCGTGGCTCTGAACGGGAATCTCTCGTGTGGGATAGTAATGATCACCATAGATACCAATTCCCCGGAGGAACTGTTCTGCGCTGCTAACCTGAGTACGATGTTGACGGTTCTGAGAGTTTTGCTCAGTGGCCTTAGCTTCCATCATCGTCAGGTATTCCTGAGCAACCTTGGCAATATACAGTCTTGCCTCAGCGTCAGCCAATACATACGATGGCATAGCCTTCACGTTGTTTCTACATACGATAGGAATCTTTTTAAGGTTCACTAAGTAAAGATTGTCATAGGCTTCATTCATCTCTATACAACCAACCGCTCTTAGACGACGAGCGAGGCTGCTACTTACCTTTACTCCAAGGAGAGGCATATTCAGTCGGCCATCTCGGATTATATTAATAGTCTTCAGGCAAGTAAGACCTTCGCGTCGGCCTGGTTCTACGCCGAATTCATTCTCTGGAACATCTACGCTAACTAGGGCTTTATACTGTAGGCTCAAGTTAGCTCGAGTTTTATTACCGACAATTGCTGTGACGGGAACGAGCTGATTCATTATATACTCGACTCCCTCTGGTTTCCGGGTAGATGATGCCGTAATTCTTTCATATCGACCTACTAACTCTGGATCGATTAGTATTTTAGCACTATCTTCTACCAAGTCATTAACAAGTTCGAAAACACTATACCTACGACCCTTCTTATAGAGTCTTGGACAGGTCATGATGTTAAGCTCTTGATTAATGTTTGGTCTCCAACTAGCACTCTCGTACATTTCTCCGGCAAGATTTTCTAATGTATTTAGACCTGTTTCACCATAGACAGAGTAAAACTGATCGATGAGTTTAGAATCTCGAGTGGCAAGTACCAGATCCTCAATGGTATCCATATAGACTTTTGGAGTACCAATGATCATCACTAGAATCTCACGAAGATCATTGATTTCGTAATCCTGGAGAGGATTCTTAGTTGTGGTCTTAAGGATCACGTAAGCATGAGTTCCTTGTACTTCAACCTCCCCCAATCCGTAGGTTTGATAACACCTGATAGAGTTTGATACAACATCGAGAGTCACTATAAATTGTGCTCTCTGTTGGGATTTATTCGTTAAACGAACTTTCCCGTTTTCAATTGTTTGTGGGGTAATCTTAATTCTTGCTCCACTAATTAGTACTTCGTTGTTCATACTTTTTTGTAGTTTATGTATGTTTTGTATTCATATATAAGAATTTAACCATTAATATCCTTATTAGTGATATGAAAAATAAAATCGGTAAATGGAATGAAGTAACTTACGAAACAATGTCAGACATTTTTCGTAGATTCTTAGAAATGGAAGACTGGACTAAGGACATGGTTCTGGAGATTCAGGACCCTATTGCCATAGCGGCTGGGGATCATGAACGGCGCATGTATCTTGGCAATAGAATAGGTATCGATGGTTGGGAGAAATATGATGAACCTTATCTCGATTGTATAAAAGCGGTTACAGAAACTAAGGGTGTAGACAGCTCAATCATGTTCGATAAGGATTATATAATCCTATGTATGCTCGAAAGCAAAAATCCAACAATAGTGCCAATTTTTACAACTGATGAAAAAATGAGTAAGGCACTATTAACGGCTTTCTTTGGAGATCCGTCCATTGATGGTAGTTCCTTTTCAGACCTTATTGACACAAGTTCTCCTAAGTGGTATACTGTAGGGGATGATGGTAAGAGATATGTTCACCTCGGAGAGAAAGCATATAAAAAGTTCTCTGTAGAAGAAAAATTTATTAGAATAAGAACAATAGATTATGAAACCTGGAAAAACGATATTACCGGATTCTTAGAGGATGACCAACCTCTTCAGTATACTGACTTAGATCTACAAAATATAACCCTCCTTAACCCATAGGAGGGATTTTTTATTTTTGCGTTTAGGGACCCAGGAAAGCCCTATATGTGTATAACAATTAATAAAAATAAACAATGAATAAAGATGCAGTTTATGTAGTAAAACAACCAATACATTCAATTGTATCAATTGTTGTCGTAGACGAGGCAAAAACACCGCTTCATCCATCGGCCCATTCGAACTTAGATCAGCTGGTGGATATGACAGATGTGATTTTTGTTTTCTCGGATAGATTTTCAGTGTCTGGTTTTATGCCAGATAAATTTACTAGTCTATATAGAGGTTGTGCATATATTTATGGAAGTGGTAATGTTTTAGGACGACCTATTTTCCAAGCAATGCTATATGCACAAGAAATCTTTAGACGTCATGCTGCTTATGTAGTGACTGACTTAGAGAGAATTGGAAAATTAAGATTTCAAAATAAAGAACTCTTACAAACTCTAGCAGCTAGTGCTATTGCAAAACCTATCTTGAGAATTAAAAGACTTAGTCCAGAAGAACTTTATTCGATATATCTCCCAGAGAAACAAGATGAAGAAGAAAAAGTTCCATGGTGGAAGTTTTGGGAAACTAGGTCTACTACAACACCAGAAGGAGATAGGATCAATAGTAGATATTGTTCTGACTCTAACTTAATGTTCTTTAAACAGACATTAGTGAAGATTCTCCTGAAGAATTACGAAGATAAGAAATTTATGAAGTATGTTAATACGTTCTCAGAAGATGATCCTAGTTATTTATTTGCCTCGTATATCAGGGAGCTCGGCATAGATAACATTGATTCATCTCCAGAAGAACTGACTAATGTTGGGAGAGAGCTATGATTAGGTATAAACAACGAGGCTTGAATGATACTTTTCCTCGAGAGGTCACTACATGGAAATATGGAGATGACGTCCCGGAATGGTTAAGTGACATAGCTAAAGTGGCTAGTATAGATAATAATACTCATAGAATCTCTTTAGACATAAGGGAGACTAATACGGGAGGTTTTGAAATTTTAGATTCTAGTGGACAACATATTTTAGTTCGCCTAGACTCTAAAACTGACATCCTGTGTAGAGATATTAGTCAGGGGGCTAAGGGAATTGTTTTATTCTCAATGACCCCACGTCAATTTGATTTAATTTATGTAAGCTATGGACAATTATGATGAACTTCAATCGAAAATTAGTACGATTGAATCAGAGCTTGCTAAAGCCAAACTAGAACTAGAAAGCAGTAAGAAAGATGATTTTAAAGTAGAAGTAGAAAAGTTTTTTGATACTGCATTAGATGAGCAAGCTACTATTGGAGCTGAACTTAGCTTTAATCTATCTGAAGATATGAGATTTGCTAAGGGAATGATAGTTTCTCTTCTTGAAAACGAATCAAGCGATGATTATGCTATGGCTAAAACTTACTTCAACTCTTTTAAATCTAAGTACCTAGAACTTAGTGAGAAAATTTCCGAAGTAAACCATATTAGGGCTAGTGTAGAAAGCATGGTTCGTGTATTTAAGAATGAAGTACACCTAGCGGAAGAGAAAAAGAGAAAGAAAGCGATTGAGAATGATTATAGCCTTAAGCCTGAGATCGCTGAAATATGATAAATTTCTGACAAAGCCTGTGGGAAGACTGTCTGTGATAGATAGTTTCCCACTTTTTGCCTTATACATGATGGATGATACTAACACAATAAAAGTATGAAGAAAAGTAAAAATTGGCTATTGATCATTGTAGTAGTGATTGTAGCAATCTGGGTTCTCCCGGCTGCCTTAGGTGCATTAGGGAGTTTAGTATGTGTCAGCTTTTCCTTGATTGGATCGCTGATTAGTGTCGGTTTCTGGGCTCTCGTGGCCTGGCTATTATGGAAGCTTTGGAAGAAAGCTTAAAAAAGAAAATAAAAAGAGGGACAGCTTAATTGCTGCCACCTTCTTTTTTTATCCACCAAATAATATGGTCTTCAAGAGGTTTGTCTGGTTCAATCCTATGTCTTGACATTGAGGACTTAATCATCTTCTTTGTTTTCTCAAAGAACTCATCAATCAGTTTTTCATGACCCTCCATAAACTCTTCATACTTTATGTCAGTATACTGAGTAGGGTTGTATATAACTGTATATCCCATACAGCAAGATGTATACCTGAGCTCTAAGTCTCTATTAACAGAAACCCAATAGTAGTCGTCATCTCCGTCGATAGCGCCCAAAAGGTATGCTAGATCATTCGGCCCAACTTTACTGTAGTCTCCCGGATAGTCTGGATTTCCCCATGCCCAATGAACATATTTACCAACATCATCCTTAGCCTCTTTCAGGATAGCCAGTTCATTATTGGCGTGCCAGAAAAGGCGGTGTTTCTTGTAATACGCATTTTTGAGTTTCCCTAGGATATCCACGTTGTAGGCTTCTCCTATAGGATTTTTTGGATTTCCATCCTCGTACTGATCACCAAAGATATCTAGGATAAAACGTCCAACAGCCTTCGACCTAGATTTTCCCGCTTTACAATGAATGACGAAGTCCTTTCCTAAGTTCCTTTCAATGAAGGTAACTATTAGAGCACCTTGTCCGCCAGTCATGGCTTTCATCCAATGTCCCTTGTATTGATAATCACCTGGCCCAGGAATATCATCAAATTCTATATTAAAGACGTTTGGGGAATCGGAAAGAATGTGATCATTGTCATAGTCTTCCTTATCCTCTTCTAGTCTATACTTAATACAGTCTGGGGAACCTTCAATGGAGATAAAGGCTGTCTTAGTGGGATCTCTCTTGTATATTTCTTCTCGGAAATCTTTTTTAGAATATACACTAACTGTATTCTTTTTCATGGCAACTCTTCTATTCCCTGTCCTAACCAGTCTGCTACAATATGACGGTGGCAGAAGTCGCCTGGTTTTTCATAACATACTAGGGCAACTTCTTTTTTCCCGCCTGCCAATTCAGTCAAATTTCTTAAGACTGATTCTTTATCTAAAACACTTAGTCGCTCTTTCAAAAACCTCTCGGTATATCTTTCTGGTGTTCCACCACGATTTTTATATTCATCGTAGATATCCCAAGAAGGGGCCAAGAGTTTGTATTCAGGATATTCCCAGCCAGGGACTGCTTTTCCACATATGGCAATTGGCATTATCCTGTCCGTGTCAATTGATTTGACGTGAGCGAAATAGGTTGTCCAAATTTTCATTTCTTTTTCTTTAAGGACCGCCAATCAGGTATTTCATCCTCCGCACCAGCTTTAATGTTTATGGCTGGTTTAATGAAGTACAGAATATCAGCGGTTGGTTTAATATTTTCAACAATTTCTTCCATAGGTTTATATGCCATGGGAGATTCGTCAATTGTACTCATATTAACGGAGGTTGAGTAAATACCTTCCATAGATTTTTCGAAATCTTTCAATTTCAAGGTGTCCTTTGCTTTCGCTCTTGACATAACGCGACCAGCGCCATGAGAACAAGAGTAGTTCCAATCGGGATTTCCTTTTCCCACACAAACTGCCATACCGTCTCTCATGTTGAATGGGAGAAGGAATGTCTCGTGAAGATTAGCTCGTACGGCACCCTTTCTAATCATGGGAATACCATCAACTGTATCAAAGTCTATGTAGTTGTGAGTAGTAGTTACCACCCCAACCTTCTTAGCCTCTTTGACAATTCCATTATAAATCTCTTCGGTCAAGCGGAGGATAGTTTGGTGATTGTAGGCTGCATAGGCCTGTGCTATTACCATGTCCGTTAAGTAGTATCGAAGATCTTCTCCCTCTAAGTAGCCAGGATTTCCTTGAGACTTATACTCGGCTATGGCCTTGTCTATTTCTTCACGAATCTTGGTTTTATCTTTGGTTCTTTCACGAACCTCTCTTGTGATTTGTCTTTCGACCTGTTTATCAAGTTTAACTTTGTTGGCTATATCGTGCCACTTTTTCCATACCCTCTGGCCTAGGTTTCTAGAACCAGTATGAATGGTAACAGCTTGGATCGGTGTCATCATGTCTCCACCAACACCACCAAAGATAGCGGTAGATGGAGAAACACCTGTTCCATACTCGATAAAGTGATTGCCGCCGCCGATAGTTCCTATTGATTTATAGAATGTGGCTGGATCTATGCCAACATCTTTCATCCATTCCTCCAGATCATCTTCGTCTTGGAATTCTGGAACTATTGTTAGACCGCCTGTTCTCTGATAAGCCTTTCGTAAAGATTCTCTAAGAAATTTTAAGAAATCTTTAACTTCAAACATCCTTTGTTCCTGGAGTCTCTTTCCTAAGGGAAACGTTTTCTTCAGGCGATGTTCGAAAAGTGGATATTTGTCGGCCGGAATAGGTTCGCTCATAAAAAGAGCACTAATGGAGCAACCTAGGTCGCAACCAACATGATCAGGATTAACCCAGTCTCCAAGAGGAGCAGTAAATCCAATCACTATTCCTTCTCCTGAATGCACGTCAGGCATCACTCTAACCTGTTTTCCTTCAAATGCTTTGTTTCTACAGACTTCGTAGATGGTTTCCATAGCTCCAGGTTCTACATAGTCTGTGAATATTTTACAGTTAAAATTCTCTAGTTCAATCATAGTCATCAAGTGATCTTTCTTGTTTTCTATACTCTGTCATTCTCTCCTCGTATTTAGTACCAGCCAAGAATCCTTTTCTGAAAGCAAAATTCATGGCTTTTGTTACAATGGAGTTTATGTCTAATCCCTCTGCAATAAATTTCTTAACAGACTCATCAGTATCTTTGAAATTATTCTGTAAGTCTGGTTTTTCTGGTTTTCTAATCATTTTTCTTTGGTTTATAGAATGGACAATTCATAAATGCTAGTGGATTATGTTCAAAACACTCGCTTTGATTCCATGCTTCACTACAGTTTCCTGATTCAGTGCACATTGTTTAGGTATATATTACTTAAGATTAGCCAAGTTATTACAATCTGACACATATGTACTATTTGATCTGTCCAAAGACTAATCTTTTTTTGATTTGCTTTTAGATCATCTACTACGTAGTGCGCCGTTGCATTTAATACAAATATTACAGTTACCGTCTCATTAATTCCCTCCCATCCCCAAGTTATGACTAAGAATGGAAAAAGAATCATGATTGACCACGATATACTATGGATAGCTAGTGCCATTTTATAGTCATTCTTATAAAGATCGTCGGGGGCGTTCTTTTCCCACCAACATCTCTGTTTCATACTACTCAGGCAGATTGGTTGTAACACAAAATCATCAATGATATGTGCTAGAATCATAAATAGTAGGAGTTTAGCCATCACTTATTAGCAATAATGTAACATAATACTACAACTCCTGCTACCATAACTGCTGGCCAGAATAACCATGCTCCAACTGGGATTAGATTCCTTTTCCACCAAGAATCAGCTCCTTCAACTAAGACTCTTCCTACAATTAGAGCCCAAATTCCAAATACTAGGTAAAGTATTACTGCAATGATAATAGTTAGCATACTCTTGTTATTCTATTTAAAAATTTAACTGGTTCTCGGTTTTCAAAGTAGAATAGGAGGTCGTAATCGTCAGGCTGAGGAGGAATACCATGTAGGTCTTCATAGATCTGAGCCATATAATTCTTCGTCACTCCTTTCATTTCATAGGTTCCGTCAGAGAACTCCTTGAGATATGCTCTGACACTCTGATCTGTAACTGTCTTGTATTCGACTGACTTCAGAAAGAATACCTGAGGATTCACGTAGGTCTGTTGTTCGGCAGCTACCCAATCACGAACCTCTAAGAGGCCTTTCCAATCAATCTCTATTGGATCTGGTCCTAGGGCGAAGATAATTTCGTCGTTATCACGGGTAATAATCTCTCCCTTATCTCCAATAAATTCTTTGATTGGTCCAGCAGCCTTGGTTATCATCCACTTCTCAATAGTCATCTGTCTGGAGGGATTTGTATTTCCAAAGACAACCACTCTAAGGTGTTTACTCTTCTTGATGTAATTCTTTACTGACTCCGGACACTTATCCCCAATGACAGCATCAACCCACTTGTCGTAGAGTTCTTTAGGTTTCTTACCTTCCTCTGGTCCGACCGGAACTCCTGTGAAAAAGTCTGGAGAGATAGAAGATAGGGCTTGGTAATTAGCTCGAGACATATCTATACTCAGATAGTATTGCCCTACCTTACTTTCATTATAGATATTATTCTTTGGGAGTTTTTCGGGGATATAATCAAACTCCTTGTTCGTAGCGGAGTACTCTTGGAGATCTTTCTTATTGAAAACATCATACCAAGGACTCTGCAAGATACCTTGTAATAGAGCTTCTCGACCTTGGAAGTAGGAATCTATAAATGCCTTCGGATTTCCACCAAAGTCTTTCTCTACTCCTTGGAGAATCTCATCCCAGAGGGTCTTAGTTTTAAACATACCCTCATAAAGGTTCACCAGGTATTCAAAAGGACCATCTTCCATAACTGTAATTGGAAGTTTCATGTCCTCAATAAATCTGTACTTTAATTCTCTATTTTCTATCATATCATAGGTAAGGGGAACAAAAGAAAAAGGAAGCATTTTATACTTCCTCTATCTTTTTTATTCTAACGTCACTCCAAATATCCATAGGTGCTCCTAATGGTGTAAGAATATCCACTCGATTAGTGAACCTTGGATTCATAGTATCATGAACTATGTATCGACCGTTTATTCGTCTATTTCCCTTGACGACGGTTAATTCAATGACATTACCGTAGTTGTACCTATCAAGTAAGTCTCTACTGACGGCAACCCAACGAATCTTCCCTTGTCTAAGTTTTTCTAAGTCAATTTTACTATTATCCGCAGTTATTAGTGGATCTTCGTCACATTGTGACACCACTGGATTATATTGAGTAACAGTTACTCTTCCTTTGTGTTTCTTTCTCTTGTGGGCAGCCAGCTTAATTGTTTTCTTTATAGTCGGCTCTTCCCATGAACACTCTTCTTCTTCTATGGTTTCAGGGTTTGGTCCATTATATTTTCCAATGGATGCAATAGCTCCCTCTAACCACTCTTTTTCTCGCTGTTCCCTACTTTTAGGTTTATTAGGGTTCAGGTTATACCCAAATAGACAAAACATGAACATGACTATTAGGGTAAATTGTAATCTATCAACCCTCTTTTCATCTTTTGTCATACTTCTTGGCAATTATTTTAAGTTCATTATTCTTGCCATTTAAAGTACTCCCTAAGAGTGCGTCGGCAAGTAAAATTAGCGTATTAACTCCGGCCGTATTTTTTACTTCCGGAATATTCTCTTTTTCATATACCGTTCCATCGGTATCTTTATTGTTAAACTGAAAAGAGACATTTTTATCCATCTTAATGGTTCTCTTTTTCAGCCGCTGTACGTAATATTGACAAGTTTCATTTACGAAACCTACCATTTCAATGATGACTTTACGTCTTTGTATGTCGAACTTTGCCCAGTCCTCATACCTTTTTCTGAAATAATTTTCCATAATATTCTTCGTTTAATTATTCTACTATATATAAGGCGCTGATATACTTTTCAGACGGTAAAAAAAATACAGGACTCGACACCTCCTTTCAAAAGATGTTGTCGTCTCTGTATACACAAACACAAACTACTTAAAACTCACTAAAAACCGGAACAATTATCATCGTTAATCGTTATTACATTATTAGTTTTCACATTTATAAGGGTTTGAAGGGGGAAGACCTTAAATCTCCCCTTTCATTATTAGCTTCTCAAAATCAGCTAAGTTCAACTGAGTACCAGCAGCGCCAGCATGACCTCCAGCTTTATCTGCTCCGAAGCGACTTTGCAAGTATTCGCCACAGTTAAATTCTGGTAGCCTTCCATTTTCCATATACATTCCAAGCGTAAAATACACACTGCCAGTAGTTTCATCGGTTTTTCGATTAGCAGTCATGTAGATGTCATAATCATCTTTAACTGATTCAAAAATCCTAGAACCCATGCTGTTGGTTAGGATGCAAATTCCTTTGTACTTCCCTGCAACAGTGACGGGAAATGAATACGTTTTCACAGCGGCCTTGAATTGCTGCTTCTCATAATCATTAATCATTCGGCCCGCCTCTAATATGTGATCCATAGAGAAGGCGTCAGTCATGAAGTTATCGAAGTTTTCATAGATCTTATCGAAGTTCATTCCGTACTGTGCTTTTAGGGCGAGCTGGAATGGAACGATCTCTATGTCCCAGTTAAAACGGGAATGGTCCCAAACATCATAGGAAGAGAGGTACTGGATAGTCATGGGCGGTCTTGCTCCTCGGGTAAAAAATTCCCAAGTAAGTTCGCATGCTCCTTGACCGATTCGTCTCAGACCATCAATATCATTATAACCATTGCTGTCAGCTAGGTTCAAGGCAGTTACATGATGATCAATCCAGATCACATCTACGTTTCCTTTCAACCACTTCATAATGTTGGGAGGGAATGATATATCAACTAGGATGGCAGCATCGAACTCCATCTCGTCAAACTTAGGCATAGGATCACCGTGTGTCCATCCTAACATCTCAATTTCATCCCAATAACCTTCTTTAGCTAGGGCCCACTTAGCAACCCCAGCACTAAATAACCCATCGTAATCAACTCGATGGTAAACTATAATTACTTTTTTCATATTATATCAAGAAATGTAGATTCTCCATCATATATTCTCAGTAAGGTAAGTTCCTCGTTGAATGCAGTTCTTTCTATATTTTCTTGAGTTACTACCATACCGCTCCAGGCAGAGATATCTTTAAACACTTTATCAACATCACCAACCGTAGTGAATTCGCATTCCTCTAGGTTAGAAATAGTCTCTCCATAACGTTCACCAAAAAAGGACTTCTGACTATCCGTCAAGTCACGAGCCACAAATAGTGCGATGGCTGTGTGAAAGTAATTCCGGACATGCTCGGGGTCTGAGAAGAGAGGATAAGCTTTCATCTCCTTAAACTCCATCTTCTCCTTTAGCTTGTCTTTTGAATAGAGGATTCTCTCATTGGCTTTCTGTCGATCGATAGTTGAGATAGCTGAACAAAGACTACGTTCAGCCTCATTGGCTTCCCACTTCCAGGTGGCAGCCTCTAAGACACAGTCCGATAGTATATCTATGTACCTGTCGATAAGTCCATTGGCAGCCTCCAAGGAATCAAACCAATAGTCATCAGCTTTAGTCTCAACACCAACCCAGAAGTCTTTCCATGGAGCGGGGATTTCTAGTTTTTCAGCAGTTTCTCTAACTTCTGCATATTTTCTTCGGCAATGCACCTTGTACTTATCCAGCTCTAGTGTTACGTCTATGAGCTTATCCTGGAAAGCACTAATTTCTCGCCTTGCCGCATTTGCTTTTTCTAGTTCTTTTTTCTTAGAACTTAATAGCCGATCTAGTTCATCGGTACTAATTTCTTTGTTGTTAAATTTCATTTGCTTTACCTGTTATTTTGTTTCTCAAAGGTAAGGGGAATCAGACTTTATTGGCCTAAATTCCCCTAGTGAATTCCTTCGTAAGTATGGCAGCTAGGAATTCTTTTGTCTAAGTCTGGTATAACTCTGTTTCCCTTTCGCCACCGACGAGGGGTCAATGAGTCGCCAATACCTATTATTTTTATTCTCAAAAATGTTATCTGCGTATTCTGGTGGACGTTTGTCACTTTTAGAAGTTTCACGTACGGATTCTCCGCTTTGTTTTATTCCAAACGCATTGTCCCAAGAAACGTCAAATATGTCGCCTGCCTTACGACCCGTTAATGCTAGTGGAGAAATACCACCACCATTTTTTACTAGTCGGATGATAATATACATATTACCTTCAATATCAATGAAGTCCGACTCTTTTACTTTTTCCGATCCTTTAAAATCCCCTGTTATCATAGTCCACGGTACGTCTTCACCTTTTTTGTATCCTTGGTAAGATCCTATTCCCTGAATATCATCCTTTATGGATATTCTGAGGGATACAAGGAAGAGTTCCGCATCCAAGAAATCACCGCCTGGGGTTTGAATTATATTCTTATCGGAGGTATTCTTGAAACCACTAAGTTTCAACACCATGTACCTAATTGATCCTCTCCATTCCTCCAAGGCGGAAGTTGGGTATGTACTCAGGTCTAAGTTATCAAAAACCTTTTTCTCAGGATCAAACTGTCTCCAGGCAATGATATCAGCTGGGAAGATGATAAGCTTTGGCTTATATTCAATTCCAAAGTACTCACACATCTTTTCTGAGAGAAACTTTTTATGACCTATCTCACCGGTCTGATGAGACATTATCACGGAATTGAACTTCTCCGTTTGAACAACCTTCTCCAGTTTATAAACCGTCTTAAGACCATTCTCGTAGAGGTGTCCTGGAATAAGTTCTCCACTAGAATCCTCTACAGCAGGGAGGGGTAGTCTCGGCTTTTCAAGACGTTGATCAAGGAAAGATAGGTAGTGATCCGTTGGGATAACATCTATCCTATCTCCCTTTAATCTAACGTAATGTGTTGCACGAGACCTGTAGTGAAAGATAGGATATCCTTTCTCATCCTTCCCCTCGGTTACTCTAATTGTATCAGTATCGTTGTAACAATACATTCCTGCCATTATTTAAGCTCATCTGCCGTGATAGCTGCTTTACCAGTACCGTACATCTCTTCAAGGTCTTTAGCAATACCACGAAGTTCCTCACTAGTTTCTTTATTAATTCTAGAGATCTCTGCACGAGCTTCAGCTCTCTTTTGAGCTGCTTCACGTATATTCTGAGCAGACGTCTTGAGGGCCTCTACAACACTTGTGTTAGCCTGACGATAGGCATCAAGATCGATGATATCACGCATGGCATTCTCCTCTACCTTGATAGTGATGTTCTTCATGTTCTCGGCATTCTGAACAATCATCTTGTTGTGCATATCCTTGATAAGTTTCTGAGACTCTGCAATCTCTTCACTTCTCTGATCAATGATAGCAATGGCGATAGAGGTTTCCCACTCTGGAAGTACGTGATTCCTGATATTCTCTGCACTGGAGGCCAAGATCTCAGTATTATCCTTCATCTTCTGAATCTGCGGGAGAAGGATGTGGCCATTATATTGAGCTGCCATGAACAGCTGGTGACCACGCTCATCAATCTTCTCAAGGAATCTCTTTTTTGCGATAAGCTCCTGATCAGACCACTTGCCCGGAGTTTCTTCATTCTCCTTAAGCATTTTGTTGTACTCATCTTCAGTATCCTTATAGAGCTGTGCCAGGGCAACATAATCCATACCAAGCTGCTCTATATAGGAGACAGTCTTTCTCTGAATCTCATCCAAGGTATTGTAATCCTGGAAGAGGTCGGCCTGTTGTGTTGCCAGAGAGTCAGAGACACGGCCAATAGTCTTCTTAGCGGATTCGTGTTTCTGAATGAGTTTATCTACACGAGCTGCTGCCGGGACTCCGATAAAGGGGAGTTTGGCTACGAATTTTTTCCAACCGGTCAGTTTGTCTGGATCTGCGAGCTGAGACTCATTAATGACGTCTACAATCTCCTGGATATAACCACCAACAGGACCGGCCTTATCTATCTTGTTCATTTCCAGCAACTTCGCTGAGCACTCACTCTTCGTGGACTCAAGCTTGATACCGAAAGATGACAAGGTCTTCTCGTCTTTTACGTGGCGAGTGATCTCACGACACCGAGCAACTGCCTCTGGAGACAAGCTACTGACGTCAACGCGACCATCTTCACCAACAACACGACTAAGTTTCACCAATGCGTCGTCCGCATTTTCTCTTACTGTTTTTACAATTTCGTTTGCCATACTTTAAAATAGTTTATGTTTATCACATCTATAAGGAAATAAAAACCCAAGGACTAATCCAAGGGTTTTGTCATGTCATACTTATAAAGTTCAGCCGGAGAGACAGGATGTTCCTCAAAGAATTCTTTACATCTCTTCTTTCTAAACTCTAGTTCTCCTTCTGGAGTTTTAAATGTACTTTGAAGCCATCCGTAGGAAGAATACTCTTTCTTTTTCTTCTTTTTCTCAGACTTCCAACGCTTCTTGATTTTCTCTAAGAAGGCTTTTTCATCCTTTAATTCTTCACGAAGTTCAGTCATCATAGGCCAATCTTCCATGAAGCTAATGATATCGTAGGTCTGTCTTTCTTCAGGCTTTAAATTCTTAATCCATTCCCACTCTTCTTTAGAAGGTCTTCGAAGAAGTCGACCTTGATCATCTTTAATATAAAAGTAATCAGAATCAATCACATAGTAATTCTTAAGGAGATAGTCTATAACATCGTCCTTAGCTTCATCAATATCAAGCATGGACCAACCATCAGGGATCCATTCATAGGATTCATCCCATTCTTTGTTTTTCGGGCTTGTATTATCATAGACTGACAGTTCACCTCCCATACCAGAGCATTTCTTAGAATCAATAGACTCAAGGTCCTGTAAGATGTCATCAACGCTTTTTCCATAGTTTCTAAAAACGAAAACTTCAGAACTACTATTAGTTATGACATCTGTTCTACTTTTTATTCTTCTTTTTGCCATGTTGTATCTTTTACTTTGTTCTTACCAAACGCTCTTTTTAAGTGTTTTTCAGTATCCAGTAATCCACAAGGACCATGGAGATACTCTATATCTACAGCTGTTCCATCAAAGGTGTCACTAAACTCCGCTGTAAAAATATTTGGCTTTTTGGGATTGTCTCTTGTCCCAAATGTTCCTAAGCCTTCCAGATAATCATACCAAGTTTCCATGACTGCTTCCCAGTCACCACTTTTCTTTATCTGATAGGATTCTATAACTTCATCATATCGGTCAATCATGTAGTGTAATGCTCGATAAAAGTTCTTTTATTTTTCTTCATCCACGTTTCCATTGGCTTAATACTGCTGTTCCAGTGATCAAGCTCTCCGTAAGCATTTCCGATAAGCTTATTCCAAGCGGGATCAGCAAGAACTTTGTCCCAGAATTCTTTATCTTTTTTCTCAAAGTATTCTTTAACTTCTGTTACTGTATGACCAAAGTCAATAAGTACTTGGAGAAGTGCGTTACTAGTTCGTAAGTTCATAGAAGGAGGAACAGCGGCTGGGAGATTCATCCCCGATGGAGGTCTCATTATACGCTTAATATCTTCTTTGCTGTGATATACTTTCGTATTTCTAGTAAGAGAAGATTCAATATACTCCTTATTTTCTAGGTCAGATGCTCTAAGCCACTCCATAAAATCATCCCAGTCCTGAACTTTCATAATGAATACTTCAGAACTACTATTGGTTATTACATCTGTTTTGCTTCGTATTCTAAACATTTTTGTACACTTGAATAATATCGTTCAATTTTTTCATACTCTGGCCAAATTTTCTGAATCTCTTTATCAGACTTTACATTAGCCATTCTATTCTGAATCTCTTCCCACTTCTTTTTCCAATAATCTCCTAACCAATTCCAGAAAAGATTTTTTGGAGAATGTTTAGGCCAATCTAGGCACTGAATATAGTCTGGATTAGTCATTATCCACCTTCTCTTCTCCTGGAAAGCAGAGTCCAAGTCGATGGCTAGGTAACCGTCGGGAAGACATTCAAAGGGTTTATGCTCATCAACAATATCACTTGCCTCAGATTCATAGTCTTCCCAATCCCAGTAGTTACAATCGTTTTTTGTGGTCTGATTGTTATAAACTTCTACAATTCCTCCCATCCCAGAAACACGATCATCTTCCTCTTTTATACTTCTCAGGAATAGTTCCATGTTCTCTGGGCTTTTATCGCTTTTCATGATAAAAACTTCAGATGAGGAATTAGTTACTACGTCCGTCTTGTTCTTTACTTTCACTGTTGGGTTTGTATAGTAAATTATTTTATTCTCTTTGATTATTTGTCGTTTTAGAAACCAAGAGGATACTTTCCTAACTGCTAGGTAACTAAGATCTTCTATACTAACAATATGGTAAGGAGTTATCTCACCATGTTCATTATCATAGTTAATCTGTTTTACTCCAAGCAATATGGCAGAGGGCAGTTTGGTAAGATTATAGGGATCTATCTTTTTAGCCTCAAGTTTTCCTAAGAGTCCAAGCTCTCTAGAACCTACCACGTAATCTTCCTCACTCAGGAATACATAAAATTTTGGCTTTAGAATATTCTCTTTAGTCCAAGCGACGTACATTTTTTATTAATCCAGTTTTTCCAACCGAGTCCGTAGAACTCTTTTCTAACCTCTCGAATCAGGTTATCTACGAAATCTAAGTCAATTTCATCTGGGAGTGTAGAAGCAGCCATAGCATCCTTCATTTCCTGATCACGAGATGTTAGGTACTTCATTAGATCTTCGTAAACGATATCACCGTTTCTAATCTGAAGTAACCAATCCCTGTCAATCCCACGACGATCTATCTTCACGCCCTCTCCCCTAGCAATCTCTATTCCCATAGCAAGCAGTCTTGCGCTATGCATTCCATTTTTTAAGTCATAGTGACCTTTCTTTGCTAAGTTAAAACGTTCTTCGTTATGGTGCTTACTCCAATCGTGGTACTCTTTATACTGTTGACAGTAAGTTGAATAGGCATCCTTGTTGTAAGATACTAGGAGTACTGCTTTTTCACCTTTAGGGATAGAGCTTAAGCGGACCTGGTTTGATGTATCCTTCTCATTAACAAGTCCTTTATAACCAAAAGGCTGTTCTAAGTCATCCCAAAATTTCTCCACTTCATCCCAACAAATTATACTTCCAAAAGGATCATAGCCGAGGAGTGAATACCCCTTTTCCATACCATAGTGGAATAGTGATTTTAAGAAGGGATTAGAGAAATCATCTTCTACTTTTGTATCAAAATCCTCTGTACAGAATTTTCTTAAGTCCTCAAAGCATCGAATATTATACTCGAAATAGAGATGAGCTGGGAAATCATAGTACATGTCATAGCAACAGATCATCTTATCCAGGTTCACTAAACCACAATACCTTTGTAGGAGACCTCGATCCTTAAGCCAATTGACTACTGTATCACTGCCACCTTCTTTCTCATACATTATAAACTCCAGTACACTTTGTTGTGGACCTTCAATTGGATGTACGATTTTCTTTTTCAAGTTTTGTGCTTTCTCGATTTGAGTTTTTGCATAGCCCATGAAAGATCCAAAACACTTTTTCGTTACAAACTGATCTCTCTTAGAGAGGATAATATCCATAACTGGATGTTTATAAAGGATCTTGTCTTCTGGAACATACAATGACTCTAAGACGTTTGGATTTGATTTAATGAGAAGATCCATAAATTTTCTTAGGGAGAACCATGAATCGTCATTTGTTGAGTCATGGACATCCTCCGGAAACTCTAAGCCGTGTCCCAAGAGAGTATCGAATGGTTCTATATAAACACCGCCATGGTCTTCGTCCGATTCTGGTCGATCCAGTCCGTACAATTTACTTCCTCTTACATACTCATACAAGAGAAGCCCTTTCTCTCGAAGATATTGAAAATCAATTTTCCTTTTAGGGGGTTCCATTTTAATAATGTGAGTCATACTGCTTAATAAATTCTTCTAAGTATAGTGTTACATCCTTATTTGTTTTCTGTCGCTCCTTAGGAATTAGGTAAGCTTTGGCAAAGACCTGTTTAGTCCACCCGTTTTCATGACCATGATTATTACCTATTTTAACTCCTTTCTCACGATCAACGGCATATACTTTATGAGTATAACAATTTCCATGAACCTTGGCAAAAACAATATCACCTTCCACCAGAGAATAAATTTCTTCTTCGTCCCTGATGGGAACTAAGATAACTGGTTCTCTAGATTTTAGAATAGGTTCCATTGAATTGCCTGGCTCTCTACTAACGATAATTTCTCCGTTTCGGAGTCGTTCAATTTTATTTTGTACGTAATTCATATTCACCAATAAGGATTATAGAAAAGAAAAGGAGTACTTTTAATACTCCTTTCTAAAATCTTTATCAAAATAGTCGATCCTATGGATCAATTCTCTCCATTTTTCCCTCATGGTCTCCTCATTATCAGTGCTTTTGAATCTTTCGCTGGCAGACATTCCAGTATCGTAATACCTGAATATGTAAAGCTCTTTTCTAGGATTCCAACTTTCTTCGTTTTTATCCGTCCTGTCTAAGTCATATTCGATACGAACCTGTATACTTTGATGACGATCTTTTGTTACCATATTCTCATATCTTTTTTCTAACATGAGAAAGGCTCTCTTAACAACATCATCAAAGCTCCACCCCAATTCCACTTTATCGTGAGACTCATTTACTCCTTTGTTGGGAGCAGGTAGTGGTGGAGTAGCTTCCTCCTTTTCTTTTGGTTTAGGAAGCGCTATCCCTTTTGCTAGTTCCCTCTTGTAGGGACAGGTTTCACTAGGACATAAGTGTTTACAGAATGCTTTAAAAAGTCCCATTCTTATTGAACCCAAACTTCTTTATCATAATAACCTTTATCCAGAGCGTTTAGAAAGAATCTAATTTCCTTTGAAGCACGGCAAGGTGTGAAATTGTTAGTGTCAACACCTACATCGAGTCCGAAAGGTTTGATTCTCTGACGTCCATGAATATGTCCAAAGAGTGCATACTTAGTACCAAACTTGAGTCTGGCATTGTTCGTAGCTATAGGTTCGTGGCCTAGAGTAATTTTCTGACTATCCTCGAAAGATGTATAGAGATCTGTCTCGAAAGGTTCGTCTGAGAATTGATCAAATCCCTTTTCACAAAGAATCTCTCCATATCTCTTAACGTCTCCATCATATTTCTCCTGGATATCTTTCTTTTCATAGTTCCCCAATACTAGAAGAATCTGTCCATTGAGGTACTTAACCATATCTAGATTGCCGAAGTCTCCTAAGTGATAAACTTTGGAGTTAGGACGTACAACCTGATTCCATTTTTCAATCATGGTCCAGTCCATTTCTTCGACATTCTTAAATGGTCGAACACTCAACTCTAGAGTTCTTTCTGATCCGAAGTGCGTATCGCTCGTGAAGAACGTGTTAACACTTCTGTCAGTGGTTTCTAGATCAGACTTAATTCGTTCTTTCAGCTCTTTAATACAGTCTTCAAGATTATCGTGGACTGCATATAAGCCAGAATTTGCTAATCTATACTTTTCTGCCTTGTGAACAAAGTACCTACGAGTATGGATCTCTGGGTGGATACCGAGAATAATTCTCTTTCCACGGGCCAGATTTTCCATGAGCTCAATTTTCGTAGTCTGAGCATAGTCACGTCCCTCTATTTTCTCTTCCTCTGGTGGAATCCAGAATAGAACATAGTCACTAATCCTCAGGGCCTTGGTTTCCCAATCTACTTGCTCTTCCCAGTTAAAAGTAGATCTATCCAGAGACTCTCGACGAGGACTTATGACCGTTACTCCTTCACCAAGGTCTGGAACATCGTTCTTTTGCCAATCGTGGACCCCTTGAATAGGCCCTGCCAGGAAAACATATATACTATCTTTCTTTTGACCGGGGATGATTGGATTTGGTGCTTGGATAAATTTACTCATGCACGTATGAATATATCAGTTTTTTCAACACCAGCTTGACCAGAGTCAATTCCATCCAGGGTGATCTTAAAATCCAGAGGTTCGTTAAGACCGTTCACTTTCTCAATGAGCTGATCTAATGTAAGATCTGTATCCAAGATGAATGGGATTACTCCATTAGTTCCTACAATTTTACACTTCTCTAGTGTAAGTAGTTTATTACCCTCCAAGTAATCGAAAAGACTCTTAAAATCTTTTGCATGGGTGTTGACATGGTTTACGAATGCCTTCATAGCATCGTCTTCAGTCGCAGCTTCTACAACAACTGATGGCATTTTATCCATCACATAAAACATTGCAAATAATTGTTTCTTCTGATTATCCATATCTATAATTTTTAATTATATCTTCTCCACTATATACTTTGTATTCTACACCATTAAGGCAATAGACTTTTCTCGGTACTAAAATTTGAAAATCTTTAACTGTAAATCCTACTATTTTCGGATCCTCAAAAAAGGCAACTTTCCTCTTTAAGAGATCAACCGTTGGAAATTTAGTTGTTCCTAGGTTTGCAAAAAGGAGAGTATCTTTCCATGTGTCAGGATCTAAGAGAATTAGGGAGGCAATTTCTTTCCATATTCCAACCTTAGAGTCTCTATCTATCACGACTCCAGTCCAGAGAGGATCTCGCCTAATACCTATTTCACTTGTCCTACAGCTAAAATACACCGTATCGAATTACATTCTTAAAATCATTCCAATTCCGCGTACCTGTCATCATAAAAGCATAATAAGCACACTCTTCAAAATCTTTACACCACTCGTCAAGGTTTGCATTGATTTCGATCCATTCCCAAGCGGTATCACTAACCTTAATGGTTGGTTTACTTTTTCTCCAAGACTCAACATCTTGAAATCCAGCTCTCATTGCTCTAGCCTCTGGGGACGTATTCCCATAGTACATTCTAGAAAGGCCATTAAGTTTGGCTTTAATCCCATCCATACCTCTAACGGTAGAGGGATCTATTTCATCTTTTACAAAATCACCAGACTTAGTTTTACTACATTTATAGATAGGTCCATAAGCTTCGATTACGCGAGCAAAATCTCTACCTATCATAACATAGTCAGCTCCGAGGGCAATAGCTTTGATAATATCAGAGGGGCACGTTATTCCCCCGTCTGCAATAACCTTAACTTGCTTCGGGAGACCAACTCCTCCTGTCTTCTTAAAATTCTTAATACCTTCTAAGAGAGAGGCCATTGGATAGTGAAATCCATATTTTCCACGATCTACTTGTGAGCCAGAAGCTATTCCCACTCTCATGTAATCAAAACCAGCACGAGCATACTGAGAGTAAACTTCTGGTGTACCTATATTTCCTCCCATTATAATAATCTGAGCACCGTATAAGCGCTTTAGATTACCACATAGATCAATCATAGCCTGATCATGACCATTACCTGAGTCTATGCAAATATGATACTGTACATTCGTATTAGTTCTATTACGGTTTAAGAACTCTGATTTTATCTCATTCATTGAGAATGCACAAAATACCCACTGACATAATTCTAATCTTTCTACTAGAGGATCACAGGCAGGAATAACGGGCTTAATTCCATGATCTACAAAGTCCTTTATGTTCTCTTTACCGATGATGGCTGAACTAGGACTTGTAAAGATTGGAAGAGTCTGTGCATAACCTGTCTGATCATTAGGATCTGTTACTGAATAATCGGCCGTATTACCTAAGTGGCCACTGTTTGTAACGCTTGGAATAAGCGTAATGTCTTCTAATTCGTAATAATTTTCCATAATTCATTTGTAAGGAAAAGGATGACCGTTTTAGTCATCCTCATCTCTTGTTACATGTTGCTTCATCCACTTACTCATATCTATTCTATCGTCAGGAAAGTGAGCACTCCAGCCTTGTCTAGCAATTTCTATAACAAAGACTTTTCCATCATCTCCATGTTGGCTTAGAATTTGGTATATATAGTCTCGTATATAGTCTTTGCTCCGTTTACTTCTAATACCCCAAGTTGTTTTTGTAAGGGCAAGTGCAGAACTTCCTTTCTCCTGTCCAAGGCGAGTAAGGCCGTCTACGATAGCTTCAAATTTTTCTTTTAAGTTCTTTGCTTTGTCTATTGAGAATGTTACTATGTATGTTTCCATTACCTAAATGTCTAATACTACTTTCCATTCGGGATCTTCCGGACTACCAAACAAGCTTTCTGAATAACCGATTACTAGGCTACAAGCTTGTTCTTCCCACTTAGAGTATTGATCATATAGTACTGTAATAGCTTTGTCTAGTTCTGGATCCTTAGGACCATATACATAGACCCAATCAAAGTCTTGCCAACCTTCGTATTCGTCTTCATAAAATCCATCTTGGCTTACGTAGACAAATCTATGGTTAGGAAATTTAGACTTAAGATCACATTCAACGTGTTTTTTAATCCACCTTCTAGTCCAAAATCTATCAACCCAATGTGGTGTTTTTCTCCTTTTTCCCTTCATGGTTATGAAAAGTAATCCCGACCTCAAAGAGACCGGGACCACACATAGCAAACTGTTTAATCTTCTTCCATTGGAGGCTGTTCATCCATCTTTGGAGCTTCCTCTTCTTCCGGCTTGGTAATCTCCTTCAGCGCCTCGTCGAACTTAGCCTTGAACACGCTAGCAATGGACTTACCATAGTCGGCAGCCTTCTTCAGACGATTCTGGATGTCAATGGTCTGCTTGATCTCCTCGATCTTGTCAGACTCCAGAAGGGCATCAACCTTCTCCTTCAGCTTGGTCAGGTCTTCATTCTCGCCGACAGCCTTCTTGAGGTCACTGTAACCCCAGCGGAGGCGTTCCTTCAGGTCTGCGATAGTCTCCTCGGTCTTCGTCTTCTTGCCGATCTCGTTCAGGATATCGACGATCTGATCGTGTGTAAGCTCCGGGTTCTTGCGGATAGTGTCGATGGCAATATCCACCTTCTCCTCGTAGGTCTTTGGACGAAGATCCTCTTTTACTTCATTTACTAACTCGGTAGCTGCATCTTTTACTGCTGCACCAATACTGTTTAATTTCTCGTTAATTGTTGTCCAATTCATAATTAATGGGTTTTAAAATTACTCATTAATAAGGAAAAGAAAGGGGAGGAGTAATTCCTCGCGCCGGAGCCATCAGAGTCTTTAATGCAAAACAAAGTCAAATTGCTTATTGGCGGCGATACCCATTCTCTCTCCCCTTAAGAGAGCCGCCTTGGAAAATGATCGTCTAAAACTTATGGCAGGACAGCGGCCCTCTCTTGTCAATGTTAAGGGTTTAAGGGGGGGGGGGGG
>OCTX012283372.1_pt1 | contig 76215 bp, 57 predicted proteins | sample 1539691 | NCBI WGS metagenome assembly OCTX01 (sample SAMN02144231, study PRJEB22623) | gut metagenome | biome: sheep rumen | host: Ovis aries | place: New Zealand
CCCGCCACGTTTTCTGCAAAACCCGCCGCCCCTTGTACATTCACCGCCAGTAATCATCCGACTCTCGCTCGCGCCCGCTCGCATATAATTGCTATTTACGGGTTTTAACCCGCACTTCCCGCACTTCCAGCACCTGGCTCGGGTGCGGGGAGTGCGGGGAGTGCGGGTTAAAACCCGTGATTGACAATCATAGGGCCTCAGAACTCCAGGACCAGCGACTGGCGGGGCCTGAGCTCGACGTCCTTCGACAGGTCATAGTAGCGCCCCGTCAGCACGTCGCGGGCCCGGCTGGCCTGGCCGATCACCTCGCGGTAACGCTCAACCTGCATCACCGCCGGCTTCGACGTCCCGTTCAGAACCGTCAGCACCGTGGTGCGCTGCCGCCCGGCCTGCTCCGCCCGTTGGCTGTGCTGCCCCGTCAGTCCCCCGGCCTGCGCCGTGCGTTGGCTGTGCTGCGGCGCTGCCGCAGCCCTCCGCGCGACGACGTAGACCCCCTCGTAGGGAATAAACTGCGTCTGCCGCCCGTTGATGATGACGTCGTTGCCCTGCCGCCAGTGCAGCAGCCGCGAGAGCCACTGGAACATCTGCTGCTCGGCGCGGGTGCGCCCCTCGCGGCTGAAGCAGTCGTGGCTGTCGCCGGGGAACCCGCCGGGGAAGTCCTTGCGCACGTTGCCGTCGGTCACCTCCTTCGTGCCGTTCATCAGCACCTCAGTACCGTAGTAGAGCTGCGGTATGCGGTTCACCGTGAGCAGCAGCGCCAGGGCCTGCTTCAGCATCAGCGTGTCGTGGCCGTTCTTCAGGTAGCGGTCGGTGTCGTGGTTCTCGATGAAGGCCATCACCGACGACGGGTTCGGGTACAGATAGTCGTAGACGAACGAGTTGTACAGCCGGTTCAGGCCCTGCCACCAGCCGTCGGTCTCCTCGCCGGCGGCCTGGTTGATCTTGTCGTAGAACGAGAAGTCCATGACCGTCTTCAGGTATGAGCGCGGCACGTCGCCGCCCTTGAAGCCGTCCTGCCAGGCGGCGGTGTAGGCCGGCTCGGTGACCCACGTCTCGCCGACGGTGTTGAAGTTGGGGTATTCCTCGCTGAGCTCCTTCATCCACTGGGCCATCGACTCGGCGAAGGCGTAGGGGTAGGTGTCCATGCGGATGCCGTCGATGCCGACGGTCTCTATCCACCACTTGGAGTTCTGTATCAGGTAGCGCATCAGGTGCGGGTTACGCTGGTTCAGGTCGGGCATGGTGGGCACGAACCACCCCTCGGTCGTCTCGCGCAGGTCTAACTGCGAGGCGTAGGGGTCGAGCACGGGCGTCAGCTTGTAGGAAGTTAAGATATAGGCCTCCCCAAGCCCCTCCAAAGGAGGGGATGTTTGGTTACCTGAATCTGCAGAATTATGTATCTGAACATCCCCTCCTTCGGAGGGGCTTGGGGAGGCCTGTAGGTTCAGCCAATCCCTGCTCGGCAGGTCGGCGAGCCAGGGGTGCTCCAGGCCGCAGTGGTTGAAGATCATGTCCATCACCACCTTCAGCCCTTTGGCGTGGGCCTCGTCTACGAGGCGGCGGTAGTCGGCGTTGGTGCCGAAGCGGGGGTCTACGCGGTAGTAGTTCGTCGTGGCATAGCCGTGGTAGGTCGAGAAGCCCTGGGCGTTGTCGGGCGAGTCGTTCTCGAGCACGGGCGTCAGCCAGAGGGCCGTCACGCCGAGGTCGCAGAAGTAGTCCAGGTGCTCGCGGATGCCGTTCAGGTCGCCGCCGTGGCGCAGCGAGGGCTGCGAGCGGTCCTCTTTATAGGCCCGCATACCCTTCACCTGCGGATTGTGGCCCTGGCTTTGGGCAAAGCGGTCGGGCATGAGCATGTAGAGCACGTCGGCATTGGTGAAGCCCATGCGCTTGTCGCCGCTCATCTCGCGGGCCTTCAGCTGGTAGGGCATTTTGAATTCTGAATTCTGAATTCTGAATTTCAGTGTCATCGTGCCCGCCTTGGCGCCGCTGAGGTCGAGGTAGACCAGCAGGTAGTTGGGCGAGTCGAGGCGCACGAGGCTGTCGACCCGCACGCCGGGGTAGTCGGTGGTGACGCTGGCGGCGTCGCGTATGCCTGGCCCGTAGACCATCAGCTGCACCGAGGGGTTCTTCATGCCGACGAACCAGTCGGTGGGTTCTATACGTTCAATCGCGGTCTTCTTTGCTGCACTCATTGTTAGCATGGGCGCCACGAGGGCGGTTAATAGTAAAAGTTTCTTTTTCATATTCTCGGTTTGTTGGTTCATTTCATTCTGGCTGCGGCGGCGCCGCAGCCTCTGCGATAATGCGGGCCAGCGGCAGCCTCTGGCACACCGGCAGCCTCGCCTACCAAACGCCCAAACAGCGGGCGGCGCCCCTCGACGGTCATGGTAATCAGATACAGGCGCCGCTCCCGGTAGTCATGCCCTACCCGCCGTCGGTTCATCGACGGCTTCGCCTCACCGGCATACTGCTTATGCTTTGCATACTCCTCGTCGGTCATGGGCTACGGCTGGTAAAGGATAAGGGCCGACTGCGGGGATACCGTCGTGCGACGGCCGAAGATCTTGCTCGACGACTGTTCGTCGATCTGGCCGTCCTTGCAGACCACGGTGTACATGCCCTTGGGTATGGCGACGGTGGCGGCCGTGGCGTTGGCGTTGAGGATGACGATGATGTTGCGCCAGTCGTCGCGGCCGGCGTAGTCCTTCAGGCGGAAGGCCACCACCCCCTTCGGGGCGTCGAGAAACTCGAGGTGCTTGCGCACGAGGTGGGCGTCGCCAAGGCGGAAGGCGGGATGATGGTGCCGCAGGGCGATGAGGTCGCGGTAGTACTTCAGCACCTGGGGGTAGCGCTGGGCCTGCTGCCAGTCGAGTTGGTTGATGCTGTCGGGCGACTCGAAGGAGTTGTGTACGCCGCGCTTCGTGCGCAGCAGTTCCTCGCCGCTGAGCATGAAGGGCACGCCCTGGCTCGTCATGACGGCCGTCTGGGCCAGCAGGCTGAGGCGGACGAGGGCGCTGTCGGTGACGCCGGGAACCGAGGCCCGCAGGCGGTCGGTGAGGCACATGTCGTCGTGGCACGAGACGTAGGCCATCATCTGGGTGGGCTCGGCGGCCCACGGCTCCTTGGTGTAGTTCACCCGCGCCATGTCGACCTGCGGGTGGGCGATGCCGCCGACGATGCCGTACTTCAGGCTCTCCTCGCAGTCGGGGGCACCGGCCAGCCAGCCGGGCTTCGTGTCGTCGTCGAACGGTCCGCGCAGGGCGTCGCGCAGCTCGTCGCTGAAGGCGGCAATGCCGGGCATGCGCCCAATGTTGGCCTTCGTGCCGAGCTCACTGGCCGGCAGGGCGCACTGGCCGGCGCTCCAGCCCTCGCCGTAGATGAAGATGGAGGGGTCGATGGCGCTGAGCTCGCGGCGGATGAGGTTCATCGTCTCGATGTCGTGGCAGCCCATGAGGTCGAAGCGGAAGCCGTCGACGCGGAACTCGTTGTACCAGTACTTCACGCTCTCTATCATGAACTTGCGCATCATCGTGCGCTCCGAGGCCGTCTCGTTGCCGCAGCCCGAGCCGTTAGAGTAATCGCTCCCCTCCCTCGCAGGGAGGGGCTGGGGGTGGGTCTGCTGCTGTGTCTTGCGGTAGTAGTAGTCGGGATAGGTCAGCTGGAAGTTGGAGTGGGCGATGTCGTAGGTGTGGTTGTAGACGACGTCGAGGATGACGGCGATGCCGGCCTTGTGGAGGGCCTGCACCATCTGCTTGAACTCGCGGATGCGGCAGACGGGGTCGTAGGGGTCGGTGGCGTAGGAGCCCTCGGGCACGTTGTAGTTCACGGGGTCGTAGCCCCAGTTGTACTGCGGCTGGTCGAGGCGCGTCTCGTCGACGGAGCCGAAGTCGTAGCTGGGCAGCAGGTGTACGGCGTTGACGCCCAGCGACTTCAGGTGGTCGATGGCCCAGGGCTCGGTCAGGGCCAGGAACTTGCCGGGATAGCGTGCCCCGGGGCGCGCTATGGAGAAGTCGCGGTGGTGGAGCTCGTAGACGACGAGGTCGGCGGGCGTCTTCACGACGGGGTGCTGGTCGCAGCACCAGTCGTCGGGGAAGGTCTGCTCGCCGTCGATGATGGCTCCGCGGCGGCCGTTGATGCCCACGGCCTTGGCAAAGACGCCGGGGGTCTCGCCGTGGCCGGTGTCGAAGGTGTAGTAGCGGCCCATGAGGTCGCCCTTCACCGCGGCCGTCCAGACGATGCCGCCGTCGGTGGCGTCGCCGTCCTTCTTCATGTTGACGGTCTTCAGCGGCCGTCCGCCCTGCCCGTCCTTATAGATGCGCACCTTGACGGTCCGGGCCGTCGCCGGAGCGAACAGCTGGAACGTCGTCTGATGGGGTGTGTACTCCATCTCGTTGAAGTCGAAATCCTGTGCCACGGCGGCCGATGACGCCAGCACTGCCATTAGTCCTGTCAAAACCAGATTCTTCATTTGTTCTACGTTAGTTGCGTGCAAAGGTACGAAATAAAAAGGAAACCCCCAAAAGTTCCGCAAAGAAACTTTCGGGGGTAAGGTCGGTGATTGATTAATAAGTTCCCTTACCGATTATTTAACGAAGAACTTCTTACCGTCCTTGATGTACAGACCCTTCGTGGCCTTGGCGACGCGGCGGCCGGAGAGGTCGTAGATGGCACCGTCGGTCTTGGCGGTCTTCACTTCGCTCACGGCCAGGGCCTCCTTGTAGGCGTCAGAGCCCATCAGCGAGATGTTGTAGAGGTAGCTCCAGGCGCGGCGGGCGTAGCCCTCCTGTGCGGAGGCGTCCTCGGGCACGCTGAAGATGAGCTTGGTGGGGATGGTGCCCGGGGCGTCGACGGTGTAGTTCAGTATGTCGAACACGGCGACGTTGCCCACGCTCTCGTCCTCGTTGTAGCAGATGTTGATACCCTCCTCGGCAAAGTTACCGTTGGCATCGACGAAGTAGTCGGGCTGCACGTCCTGCCAGGCCTGGTTCTCGTTCTCGTCGAGGTAGCCCACCTTAATATAAGCCATGCCGTCGAGCAGGTCGGAGATGGTCTCGGCGCCGAGCACCTCGAGGGCCTTCGTCATGTCGAGCTTCAGCTGGGTCATGGCGTCGCCGCCCTTGGCGGGAATCTCGGCAATGACATCCTCAGAGGCCAGCACGCGGTCGGTCTCGGAGACCTCGCCGGAGTTGATGCTGAACTCGTCGAAGCGGAAGTAGATGTTGTTCACCTCGTCCTTCTTCACGTTGCAGTTGAAGGCGATGGTCCACGTGCCCTTCTGGTTGCTGGTGATGGCACCCTCGTAGGTGAACTGCTGCCACTCCTCGGTCAGGTCGAAGTTGCCGATGGCCTCGTACCAGAGATAGCCGCCGGGGTTGGCATGTACCTGCGACTGAATCTGCTGGGGCTTGTCGGCGCGGGCCCAGAACGTCACCTTGTACTGCTGACCCTGGCCAAGGGTGTGGGGGATTGAGACGAAGAACTGGGTCTCCCAGTCGTCGATGCCGCGGGTCATCGTCGAGTCTTTCACCGTGCCGTCAGGGTTGGTGAACTGCTTGGTCCAGTAGTTCACCGTCTTGTATGTGGGGTTGCCCTCCTCGTCGAGCACGGGGTTGCCCTCCTCGTCGAGGGCGGGCACCTCCTCGGTGCGCTCAATGGCGACGGTGGTCACCTTCATGGCGGGCTGGCCGTCGACGGGGTCGTCGACGACGACGGCCTTACGGTCGACACCGTCAATACCGTTACGGCCAGTGAACGTGTAGTAATTCGGGTTCTGGGGCATCACGTCCTCTGACAGCGTGCCGTTGCGCAGGAAGTTGTACCAGCCGGCAAACTCGGCCGGGTCCTCCGGGTCCTTGATTTCGAGCTTGACGTCGTCGAAATAGATGGTGTTACCGTCCTGCATGGTCGACAGGTTTAAGGCCACCGACTGGAAGAACTTGCCATTGGCCTCCTGCGTGTGGTTGGCGTCGACGGTGACGGGGCCCAGCGTGATGGTCTGCCACTCGGTGGTGTAGTTGCCGTCGCCGAACAGCTGGTAGTGGTTATAGTTGCCGGGGGTGTAGTGGGCCTGGGTCTGGAACGAGCCGGCCTTCTCGCCGCGCACCTTCATCGTCAGGCGCAGCTCCTTGCCCTCGGGGATGGCCTCAGAGGCGTAGACGAAGAACTGGGAGTCCCACTCCGTCCACTCGGGCTTGTTGTTGCCGGGGTCGGTCGTGGCCGTACCCGTGGCGTCGGCCTCTTCCTTGGAACGGATCACAACACGTGCACAGTGGTTGGCGGGATTGACCGGGTCTTCCACTATCTCTGCAAATCCCATGAACATGCAGGGGGGATTCTCAACGGTTGCATTTACCGACGGCTCGGCGTACTCCTGTCCGCTCTCGGGGTTGAACTCCACCCCTTGGCGCCAGTCGTGGCACCAGAAGCTCGAGTTCAACGGGTCAGCTTCACCTTCCATGTCGCCGTTGGTGATGATGTTTGTCCACCTGACCTGGGCGAAGGCACCGCTGCTGACCAGCAGCATGCCTGCAATGAGCGTAAATAATTTCTTCATAAGCTAATCGTTTTAAAAGGTAATAATAATAATGTATGTAATATTAGTTAGAATCGACGGTGCAAAGATAATTCATTTTGCGGAAAGGCGCGTTTCGCCACGTCGCATTTTCTTTTCTGTTTGTTTCAAACGAAAAAAAGAGGGCCGGAGCCCTCTCTTTATCGTGCTATCAGACTGACCGCGAAGCCCCCGCCGGGGGCCTCCTGCAACTTCAGCTTGTCGCCCTTTTTTACCGTCCGCTTCGTGATGGTGTACGCCTGCGGGTTGCTCTCGTAGTGGGCGCCGGGCGCATCGGCGTAGATGGTGCAGTCGTACTTGCGGCCCTTCTCGAGGAAGTCCAGGCGCAGCACCGTCTGGTGGCCCTGCTCGTCGCACTTGCCGCCGACAAACCAGTTCGGCGTACCCTTGGCGCGCCGCGCCACGGTGATGTAGTCGGCAGGCTCGGCCTCGAGGTAGAGGCTCTCGTCCCAGTCGCAGGCCACGTCGCGGATGAACTGGAAGGCGTCGTCAAAGCGCTCGTAGTGCTCGGGCAGGTCGGCGGCCATCTGCAGCGGCGAGTACATCGTCACGTAGAGGGCCAGCGAGCCGGCCAGCGTGATGCGGGCCCACGAGGTGTTGTCGCTCCACTCGCTGAGACGGGTGACGAAGATGCCGGGCGTGTAGTCCATGGGGCCGCCCTGCAGCCGCGTGAAGGGCAGGATGCAGGTGTGGTCGGGGCGCGAGCCGCCGAAGGCCTCGTACTCCGTGCCGCGCGCCGACTCGTTGCCGACGAGGTTCGGGTAGGTGCGGCAGAGGCCGGTGGGCCGGGTGGCCTCGTGGGCGTTGACCATGATGTGGTGCTTGGCCGCCTCCTTGACCACGTGCAGGTAGTGGTTGTTCATCGACTGCGAGTAGTGGTGGTCGCCGCGGGGAATGATGTCGCCCACGTAGCCCGTCTTCACGGCGTCGTAGCCGTACTTGTTCATCAGCTGGAAGGCCTTCTCCATGTGGCGCTCGTAGTTCTGCGTGCTCGACGACGTCTCGTGGTGCATGAGCAGCTTCACGCCCTTGGAGTGGGCGTAGTCGTTGAGGGCCTTGATGTCGAAGTCGGGATAGGCCGTCTGGAAGTCGAAGACGTCGCGCTTCCAGAGGTTGGCCCAGTCTTCCCAGCCGACGTTCCAGCCCTCGACGAGCACCTCGTCGAGGCCGTTCTTGGCGGCGAAGTCGATGTAGCGGCGCACCTTCTCGTTGTTGGCGGCGTGGCGGCCGTTGGGCTTCACCCGCTGCCAGTCAATCTGGCCGAGCTTGATGCTGGGGAACTCGTCGGTGTAGTTCCACGACGACTTGCCGACGATCATCTCCCACCAGACGCCGCAGTACTTCGTGGGGTGAATCCAGCTGACGTCGTCGAGGGCGCAGGGCTCGTTGAGGTTCAGGATGAGGTTCGACGAGAGCATGTCGCGGGCGTCGTCGCTGACCATGACGGTGCGCCACGGCGTCGTGCAGGGCGTCTGCATGCAGCCCTTCAGGCCGGTGGCGTCGGGCGTGAGGTGGCTGACGAAGGTGAAGGGCTGAGGCAGGGGATAGGGCGACGGCCCGGGATTCGGCGTGTAGGCATTGCTCGAGCCCTCGAGCTTGGTGGTCAGCGCCTTGGTCTGGCCGTCGACCAGTTCGAGATGCATCGTGGCGTAGTCGGCGCAGGCTGCCTCGTGGATGTTGATGTAGAGGCCGTCCTGCGACTTCATCTGCAGCGACGTCTGCACGCCGGTGGGCGAGAAGACGGCCACCGAGGAGTTGCCCCAGTTGACGGCATCGTGCATGCGGCCCCGAATCTCGGAGAGCCGTGTCTGCTGCGTCTCCTGCTCCTGCGTGTCGTAGTCGCCGGGGAGCCACCAGGCGGTATGGTCGCCGGCCATGGCAAACTCGGTGCGCTCCTCCTTAATGATAAAGTAGTTCAGCTCCTTCTGCTGCGGGAACTCGTAGCGCAGGCCGATGCCGTCGTCATAGACGCGGAAGCGCAGCCTCATCTCCCGGTGTCCCGTCTGTTGCAACAGTGTGGCAACGTGCTCGACGTAGTGGTTGCGGATGGTGGCGGTCTCACCCCAGACGGGGCGCCACGTCTCGTCGTGCGTGGTGGTCTCTTCGTTGACGATGGTAAAGCCGTCCATGAGGTCGGTCTCGTCCATTCCCCGCGAGGCGTGCTTGTCGCGGGCCAGCTCCAGACCGAGGTGCGACGGCTTGACGACGGCGCGCCCCTTGTAGCTCATCTCGTAGACGGGTCGCCCCTGTCCGTCGACTGAGAACTTCAGCTCGATGTTGCCGTTGGGCGACTTCACGTTGCCGGCCACGGCATTGAGCGACAGGGGTAATAGCAGCGATAATAACTGTAAACACTTCATAGTCGTTATGGTTTAAAACATGAGCTTACTTGCGCCCGCTATGGACAATGAGCGTGCTGATTTCCTGGTTGAAGTCGTCGGCGGCCAAGAGCTGCTCGATGGTGAGGTGCATGCGGTAGCGCCAGTAGTGGCGCGGGTTGGCCGGGATGTTGATACGCTCGGCACCGGCGTCGGGAAGCCGCAGGCGCTCGTCGATAGAGAGCCAGTCTTGCAGCGACAGCAGGCAGAGCATAGAGGGACAGGTGAGGTGGCGGCTCACGATCTCCTTGGCCAGCCAGCCTGACAGCGGATGAGGCGCCTCGCCGCTGCGATAGAGCATCGTGTTGAAGTAAGCCTGCGTGCGCTTCGGGTCTTCGTCCCACCACTGGCGGAGCGTCGGCATGTCGTGGGTTGAGATGGTGCAGACCGAGCGGTAGGGGTTCTGCGACAGGTGGCCGAACTGCTGATGGCTCTCCTTCGGCATCGACTGTATCTCGAGCGAAAGGATGCGCAGCTCGTTCATGACCCAGGGCACGCAGTCGGGCACCATGCCCAGGTCCTCGGCACAGACGAGCATGCGCGTGGCCTGCGTCAGCCGAGGCAGCTTCTTCATCGCCTCCTGGTACCAGAACTGGTTGTTGCGGCGGTAGAAGTAGTCGTTGTAGAGACGGTTGAAGCAGAACTTCTGCTCCTCGCTGAGCTGCTTGTAGGCCTCCTGGTACTGCACGGCGATACGCGGGTGCCAGCGGTCCTGACGCTTGTGGTCGACGAGGAAGAGACCGTCGTTGAACTCGACGCCGTAGCCCGCAATCTCCTCGCGGCTAAGGCCTAAGGCGGGCGAGAACTGGCCCATCAGTCCTGACTTCTCAGGCACGGGAATCTCCCAGATGCGGAAGAAGCCCAGGACGTGGTCTATGCGGTAGGCGTCGAAGTACTCGGCCATCTTGCGGAAGCGGCGCACCCACCACTGGCAGCCGTCGGCGAGCATCACGTCCCAGTTGTAGGTGGGGAAGCCCCAGTTCTGACCGTCGGCCGAGAACGGGTCGGGCGGTGCGCCGGCCTGACCGTTGAGGTTGAAGTAGCGCGGCTCTACCCAGGCCTCCACGCCGTCGCGGGAGATGCCGATGGGTATGTCACCTTTTAATATGACGCGATGCTGGCGGGCATACTCGTGAGCCGCCTGCATCTGGCGGTCGAGATGGTACTGCACGAAATACCAGAACTGCAGCTGGCGCTTGTCCTTGAACGACGGCTTCTGCGTGGCGTCAACCGTTGCCTCGGCCGGCCACTTCTGGAACTCGGCCGTGCCGTAGGCGTCACGATAGTAGCAGAAGGCTGCGTAGGGCACCAGCCACTCTTGGTTCTGCTCGAAGAAGCGCTTGTAGTCGGCCGTGCGGCTCAGCTTGGTCCACTCCTGCGCGAAGACGATGCGCAGGTAGTCCATCTTGGCCCTGAACACGCGCTCGTAGTCAATCTGAGGCAGCGCGTTCAGCTCCTGCCGCAGCTGCTCGAAGGCCTCGCGCTTGGCCTCGTCCTGGATGGCGGGCAACTGGCGCAGGTCGCAGTACTGCGGGTGGAGGGCATAGATGCTGATGGAGTTGTAGGGATAGGAGTCCTGCCACGATCCGGTCATATTGGTGTCAGTGATGGGCAGCACCTGCAGCACGCGCTGGCGCGTCTTGTCACACCAGTCGACCATCAGCTTCAGGTCGCCGAAGTCGCCCACGCCGAAGCTGCCCTCGGAACGGAGCGAGAAGACGGGGATGACCGTGCCCGCACCCTTCCACGGATAGACGGGGAAATAGGCTTGCGACAGCTCGTAGACCACGACGTCGCCCTTCTCCAGCGCCGGCAGCGACACGGTGCGGTTCATGCCTGTCTCCCAGAGCGGCGTGACGTCGACCTCGTCGTCGAGGGCCACGAACTTGAACTCAAACGTGTGGGGCAGCGTGTCGGCATCGAGCGAGATTACCCACTCGTTGCACTCGTGCTCGGCCATGTCGACAGCCCGCTTGGCCTCCCAGTTGCCCAGCGTCTCACCGCCGCCGATGACGGCCAGCCGCTCGTTGGCGCGCAACTGCGGGGCGCGCACCTTCAGGCGCACCGTGCGCTCGAAGTCCTCATCGCTGCTCATGTGGCGCTCACGGGCAAAGACGCAGTCAGTGAAGGCCGACGAGTAGAGGTAGGAGTCCTCGGGAATGTCGAGCCAGTGGTCGTAGACATGGTAGCAGGCGCCCTTCCGGGCGACGAACTCCAGCCGATGGGGCTCGACGAGCCACTCGTGGCGACTCTCTTCATCGCCACGATATACCGAATAATAATAGTCCATGTACGTGCCGGGCGCGGCTGCCCGCGACAATTCGCACGACCAGTGCAGGCCGTCGAGGGTACTCATCTTGTGTTGTACGGCTTTTTCGTCTTCTCCCAGGATGTTAAGCACCAGTTCCTCGCCGAAGGTCGTCTGATACTCTAAGTTAAATAGTATTTTCATGCTTTTGGTGTTTTTAGTTTTCGGCAAAGTTACGAAAAAATATAACCCGCTGTTCTCCGGCAGCGGGTTATTGGCGACATAAACCATGCAAACGTTTGCATGGCCACCAGGCTATTTGCCGCGGATGACAAACACGCAGGCGGAGCCGACCACCAGCAGGGCGGCGGATACGAACATCATGGCCGACTGGGTGCCGCCAACGATGCTGAAGATGAAACCGCCGCACGCCGCCGCCACAATCTGAGGCAGACAGATGGCGCAGTTGAACAGGCCCAGATAGGCGCCCATGTGGCCGTAGCCCTGCAGGGCGTTGGTGACCAGCGTGAAGGGACACGCCAGCATGGCTGCCCACACGCAGCCGATGAGCACGAAGGGCACAATCTGCAGATACTGGTCGTGGCAGAAGGGTATCAGGAAGAAGCCGACGGCACCGAGCAGGATGCTCACGCTGTAGGCCGTCTTCATGTTGCTGAAGCGCGGGATGAGCGTGGCCCAAACCACCGATGCCAGCGCCTGGACGGCATAGAGCACGCCGGTCCAGTTGCGCGCCGTCTGGTAGGCCTCGGTCTCAGGATTGTCGGTGTTCCAGACCGTCTCTGAAACGGCGCCCACCACGTAGGACCACATGTAGAGGAGAGCCGCCCAGCAGAAGAACTGCACCAGGCTGACGCGCCAGAAGTTCTTCGGCGCACGCTTCAGCAGAGCTATCCAGTTGGCCTTGTCCTCCGTTTCGGGGGCAGGGTTATAGGCCTCATACTCCTTCGGCGGCCACTCGCGCACGGTGAACGTGGTGTAGACGACGCAGAGGATGAGGATGGCGGCACCGACATAGAACGACCAGATGACCGAGTCGGGGACGACGCCCTTGGGCGCCACGTTTTTCACGCCGATCCACGTAAAGAGGAACGGGAAGATGAAGCCCATCACGCTGCCGGCGTTGCACAGGAACGACTGGATGCTGTAGGCCTTGCCTTTCTGCTGCTCGTTGACCATGTCGCCCACCATCATCTTGAACGGCTGCATGGCCATGTTCAGCGAGGTGTCGAGCAGCATCAGCGCAAAGAGCCCGAAGATGAGCGCCATGCTCACCGTCATGCCGAACGAGCCGGCGTTAGGCAGCAGGCACATGACGATGACGGCCAGGATGGCGCCTACGAAGAGGTAGGGAATGCGGCGGCCGAAGCGCGTCCACGTACGGTCGCTCAACGAGCCCACGATGGGCTGTACGATCATGCCCATCAGCGGCGGGAGTATCCAGAAGTAGCTCAGGTCGTGGGGGTCGGCACCGAGGGTGTGGAAGATAGACGAGATGTTGGCGCTCTGCAGGGCATAGGCTATCTGCACGCCAAAGAATCCGAAGCTCAGGTTCCAGAGCTTCCAAAACGACAAATCAGGTTTCCTTTTCATATTTATATTATTATCTTGTTGTGCCACGTATCACGAGCCGCGTGCGGACGACGCGCTTCTCGACCTTGTCGATGGGCGAGCGGCCCTCGACCTTGTCGATGAGGATTTCGGCGGCCTCCTCGCCTACCCGCTTGCCGCGCTGCTCGACCGTCGTCAGCATGGGGTCGCAGGCCACGGCGCGCTGGCCGTTGGTGAAGCCGCAGATAGAGATGTCCTCGGGCACCCGCAGGCCCATGCGCTTGACGGTGTAGAGGATGCCGATGGCCGTGTCGTCGTTGACGGCGAAGAACGCATCGGGGTAGCGGTCACCGTCGAACATGTCGGGCGTTATCAGCTCCGCGTCCTGGCGGTTGTCACAGATGCGCGTCAGCTGCTCGTCGAAGGGCAGCCTGTTTTTCAGCAGGGCGTCCTTGTAGCCGTTGAAGCGGTTCTTCGAAATCTCGAGCTGCATCGGCGAGCCGTAGAAGGCAATGCGGCGGCAGCCAGTCCCGATGAGGTAGTTGACGGCATTGAAAGCGCCCATATAGTCGTCGACCACGACGAGGCTGGCACTCACGCCAGTGCAGATGCGGTCGTAGAAGACGATGGGAATCTGGGAGTCCAGCAACTTCTGGAAGTGCTCGTACTGGCGGGTGTCCTTGGCCTGCGAGACGATGACGCCGCACACCTTCTGGCGGTGGAACATCTCGCAGATGCGGGCTTCGCGCTCGTACTGCTCGTTCGACAGCGCCACCATAATATAATAGCCGTGGGCCATCGCCGCCTCCTCGATGCCCGTCAGTATGCTCGAGAAGTAGTAGTGGGTGAACTCAGGCACGATGACGCCAATGACCTTCGTCGTCGTCACCCGACTGTGGCGCAGGGCCTCGCCGATGACATTCGGATAGAAATTATGTTCGCGCGCAAACTGCTGGATTGTACGCCTGCGCTCCTTGCTGATGCGCGGCGAGTCTTTCAGGGCACGCGACACTGTGGCCACTGAGATGCCCAGCTCCTCCGCAATGTCCTTCATTGTCATTGGTGTATTTTCCTTCATGTCGGTTCTTAGTTTGCTGTGCAAAGATACACATTTTCGCACGGCCGCCTGCTCACATTATCAGAATAATAAGCGCGGGTCGTCGCGCAAACGTTTGCACTGCCTTAATAACGTTTTTGTCCGAAAAAAAGTATAACGGACGCAAAAGAAAAGTAACTTTGCACCGAAATTTGGCTAAAACTATAATTAAACTAATTAAAATGTAATGATGAAGCAGGTAAACATGAAGATTCCGTTCAGGACGCTGGCCCTGTTGTTGGGCCTGTTCCTGACGGTCGGAGCCTTTGCGCAGCAGATAGCTGTGAAAGGACATGTGACAGATGCCAGTGGTGAGGACGTCATCGGCGCCACCGTTCGTGTGGCGGGCACTCAGACGGCCACCGTCACTGACTTCAATGGTGTTTTCACACTCAACGCCAACCGTGGAGCCACCATCAACGTGAGCTACGTGGGCTACCAGACGGCCTCGGTCGCCGCAGCCCCGACGCTGGAAATCACGCTGCAGGAAGATGCCACGACGCTGAACGACGTGGTGGTCATCGGCTACGGCGTGGCCAAGAAGAGCGACCTTACCGGTTCGGTCGTGGCCATGAAGCCCGACATGAAGAACAAGGGCGTCATCGTCTCGGCCCAGGACATGCTGCAGGGCAAGGTAGCTGGTGTCAACATCACCAACTACGGCGGTAAGCCCGGCGGCGACGCGCGCATCCGCATCCGTGGCGGTGCCTCGCTGAACGCCTCGAACGACCCGCTGATTGTCATCGACGGCGTGCCTATGGACAACTCGAAAGTGGGCGACGGCTCCAACCCGCTGGCCAGCATCAACCCGCAGGACATCGAGACCTTCAACGTGCTGAAGGACGCCTCGGCCACGGCCATCTACGGTAGCCGCGGCTCTAACGGCGTCATCATCATCACCACCAAGAAGGGTCGCCAGGGCCAGAATCTGAACGTCTCGTACGCCGGAAGCGCCACCGTCAGCATGCGTGCCAAGAGCCTCGACCTGATGGACGCCAGCCAGTACCGCTCACTGGTGGGCAACGTCTACGGCACCGAGTCGGCAGCCTACTCAATGCTTGGAACGGCCAACACCGACTGGCAGGACGAAATCTACCGCACCGCCGTGTCGCACGACCACAACCTGACGGCCACGGGCGCCATCGGATGCGTGCCCTTCCGCGCCAGCGTGGGCTACACGGGCCAGGAGGGTATCCTCAAGACCTCAAAGTACGAGCGCTTCACGGGTTCGCTGAACCTGAATCCGTCGCTGCTCGACGACCACCTGACGCTGAACCTCAACGCCAAGGGCATGTACTCCAGGGCCGACCTGGCCGACGAGGGTGCCATCAGCGCAGCCGCCTACTTCGACCCGACGCAGGACCCCTACTCGTTCACCTCGCCCTACCACAAGAACATGTTAGGCGACAAGGCCGCCCAGACGCTCAGCAACTTCGGCGGCTACTTCGAGTGGCCCGCCGGCGGTGCAGCCCTGAACGATGCCGCCTGGCCCTTCATGAAGTTCAAGGACGCCACCAAGAACCCGCTGGCACTGCTCGAGTACGGCCAGTCTGACGAGACGGTGCGCACGTTCATCGGCAGCATCGACGGCGACTACCGCATCCACGGCTTCGAGGACCTGCGCCTGCACGCCACGGCCGGTATCGAGCTGGCAGAAGGCTCAAAGGATAACGTGCTCACGGGAGCATATCCGTCGGACAACGGCTACTACTTCGGCACCACCGACAACGACAACCTGAAGCGCAACCTGCTCTTCAACGCCTACGCACAGTATTATAAGGACTTCAACGACGCCCACCACTTCGACATCATGGCCGGTTACGAGTGGCAGCACTTCTACTTCCAGTGGAACAACCTCTGGCAGTCGTTCTACCAGGCCACGCACAACGAGAACCCCGGCGGCATGTATAAGAACAGCCCCGACGGCGACAAGTACGAGAGCTACCTCGTCTCGTTCTTCGGCCGTATGAACTACAGCCTGCTGAACCGCTACATGCTGACGGCCACCGTCCGCCGCGACGGTTCGAGCCGCTTCGCCGACCACTGGGCAACATTCCCCTCGGTGGCTCTGGCCTGGAAGGTGAAGGAGGAGCCGTTCCTGAAGAACGTCGACGCCATCAGCGACCTGAAGCTGCGCCTCGGCTGGGGTATGACCGGACAGCAGGAGCTGGCCAGCAGCGACCCCGCCGCCAACAACTACATCTGGATTGACAAGTACAAGCGCGGCTACGGCGGCAACGGTCACTACCCGATGGTGGGCGACGGCACCCTGTACCGCCCCGAGGTCGTGAACAAGGACCTGACGTGGGAGACGACGACGACCTACAACGCCGGTCTCGACCTGGGCTTCTTCAACCAGCGCCTGACGGCCAGCATCGACTACTACTACCGCGAGACGAAGGACCTGCTGAACTGGGCCCACCTGCCCGCTCTCTACGGCTTTAAGGACGAGGGCTACCTGAACATCGGCAAGATGAAGAACTACGGTGTCGAGGCCAGCCTCAGCTGGAAGGCCATCCAGACCGAGGACTGGTACTGGACCCTCGACTACAACGTGACGTGGAACCGCAACAAGATCACCGACCTGTCAGGCGTGTCAGAGGGTGGCCAGCCGGTGCCCACGGGCGACAAGATTGACATCTCGAACCGCGTCCTGGCCCACCAGGTCGGCTACGCTGCCAACTCCTTCTGGGTGTTCCAGCAGGCCTACGACCAGAACGGCAAGCCGCTCGAGAACGTCGTGGTAGACCGCAACGGCGACGGCCAGATCACCACCGCCGACAAGTATCTCTACAAGCACATCATGGCCCCCGTGACGATGGGCCTGGCCTCGCGCCTGGAGTACAAGCACTGGGACCTCGGCTTCTCGCTGCGCGCCAGCCTTGGCAACTACGTCTACAACAGCATCCAGCAGGGCATGCGCCTCGTGGCCCCCAACGCCCTGATGTATCAGGACGCCTTCCTGCAGAACCGCCTCTCGGGCACGTTAGGCTGGCTTAGCGACTCCGACGCCTCTAAGCTGACCGACTACTTCGTGCAGAACGCCTCGTTCCTGAAGTGCGACAACATCACGTTAGGCTACTCCTTCGACAAGCTGTTCCACAGCAGCAACTGGGACGGTCTGGGCGGCCGTGTCTACGCCACCTGCTCGAACGTGTTCACCATCACCGACTACGAGGGCATCGACCCCGAGGTGTCGAGCGGCATCGACGGCGGCATCTACCCGCGCCCCATCTCCTTCATCGTTGGTCTGAACCTGAATTTCTAACAAACCGATAAAGAATATAGCGTCATGAAAAGATATATCAAAAGCATACTCCCCGGCGCAGCCCTGCTGCTTGCCCTGGGAATGACATCCTGCACGAAGGACCTGGACGTGGACCCCATCAGTCCTAAGATCTCCACCGACTTCAGTGCAGAGGGACTGTTCAACAAATGCTACGCCAACTTCGCCATGGCCGGCCTCGGCGACGGCGGCAGCGGCGACGGCGACTGCGACGTGGCAGGCTACAACGACGCCGGTATGACCAACCTGGTCCGCCTGCTCTGGAACGTCAACGAGCTGACCACCGACGAGGCCATGTGTACCTGGGGCGACGCCGGTATCCCCGAGCTGAACTTCGACACCTTCGACGCCGAGGCCGCCATGGTGAAGGCACTCTTCGCTCGCCTCACCCTGGGCATCTCCAGCTGCAACCAGTACCTGGCCGTGGCCAGCGACTACAATGCCACGATGACCGCCGAGGTGCGCTACCTGCGCGCCCTGCAGTACTACATCCTGATGGACCTCTTCGGCAACGTGCCCTTCGCCACCGCCATCGAGAAGCCCAGCCAGCTGAGCCGCGCCGACCTGTTCAAATGGATTGTCAGCGAGCTTAACGAGATTGAGCCCGCCCTCTCCGAGGCCAAGGCCCGCAAGTCGTCCGAGAGCGGCTACGGCCGCATCGACAAGGCCGCTGTCTGGATGCTCCTCGAGCGCCTCTACCTCAACGCCGAGGTCTACACCGGCACGGCCCAGTGGGACCTTGCCGCCGAGTACGCCCAGAAGGTCATCAACTCGCCCTACAAGCTCAACGAGAGCGGCGCCGGTGGCTGGAGTGCCTACCAGATGCTGTTCATGGCCGACAACGGCGAGACCAACGCCGCCTACGAGGGCATCTTCCCCATCTACCAGGACGGCAAGGTGGCCACGAGCTACGGCAACACCACATTCCTCGTCGGCTCAACGTTCACGGGCGACATGGTCGTGAACCCCGCTGCCGACCCGACGGGCACCAACGGCACCACCCAGAACTGGGCCGGCAACCGCGCCCGCATCGACCTCTACAAGAAGTTCTTCCCCGACGCCAAGGAGCGTAACGTCGCCTCCTACGACATGGTGAAGCAGGCCGGCGACGACCGCGCCCTCTTCTGGGGCATCGACCGCACGCTCGACATCACGACCTACAGCACCTTCAAGGAGGGCTACAGCGTGGCCAAGTTCACGGGCTACAAGACCGACGGCTCGGCCAATGCTGACGCCACCTTCAGCGACGGCGACTGGTTCTTCTTCCGCGTGGCCGAGGCCTACCTCGCCTATGCTGAAGCCCTGACGCGCAAGGCCGGCTCCACCCAGCTCCCGGCAGAGGCCCTGAGCGCCGTCAACAAGGTCCGCGCCCGTGCCAACGCCAGCCAGAAGGAATCCATGACGCTCGACGAGCTCTGCGACGAGTGGAGCCGCGAGTTCTACTTCGAGGGTCGTCGCCGCGTCGACCTCATCCGCTTCGGCCGGTTCGGCGGCAACAACAACTACAACTGGCAGTGGAAGGGCGGCGTGAAAGCCGGCCGCAACTTCGATGCCTACAAGAACGTCTTCGCCATCCCTGCCTCCGAGCTGAACAGCAACACCAGCCTGGTGCAGAACGACGGCTACGCTAACTAATTATTAAGGACTGATGATTGTAAATAGCAGAAAAGATATGAGAACGATACTGAAATCAACACTGATGCTGGTGACGGGACTCGCACTGCTGACGGCCTGCGAGAGCGACCGCGACTCGAACCCCACCGTGCAGACTCCCACCGGCGACTTCCGCCTGTATGCCCCAGCCATGGCCAACACCACGCTCGACCTGGCCAACTCGCAGACCATACAGCTGGTCTGCGCCCAGCAGCCCAACTACGGATTCCCCGCACGAACCACCTACGTCGTGCAGATGGCCACCAAGCAGGACATGAGCGACATGGTAGAGCTGAACGAGGAGCACCTCAGCCCCTCGATTGAGCTCGACGCCGCCCTCGTGGCCAGCACGCTGACCACGATGAAGACCGACCAGGGTCTCGACGAGTCGGCCTTCCCGATGAACATCCCCGTCTACTTCCGCATCCGCGCCTTCATGAGCGAGACGTCCACCAACAAGCCCGTCCCCGGCACCGAGGTGCTCTCCAACGTCGTCAGCCTCGACCACGTGCTGCTGGCCTACTCGCTGCCGCCCGTCTCGACGCCCGACAAGCTCTACATCGTCGGCAACTTCAACGGCTGGTCGTGGGACACCGCCCTCGAGATGGTGCAGTGCTACGACGGTCCGAACGTCTTCTGGCACATGGTCTGGATTGACGAGAGCGGCATCAAGTTCAACACCGACAAGGCGTGGGACGGCGGCGAGAAGGGCTTCGCCGACATCACCGTCAGCGGCGACCTGGCCAGCCAGATTACCGACGCCGGCGGCAACATCGCCTCGACGCAGCCCGGCTGGTACCTCATGATAGCCACGGCCAGCGTCTCGGGACGCAACGTCGTCTACGACGTCCAGTTCAACAAGCCCGAAGTCTGGCTCATGGGTACGGTCACGCCTACCGGCGGCTGGGACGAGCTGATGGAAGGCTGTCTGTTCGACGTTCCCACCATGAGCGACGGCAGCTTCGTGTCGCCCGCCTTCGCCAACAAGGCTGCCGACGACAGCGGCGTGCGCGCCTACGTCAAGGTTCCCGGCTTCGACTGGTGGAAGTCTGAGTTCATGGTCTTCGGCGAGAAGATCGTCTACCGCGCCATGGGAGGCGACCAGGAGCGCGTCGGCGGTGCTGCCGGCCAGCGTCTCTACCTCAACTTCGGCAAAGAGACCGGCGAGATCAAGTGAACTGGGAATTGAGAATTGTGAATTGTGAATTATGAATTGTGAATTGAGAACTGTGAATTGATAATTAGCATGAAAAAGATATCAGTATATTTGACGCTCTTCGTAGCAGGCCTGCTCAGCACGGCCTGCCACGAGGACTTCGACGACTGGGCACAGCCGCAGAGCTTCGCCCAGCCCGAGGCCATCACCATACCCGGATTCACGGCCTCGACAGCCGGCAACGTCGACCTCAACACCGCCGACGACCTTGTGCAGCTCGTCAGCCTCAGCCAGGCCGCCCTGCCCGCCGGCAGCACCATCGAGAAGCTGCGCTTCACCACCACCGACGGCCAGACCATCAGCGCCGCCAGCGCCGACGGTCTCTTCGCCAAGAGCGACCTGCAGCAGCTCGTCGTCGGCCTCTTCGGCCCGGCCCCCAGTGCCCGCCAGATCGGCGCCAACGTCTACGCCGACGTCATGGTCGGCGGACAGGCCGCCTACGTCGATGCCGGCTCCGTCACGCTGAGCATCACGCCCGAGGCCCCCTACATTGCCCCGGCCTACTACATCATCGGCGGACCTAACGATTGGGAAGCCTCGGCCGCCGCGAAGCCCATCAAGTTCCAGCACAGCGGTGCCAACGTCTACGAAGACCCCGTCTTCACCGTTGTCTTCGACGCTGCCGAGAAGGGTGACACCTGGTTTGCCATCGGCGACGACCAGGGCTGCGACGCCATTGCCAACGGCGACTGGACCCGCCTCTTCGGTGTCGTCTGCGGCAACAGCCAGGCCACCGAGGGCTCGCTCGACTACCGCTACAACCTGGGCGGCGACAACTCGTTCTGCGTCGCCGGGGGCGCCAAGATGATCAAGGTGACCATCAACATGCTCGAGCGCACGTACACCGTCACGCCGCTCAACTTCACCGAGTACCTCTGGGAGGCCGGCGTCAACAACGAGTGGGGCGCCGTCGCACAGCCCCTCTACTCGCCCGGCGGCACCGGCGTCTACACCGGCTTCTTCTATGCCCAGGATGCTGACTGGAGCGACGGCAAGGGCGCCTTCAAGTTCACCGGCGCCTTCAACGACTGGAGCAAGGGCAACTACGGCTCAGGCACGTCCTCCGACCAGGGCGGCACCATCATCGACAGCGGCGACTCGGGCAACCTCTTTGCCACGCCGGGCTTCTACCGCGCCGAGGTCAACCTGCAGACCATGAGCTACACGCTGACACCCATCAGCGGCATCGGCATCATCGGTCCGGCACAGCCCGGAGGCTGGGACACCGACACCGACATGACCTACAACCCCGCCACCCGCGCCTGGGAGGCCACAGTCACCCTCGCTGCCGACGAGCTGAAGTTCCGCGCCAACGACGCCTGGGACATCAACTGGGGCGGCTCGCTCGACAACCTCGTGCAGAACGGTGCCAACCTGAAGGTCGAGAAGGCCGGCAAGTACTTCGTGCAGTTCTTCCCGCTCTGCGAGACCAAGTCGTACGCCACCATCACCCCCGCCGAGTAATCACGCTCTGTGCGGCTATAGCCTGCGAGGGGCGCCCGGACCACGCTGTCCGGGCGCCCCTCTGCCTTTCCGCCGCCGCAAACGTTTGCGTAGATAATCGGCGCCGCCATAGCCATACTGACCGGGAAAAGGCGTAACTTTGCACCATGAAAAGCTACAAGAAACTGACACCGACAATGACTGAACCCAAACTGCACCGAATCGCCGCGGCCGCCATCCTGGCAGCCGCATCACTGACGGCCACCGCCGCCGACATCCACGTAGCCACCACCGGCAACGACCAGAACCCCGGCACCGCCGAGGCCCCGCTGCTCACCATCCACCGCGCCGTGGAGATGGTGGCCCCCGGCGACCGCATCCTCATCCACGAGGGCACCTACGTCATCAGCGAGCGCATCAAGATTCCCGCCCTGGCCACCTCGGCCGAGCGCCGCTGCGAGATGCGCGCCTGGCCCGACGACGCCGTCGGCCGCGTCGTCATCGACGGCTCGGCCATGAACCACACCACCGAGAGCGGCTTCAAGATGGGCCGCTGCATCTACGTCAACCACCTGGCCAACTACTGGACCTTCTACGGGCTCGTGCTGCAGCACGCCGAGGACAACGGCATGAAGGTCGAGGGCTCGTACAACGTCATCGAGCGCTGCACCTTCCGCTGGAACAACGACACGGGCCTGCAGATAGGCATGTACAAGGACTTCTCGATTGAGGAGACAAAGGCGCTGCCCATCAGCGGACAGCCACAGTACAACCCCGGCTACACCTACTGCCGCGGCAACAAGGTCGTCAACTGCGACGCCTACGAGAACGCCGACACGCGCTCGTACAACGGCAGCGACGACGGCGGCGACGCCGACGGCTTCGCCTGCAAGCTCTTCCCCGGGCCCGGCACCGAGTTCCACGGCTGCCGCGCCTGGACCAACAGCGACGACAACTGGGACCTCTACATGGTCTACCACCCCGTCGTCATCGACCACTGCTGGGCCTGGCACGCCGGCTACCTCAGCGACGGCAGCGAGGGCAAGAACGGCAACGGCTTCAAGCTCGGCGGCGGCGGCTCGGCCGGCGGCGCCGCCTTCGACCAGTCGGTGGGCGCCCACGTCGTCACTAACTGCGTGGCCTTCGGCAACCTGCACAAGGGCTTCGACCAGAACAACGCCTACGAGGGCATGTATATCATCAACTGCACGGCCTGGGGCAACGAGTACAACTACCGCTTCCCCACCCTCTTCAAGTACGGCACGATGACCATCCGCAACTGCATCGGCTGGGGCGCCACGGCCAAGAAGAGCAACGTCGCCGTGGGCAACCACGAGTTCCTCTCGCCCGACAAGGAGGGCTACCAGGCCCCCGACACCGACTTCAACTCATGGACCACGCTCGACGGCTGCAGCCCCATCAAGGAGGGCTACAAGGAGGGCAAGACGCAGGTCGTCACCCGCGACTACTCGGGCGAGTTCCTCTCGCTCAGCGCCGACGACTTCCTGGCCCCGCGCCAGGCCGACGGGTCGCTGCCCGACAACGGCTTTGCACGCCTGAAGCCCGGCAGCGTGATGAAGGACAAGGGCACGCCCATCATCGGCTTCACCCCCGCCCGCAAGATGACCGCCAGCGAGGCCGCTGCCGCCGGACTGGAGCTCGTCCAGGCCGACGACCTCTACATCGGCTACAACGACGCGGCGCCCGACTTCGGCGCCTTCGAGCTCGACGGCACGCCCGCCGAGTTCACCATTCCCGAGAAGATCACGCTCGTCTGCACCACGGCCAACACCGTGCAGGAGGTCGTCGAGGGCCAGCCCATCGAGCCCATTGTCTACGAGCTCGGCACGGCGGCCACGGCGGCCACCGTCAGCCAGCTGGCCGACGGACTCAGCTACACCGTCGAGGGCCACACCGTCGTCATCAGCGGCACGCCGGCCAGCGGCTGCACCTATACGCTGACAGCCACCGGCGACGCCGAGGCCGGCGTCAAGCCCGTCAGCGCCGGCGGCACCATCAGCGTCGTCAAGCCCTTCCGCGAGCTCACCGGCGGCTGGTATCACTTCCAGGACGCCTGGGACCAGCTGCCCGCCGACCTGCAGGGCGTGCTCCAGCTCATCGACGGACAGATAGCCACCGCCTACAGCCCCGACCGCACCGAGTCAAGCGGCGACGTACCCGGCGGCTGCACCGTGGGCGGCATCGACATGGCCAAGGGCGGCGGCGGACTGCGCTTCACCTTCGCCGACGGCGTGCTCCAGCTCTTGGTCAACCTCCACTTCACCGGCGACCGCACCTACAAGCTGACGTGGACCCTGGCCGACGGCACCACCGGCGCCACCACCACCGACAAGATGAAGAAGCAGACGCTGCTGGCCTGGGACCTGATAGCACTGACCGGCGTCGCCGACCCCACCCAGCTGCGCGAGCTGACGCTGCAGAACAACTCCACCAGCGGCGGCGCACGCATCTACGACGTCTACATCCGCATACCCGACATCGACGCCACCGCCGTCAGCGCCCCGGCCGCCACCGCCGCCCCCGCCGCCGTGAAGCGGCTCAGCGGCGGCCGCCTGGTCGTCAGCCGCGCCGGCAACGACTACAACCTACAGGGACAACAACTCAAATAACACCCACCAGTCATGAAACGTATCGACATCATCCTGACGCTGCTCTGCGCCACGCTCACCACGGCCTACGCCGACGACAGGCTGACGGAGCACTTTGAGACCGGCATGCCCACACAGGCACCGGCAACCGAGACCACCGCCACCCTTGCCTCCGGACAATGGAGGCTGAAGGGCGTCTGTGCCAAGAAGGACAACGGCAGCCTGCGCGCCACGATGAGCGGCGGCGGCTACCTCGTCACGCCGCCACTCCGACAGCCCGGCCGCGTCGTCTTCAGCCACCGCGCCTCGGGCAACGGCAAGCAGCTGACCGTCGAGAAGTCGGCCGACGGCGGCAACACCTGGACGCTGTTAGGCACGGCCACCGTGGCCTCGTCGACGCCCTACGGGTCGAGCAGCTTCAAGTGCGACTGCGGCGAGCAGGACACGCTCGTGCTCATACGCCTCGCCTGCAAGAGCAGCACCATCTACGTCGACGACGTCACGGTGACGCTGAACACCGTCACCACCCTGCCCGCCGACGAGCCTCAGGACTCCACCTACGTCACCCAGGGCACGTGGGTGCCCACGCGCCCCTTCCCCACCCCGCAGGCCACCGTCTACATAGCCCCCGACGGCGACGACCAGTCGGGCGACGGCTCGCTTGAGCGACCCTGGGCCGGACTGCAGCGCGCCGTCGACGCCGCCCGTCCCGGCACCCACATCGTCTGCCGCGGCGGCACCTACAGGCAGCGCCCGCAGGCCGACGGCAAGTTCACCGTCCGCATAGCGGGCAGCGGCACCGCCGACGCGCCCATCGTCATACGCTGCTACGACGGCGAGCAGCCCGTCTTCGACTTCGCCGACGGGCTGACGGCCGACCGCGTCGGCGAGCGCGGCATCCTGCTCACCGGCAACCACTGGTGGCTCTACGGACTGCACATCACCCACGCCGCCGACAACGGCATCAAGCTCGAAGGCTCACACAACCGCATCGAGCGCTGCCAGTTCTCCTACAACCTCGACACAGGACTGCAGCTCGGCTTCGGCCACAAGTTCAGCGACACCTTCCCCAACCTCAGCAAGAACGACGGCACGTACTGCGCCTACAACGACATCATCGACTGCGACTCGCACCACAACTGCGACTACGACACCAACTACGGCGCCGACGCCGACGGCTTTGCCTGCAAGATGCACAACGGGCGCGGCAACCGGTTCATACGCTGCCGCGCATGGCGTAACGCCGACGACGCCTGGGACCTCTACGAGACCGACTTCGACGTCATCCTGGCCGAGTGCTGGGCCTGGGAGTCGGGCAAGGCCGAGGACCACCTCTGGGTGAGGGACTTCATCCAGAAGGGCGGCTCCATGTCGTTCTCGGGCAACGGCAACGGCATCAAGCTCGGCGGCAACGGCACCGGCGGCTCGTCGCAGGGCATACACTACGCCTACAACTGCATCGCCTTCGGCTGCAACAAGAGCGGCTCGACGAAGGGCTTCGACTGCAACAGCCACAAGGACGGCCACGTGCTCGTGGGCTGCCTCGGCTTCGACAACGGCTACGACTTCATGTTCGAGTCGGGCGGCTCGTCCTCCGACACTTACTTCTACAACAACATCTGTCTGGGCCGGCAGGAGATCTGCGTCGGCACCGACGACTACAACGCCGTCAGCACGCCCATGTCGAAGAACGGCTGGACGGCCCACCTCCTCACCGGCATCGGCCGCGACGACTTCCTTTCACTCGACGAGGACGAGGCCCTCAAGCCCCGCGCCCTCGACGGTTCGCTACCCCGCCGCTTCGGCCGGTTGTCGCCCGACAGTCGGCTCATCGACGCCGGCACGTCCACTCACGACCTCCCGTCGTCGTTGCTCTCTGACTTCCCCTTCCTCCGTCGCACCGTGACGGGCTCCGCCCGCGACTTAGGTCCCTACGAGCACGTCGCCTCCCCCACCGCCGTCGCCGCCCCTCTGCGCCCCGTCCGCGACGCCCAGTCGGTGAAGCACCTCAGCCCCAGCCGCCGCATAGTCATCGACCGTCACAGCCGCCGCTACAGTCTGCAAGGCATCCAGCTGTCGCGGTAAGTTTGTCCCACGGCGTGGGACAAACATTCAGTGGCGGTGAATCTTTATAACCCGCCACGTTTTGATTGAAACCCGCCACGTTTTGACTGAAACCCGCCACGTTTTGACTGAAACCCGCCACGTTTTGACTGAAACCCGCCGCGTCCCGGCAAAGTGACGGTTGCGGTGTCGGTTCCGGCGGACAACCAAGGAAGAAACGGGGGCTGACGGAAGGGGGGACTGCCCGATTTTGCCCTTATGATTGTCATTCGCACTTTTTATCCCGCACTCCCCGCACTTCCCACACCGGCGCCGGTGAGGGAAGTGCGGGGAGTGCGGGGTGATTCCTGCCATTCACAATCAGTAGCATGTCCGGGGGGAACCGCCGACGCCAGGACGGGGTGCCGGGGGTGCCTTTGCAAACGATTGCATAGCGCCTATATTATAATTAGGTACACACTTCTCACGGGCGTGTACCTTTTTTCGTAACTTTGCCACCGAAACAACAAACACCACGCAGAAGATGAAACCAAAGAACTTGAAACTGATGGCCTGGCTGCTGACAGCCACACTCGTCGTGGGCATGGCAGCCTGCGGCGGAGGCGACGACTCGCCCGCCAACGAACCGACACCCGTAACCCCCACCAACCCCGAGACACCAACGCAGCCCGAGACACCCGAACCCACCGTGCAGGCCTGCCAGGGCTGGCCCGAGGCCTACGACGGCGTCATGCTGCAGGGATTCTGGTGGGACTCCTACAGCGACTCGCGCTGGACGGTGCTCACACAGCAGGCCGACGAGCTGAGCCAGTACTTCCAGCTCATCTGGGTGCCCAACTCAGGCAAGACGGCCGACTTCGCCCACAACGGACGCCAGACGATGGGCTACGACCCCTGCTACTGGCTCGACCACAACTCGTGCTTCGGCACGGAGAGCGAGCTGCGCGAGATGATCAAGACGTTCAAGGCCAAGGGCACGGGCATCATCGAGGACGTCGTCATCAACCATAAGAACGGCCTCACGTCGTGGGTTGACTTCCCCGACGAGACACAGGGCACCTACACCATCAAGTGGGACAACGTGAACTACACCGCCATCTGCATCAACGACGAGTGCAACAGCAACGGCTACAAGACCGGAGGCGCCAAGGACACGGGCGACAACTTCGACGGCTACCGCGACCTGGACCACACCAACCTGACCGTGCAGCAGAACGTGGGCACCTACCTCAGCTTCCTGCTCAACGAGCTGGGCTACGTGGGTTTCCGCTACGACATGGTGAAGGGCTACAGCGCCCGCTACACCGCACAGTATAACGCCACGGCACTGCCACAGTTCAGCGTCGGCGAATGTTGGGACGGCTCGAAGCAGGTGGTCACTAACTGGATAAACGGCACGAAGAAGAACGGACAGATACAGTCGGCAGCCTTCGACTTCCCGCTGAAGTACGTCATCAACACGGCCTTCGGCAGCGCACAGTGGGCACAGCTGGCCTCGCCCGCCGTGCTGGCCACCGACCCGACGTACCAGCGCTACGCCGTCACCTTCGTCGACAACCACGACACCTACCGCGAACAGACGCGACTGGCTGACAACGTCTGCGCCGCCAACGCCTACATCCTCTGCATGCCCGGCACGCCCTGCCTGCTGCTGAAGCACTGGCAGCTGTACCGCGGCACGCTGAAGCGACTCATCGCCCTGCGCCGCGCCGCCGGCATCAACAGCCAGAGCGAGATTGCCAGCACCAAGGCCACGGCCGACGGCGCCACCATCGAGGTGAAGGGCACGAAGGGCAGCCTGCTGCTGACCCTGGGCAACGCCCCGACGCCTGACGACCGGTGGACGGTGGCTGTCGAGGGCTACCACTTCAAGGTCTACGCCACCACGGGCGTTGACCTGAGCGCCCTGCGCGCCGTCGCCGACCAGGACGCCGTCGTCGAGGGCCAGGAGCCGCAGCCGACGGCCATACCCGAGTTCTGCACTGTCGCCGCCGGCGAGATGTGCGCCTTCTTCGAGGCTCCCTCGTCGTGGGGCTCCACCATCAAGTGCTGGGCCTGGAACGACACGGCCAACTACACCGGCGGCACATGGCCGGGCACCGACTGCACCCGCATCGGCACCGCCGCCAACGGCAAAGACGTCTGGAAATGGAGCTACAGCGGCACGCTGACCACCCGCCCCACGGGCATCATCTTCAACGACGGTCAGAACCAGACGGCCGACCTGCCCTTCCAGAACGGTGGCTACTACACCGAGGAGGGTCTGCAGGGCACGGTCAGCGCGGAATAGAATAGAAGTGTGAAGCGAGGATGTTTAAACGGCTGATAGAGATGGTGACGGAGTAGTCTGCCTTCACTGCCGCAGCAATGCACGCACGGCAAACCAGCAGTGGAGCAGGAAGGTCTGAACGACGCCGTAATGGCGCTGCATCACAAGGTATCGCTCGCGGAGCGATGCCTTGTGGTTTTTGGTAGTCTGGCCCTCCTCTAAGTAATTGGCCACGACAATACCTATATAATATAAAGGCAGGGCCATGCGCTCGGTCTCGCGCATGACGCGGATGCACCAGTCGACGTCGGCCGAGAAGCGGTAGCGCGTGTCGTACTGCAGACACTTGGCAATGTCGGTACGCGCATAGAAGGCCTGATGGCACACCACCATGCCCTGGCGGAACGAGCGCCACGAAAGATGCTCAGGTGCCTGAAGACGGCGGTGGCGCACAAAGCGGCCCGCAGCGTCGACGATGTCGGTCTGACCGTAGAGCACGCCGGGCAGCTCGGCCGTGGGCAGCTCGGCCAGGCGGCAGCGATGCACGACCTGCTCCAACGTGTCGGCCTCGGGAAAGGTGTCGCCGGCGTTCATAAAGACGATGTAGTCGCCCGAGGCCTGCGTCAGTCCCTTATTCATGGCGTCGTAGATGCCGTGGTCGGGCTCTGACTTGATGATGACCTGATGGCCCCGCTCCGACTCGTCCGACTGCCGCTTGTAAGCCTCGGCCAAGGCCAGCGTGCCGTCGGTTGATGCGCCGTCGATAATCAGGTGCTCAACGTCGGCGTAGCTCTGGCTGAGCACGCTGTCGAGCGTCCGCCCGAGCACCGCCTCGGCGTTATAGGTAATGGTGACAACCGTAAAGCGAATCATAGGCTGTTGTTCTTCTGGGCAATGGCCTCGTTATAGACTTCAATATATTTCAGGGCTACGATGCTCTCGGTGTAGTGGGCCAGCACGTTGTTGCGCAAGGCCGACCGACGGAGATTCGCCGTGAGTGCCCAGTGTATGCCATCGGCGAGACTCTCGGCCGACAGGCGCTGGGCCAGATAGCCGTTCACCTGATGAGTGATAATGTCCTCCTGACCGCTCCCGCCGAAGGCCACCGGCGTGGCGCCGCAGGCCTGTGCCTCGATGAGCGTCTGGCCGAAGGTCTCGTAAAGCGAAGACGAGACGACGGCATTGGCGGCCGAGTAAATGAGCGACATCTGATGTGAGTCGTTGACATAGCCATAGTAGGTATAGGCCACTGGTAGCCGCCCGAGCACCCGTTCGTCCTTAATTCCGCCGAAGAGCAGCACGCGAATGTCGTCGCGGCTGACCCGGCCCTGGTCGGTCAGCAGCTTCAGCGCTTCTGCCAGATAGGAGAAGCCCTTGATGTCATCGTCGATGCGGGCAGCGCCGAAGGCTATCAGGTAGCGGGCGTTCAGGTGGAGTATGGAACGGGCATCGGTACGGTCGGTCATCGGGAAGTGCGACAGCGAGATGGAGTTGGGAATCACGCTGACGGGCTTGTCGCCCGTCAAAGCACTCTTCCGGGCACAGTCGGCCAGCCACTGGCTGACGGCCACAAACCTCACGTCGGCCTGTCTATACAGCGATTTCTTGCGCTTAAAGACCCTCGACGAGAGGTCGTGGGCGCCGGGGAACCTCAGCAGGCAGCAGCGGGAGCAGCCCGGCTGGTAATGGGTACACTCATAGGCATGGTGGCAGATGGCCGTCAACGGCCACATGTCGTGCATCGTCCATACCACGGGCTTTCCCGACTGGAATATCCGTCGGAGAGACGTCAGCGAGAGAAAACCCTGATTGATCCAGTGCAGGTGGATGACGTCGGCCTCCTGAAACTCGCGCGTCCTGGTGATGTCGGTGCCCGTGTTGGCTATCGACACCTTCCAAAGATTACGACGGCTGAACAGGTTGCCAGCCCAGATGACGAAGCGCTCCCATACAAAGTTCAGCTCATCGCGCACCCAACGGTGGTGGTCGGCGACATACAAGGCGTCGGTCTGCTTCTCCATCACCAGCATCTTGGCTTTCACGCCGTTGTTAATCAGCGCCTCGGTCAATCTGCGAGCGGCAATGGCTGCCCCACCCTTACACTCACTGGTATTGACAATAAGGACTCTCATTGGAAACGTGGCTGACGGTTACGACGGTCATCAAACTTCCTCCTCGCGCTGCCTGGCCTCCTTCTCGGCCTCCTTGGCCTTCCGGCGGGCCTCCTTCTCAAGGCGCTTCGCCTCCTTGGCGGCCTCCTTCTCGCGCTTACGCTGTTCCTTGGCCAGCTCCTTCTCGCGCTTCTTTTGCTCTTTGGCCAGACGCTTCAGCTCGCGCTCGTTCTCCTTGGCGGCCTCTTTCTCTGAGGCTGCCTCGTCCTTGGCCTTAACTGCCTCTTCGAGCTTCTCGCGGAGCATCTCCTTGTCGAACGTGAAGACGTGGCCGAACATACCGACCGAGAGCAGCTGGTCCTTACCCTTGAGGTGGACCGACGTAGTGTTGAGCAGCACGTAGTTGTGAACTTCGAGCTTCGAGTTGAGGGCCAGCTCGATGGTCTTCACGGCCACGCTCTTGCCCAGCTTCGAGAGCACGTTGTCGCCCAGCATGTCCTGAGCTTCTTCAGTGACATACTCATCGACAGCCTTCATCATGGCCTCCTTGTGGGCCTGCTTGTCGGGAACGGTCATTGCCATCAGAACCGCCACGAGCAGCACGATGACCACGGAAAGTAACTTCTTCATATCATGCAAATCATTACGTTATGTGGCGCAAAGGTACAAAAAAACAGCGAGACAAGAGCAGCCCAGGGCCACAAATTTGCTGTTGGCGCGCACAAAGAGTTGATTTAGGTCAAGAACAGCGCCGTTTTTTGTGTTTTTCGCCCCAAAATGTTGCGTAGCAGCAAAAATCGCCGTACCTTTGCACCGTCAAAAGGCAAATAGTTAATAGATTGTTTTAGGTTAGTAGTAATATTTATAGTTTTAGGTTTTTAGTTATTGGTAAAAGAAAGTTTTCAACTGTGGGATAACAGGTGGCCGTCGTGAGACATCCATTTAAACTTTCAAATTTTTAGCCCATTGTGGCTGAAAATTTCTTTTAGAGAAAAGGATTTTTAGTTAAACATAGGCTTGTCCGCTGTTGCTCGTGAGAGTTGCAGCGGATTTTTTTACTATACTGACCCCACCCCGGGGTGGGGTCAGTAAGAGTCAGAACGGCCGAATGGTAACACCGAAGACCATCTGGGCAGTCTGCAGGTAGGGGTTGACGTTCAGCTCGGCGAAGACGGGCAACTTCGAAAAGCCGATGTCGAGCGTCTTCGTGGCGCGCAGGGCAGCCTCGACGCAGGCGAAGCCTTCGGCATAGAAATAAAAGTAATCGTACTTGCCCGTCAGATAGCCAGAGGAGTCGGTCTTGGGCGTACGCACACCGGCACTCTCGAAGGGCGTGAAGCCGCCGCGCAACTGCCAGTCGATGCCGCCCAGCGTCAGGGGCACGCTCAGCTCGACGTAGGTAGAGTAAGCCCGTTCGCCGTTCCACTTGTAGTCGTCACCCCACAGCAGGGTGTAGGCCTGTAGTCCGAAGTACTTGCAGGTGTAGCCGATGTTACCCTCCAGCAGGTGGGCACCGTCTTTCTCAACGTGCAGGTAGCGGTTGTTCTCGTCGATGCCCGTCTCCCAGTAGTCGGTCACACCGATGTTCACGCCCCAGCGCTCGTAGTTTAAGTTAAGGTCGATTTCCTGGGCGTCGTCCGACGAGAAGCCTGTGCTGCCGAGGACATTGAGCGACAGGCCCTGCCACGAGCCGCTTATCGAGGGCTGTACGGAGAAGCCGCCCTTATCCTGACCACGCCACATATAGTGGCTGATGACGTCGGCACCCACCTCACCCTCGAAGCGCTGCTGGGCAGCGACACTCGTGGGCACGGCGAGCGTAGCGATGGCCACAAGGGCCGAAAAAAGCGTTGTTTTCATCTTTTTCTACTATGATTTATCCATTTCGGCTGCAAAGTTACAAAAAAAAGGGAAATGAGAAATGAGAAATAAGAAATAATTTGTAACTTTGCATCCAAATTGTTAAAAGGACACAATATGCAAGAGACAAGACAGAACAAGATAGCCCGGCTGTTGCAGAAGGAACTGAGCGTCATCTTCCAGGAGCAGACGCGCGCGATGCACGGCGTAATGGTCAGCGTGACGCGCACGAAGATTTCGCCTGACCTCAGTATCTGCACGGCCTACCTGAGCATCTTCCCCTCGGAACGGGCCAAGGAGCTGCTCGGCAACATCGAGCTAAACCAGAAGTCGATACGCTACGCCCTGGGGCAGCGCGTGCGCAACCAGCTGCGCATCGTGCCCGAGCTGCGCTTCTTCATTGACGACTCGCTGGACTACATCGACCGCATCGACGAGCTGCTGAAACAATGAATTTCCCGTTCTACATTGCCCGCCGCTACCTCTTCTCGAAGAAGTCGACCCACGCCATCAACGTCATCAGCGGCATCTCCGTGGTCGGCGTGGCCGTAGCCACGATGGCCCTGGTGGTGACGCTTTCGGTCTTCAACGGGTTCCACGACCTGGTGGCTTCGTTCCTCACGTCGTTCGACCCGCAGCTGAAGGTGACGCCCGTCAAGGGTAAGAGCGTGGCTGCCGACGACCCCCGGCTGACGCAGATACGCGAGTTGCCGCAGGTCGACGTGGCCACGGAGTGCATGGAAGACCAGGCGCTGGCGCTTTACGACGGCCACCAGGCTATGATTACGCTGAAGGGCGTCGACGACAACTTCGACCAGCTGACGCACATCGGCGAGATTCTCGTCGGCGAGGGCGAGTTCGAACTGCATGCCGCTGACATGCACTACGGCATCGTAGGCATCCGTCTGGCCGAGACGCTGGGCATGGGCTACACGTTTGAGAAACCGCTCAAGATCTTCGCCCCGCGGCGTGAAGGACAGCTCGACATGGCGGCCCCCGAGGAGGGCTTCGTCGAGGACGACCTCTACTCGCCGGGCGTGCTGTTCTGCGTGCGCCAGGCCAAGTATGACAAGAACTATATCATCACTTCGCTGGGCTTTGCCCGCCGCGTGTTTGAGCAGCAGGGCATGGTGTCGTCGCTCGAGCTGCGCCTGAAGCCCGGCAGCGACTTCGAGGCCGTTAAGAAAGAGATGCAGAAGATAGCCGGCGACGACTTCTACGTGAAAGACCGCTTCGAGCAGCAGGACGAGACGTTCAAGATCATGAAGATTGAGAAGCTCATTGCCTACGTCTTCCTGACGTTCATCCTCATCGTGGCCTGCTTCAACATTATAGGCTCGCTCTCGATGCTCATCATCGACAAGAAGGACGACGTCGTCACCCTGCGCAACCTCGGCGCCTCCGACCGCGTCATCACCCGCATCTTCCTCTTCGAGGGGCGGCTTATCTCGGTGCTCGGCGCCGTCATCGGCATCAGCGTCGGACTGCTCCTTTGCTGGCTGCAGCAGACCTACGGTCTGGTGAAGCTCGGCTCGTCGAGCGGCTCGTTCGTCATCAACGCCTACCCCGTGAGCGTTCATCCCGAGGACATACTGATCATCTTCGTGACGGTCATCGCCGTGGGCTTCCTCGCCGTCTGGTATCCCGTGCGCTACTTCTCGCGCCGGCTACTCAGCTGACACGCCAGTTCTTCAACGAAGTTGACTACAAGTATGTCAACAACTACCTGCAGCTGCCGGTGATGGCCTCGTTTAGCTTTGGCGGCGAGCGACTGCGCGGTTTCTGCAACGCCGGTGTCTACGGCGTCATCTTCGTCTACGGCAAGAACGCCCCCTGGACCGGGGCTGCCCCCGACGCTGACGCCATCCAGTCGAACCCCATGCTCGAAATGGTCATCGATCCGATGGCTACCCACCAGGACTACTTCCTCCACGAATCAGATTCACTTTCCCCTCCTGAGAAGGGCACACCCTTCATCACCACCTCAATCGTGGCGGGCGACTTCACCACCTGCTGGGCACATCGCTGAATGTCGGCCGGCGTAATGGCGTTCAGGTAGTCGTAGTACGGCGTATAGTCGTCCGTGCCATACCGGTTATTGTCCGTTACCACCTCCATCCAGTAGGCATTCTCCTTCAGCAGGCCATCGTGGCGCTTGCTCATATACTTCACGACCTTGTCCAGCTGGTGTTGCGTAATGCCACCCTCGGCCAACTCGCGCAGACCCTCCTTGGCCTTGCTGATCAGCGTCTCGGCCTGCTCAGCATTCGTCGTAAAGGCCACGTCGAGCGTGTACTGGTCCTCCGGCTCGCGAGCTATACCATAGCTGACCCGAGCGCCGTAGGTTCCACCCTCGCCCTCGCGCAGCGTCTCCGTATAGACCATCTCCAGCACCTGACGCAGTATGTTCAGCCTCATACGGTTCTGCAGACTGTACTTCATCTTACCCGCCCACGTCAGCTGAACCTCAGTCTTCGGCGTCTGCATGGGCCGCTCAAAGTGGCACACGTGATTACCCTTCTTGATGTACGGCATCACCTTACGCGCCTTCTCGTGCTTGCCTGTCGCGGGCAGCGCACCTAAGTATTGCTCTATCAGCGGACGAGCCTCCACCGGGTCGATGTTGCCGACAAACGTGAAGGTGAAGTCCGAGGCATTCGAGAAACGCTCGCGGAACATATCCAGCACACGGCGGTAGTTCACCCGGTTCAGCATCGGCGTCTTGAACGTCGCGAAACGCGGATTGCCGTCAAACAGCAGGTGGTTTATCGTGTCCTGCATCATCGTCATCGCACTCTGGTCACGACTGTACATTGACGGCCGCACCTGAGCCTTCCAGTGCTGAAACGCGTCAAAATCCTTCCTTCCGCCCTGAAAGGCCAGCCACACCAGCTGAAGCATCGTCTCCAGGTAGCGGGGCGAACACGAGCCGTAAAGCCCCTCGTCGCTCGTATTTACCGAGAACTGCAGCTTGGCGTTCTTGCCCGCCAGCAGCTTCGTCAGTTCCAGCGCCGAGTGCGAGCCCAAGCCGCCAAGGCCAGCCACGGCATTGATCGAACCGTAGTTTGGCATGTCCTTCACGTCATAGAGACTGTTGCCACCAGGACTCCACGCATTCAGCGAAATCGTGTTCTTCCGGAAGTCCGTATGTCTAATCACCACCTTTGCACCGTTGCTCAGTTCCCAGCTTACCGTACCCAGTTTCTCGTTGCGGGTCTCCTTCACCACCCTACCCGCTTCCGGCAGCGTCGAGGGCGCTATCAGCGGCTGGTTGGCCGTACTGTCAACGTATGCTGTCACCTCCTGCTCCCACGCCGACTCGTACATCGCCAGCGCCTCTTCACGCGTCGGCATCGGGAAGGCCTCCGTCTGCTGGCCCATCAGCATGATCACCTCGTCATGGCGGCTGAACAGCTGGCGGGCACGTGCGTTGACCGTCTCTAAGGAGACCGTGTCGCAGAGTTGCTGGAAATACTGTGTGTAGGTGTCTATATCGGTAGCCGGTGTACCACTCAGGAAGTGGGCTACGAGCTGTCCTACGAAGTCGCCGTTCCGGCGTCCATCGCGGTTAGCGTAGGCGTCCTCAATGCCACTGAGCAGTTTCGACTTGGCACGCTCATACTCCGAGTCGGTGAAGCCGTAGTCGCAGACGCGCTTCATCTCTGCCACCAGACGGCTGATGCCTCGCTGCCAGCCTCCCGTCACCACGCCCGCACCTACGCCAAAGCTCTGCCGCGTCTGCGACAGCAGGAAGTCGCCGTCCAGCGTCGTGGCGTTGATGAAGGGCGAGGCCTTGCCGTTGATGATCTCGTCGAAGCGGAAATTCAGCATCGAGCCAATCATCGTCCGCTTAAAGGCGTCGTACCACGACAGGGCGGAGCGCCGTTCGTCTAACGATGCCTGGTCGCGGTTGAACACCAGCTGAATGCTGTTGCTCTGGGCCTCAGGGTCGCTGCTGATGCCCACTAAGGGCTTCTCGTTTCCCGGCACGGCAAACCACTTGCGCTCGTCGGCGTTCTCCCGGCGGGGGATGTCCTGCCACATCTGGCGAATGGTCTGCTCCATGCGGCGGGCGTCGACATCGCCCACAATGACAATAGCCTGCAGGTCGGGGCGATACCACTGGTGGTAGTAGTCGCGCAGGGCCTGATAGGGAAAGTTCTCGACCACCGACATCAGACCGATGGGCATGCGCTCAGCATAGCGGCAACCCTTCGGATAAACCTGTGGCAGCACTGCCTCGAACATGCGCATATCGGCGTTCGTACGGGTGCGCCATTCCTCGCGGATGACGCGCCGCTCATCGTCGATGTCGTCATTCCTCAGCGTGATGCAGCCCGACCAGTCATGCAGTATCAGCAGGCAGCTGTCAACAAGCGACTGGCGCGCCGTCGGCACATTCGTGATGTTGTAGATGGTCTGGTCTACCGAGGTCGAGGCATTCAGGTTCGTCCCGAACTTCACGCCGTTGCTCTCCAGGTAGCCCAGGATGGTGTCGTCGGGAAAGTTCTTCGTGTCGTGGAAAGCCATGTGCTCCAGGAAGTGGGCCAGGCCACGCTGGTGGTCCTCCTCCAGGATGGAGCCCACCTTCTGCACGATGTAGAAGTCGGCCTGACCTGCCGGACGCTCATTATGCCGGATGTAGTACGTCAGTCCGTTCTCTAATTGTCCATGACGTACGGCCGGGTCGAGGGGCAGCGGCTGGGCCGTAGCAGTGAATAGCGGATAGTGGATAGTGAATAATAGTATCGCAGCAAAGCGTGCCAGTAGTTGTTTCATCGTTTATGCTTACTTTCTTTCTATAGTTATGGTGTACCTTTGGCCGTCGGCACCCTCTAAGGTTGCCTCGGCCGCGTCTTTCTTGATTTTCAGGAGATTTCCTTTCATGGCCTCCTCCAGCGAAACCTTCTCAAGAGCCACACCGTCGACAGCCACCAGACGGTCGCCAAGCGTCACCTTGTCCTTACCCCTCAGACTGTTCCACACACCGGCCACGCGAATGTCGCCCTTGTCGTAGGTGATGTCCAGGTTCCACTGTTTCTCATCTAAGTCCACGGGCTCCGCCTCAAACGGCTCAAAGTAGAACGCCCCGTGAGCATAGTCCAGCGTCACGATGCCATGCTTCAGCACACCAGAACCCATCAGCGTGCCGCCAGGCGACGTTGACGTGGTCACGTTCCGGAACTTGCCGCTGCCCAGACGCAGGTCGGCAATCCTTACACGCTGGCGCGACGTCGCGGCTGCCTCGCCGCCCAGACCGAAGCCACTACGCCCATAGCCGCTGTCAACGACCTCTACCGAGCCGGCCCTGACGCCCGCAGCAGCCGTCTCGGCACCGATGGCATAGAACGCCGCGCTGCCCGTGTCGAACAGCGGTTCCTCTATCACGCCGCGACCGACGTTCACCGTCACAAACGGGCAGTTCTGGCCGTTCGCCTCCATCTTCATGCGGTTTCGCGGACTGATGTGGAACGGTGTCACATCGTCGGTTATGACAATCACCCGCCGCTTCGAGTCGAAGCGAACCACCGAGCGCTGAAGCATGTCGCAGCCGACAATACCGTCGATGCCCAGTGCCTCGATCATGTTTCCGGTGGGAATGATGTTCGCCTTCATGCCCTCGAAGTTAAGGCCGTCAGCACCGCCTAAGTGCAGCCTGCCGACAGCCGTCTTCTGAACCGTCATCTGGTGGCCTGCAGCGTCAATCACGCCCTGGTTACCCGTCTCACCACCGCCTAACTTCTGCCACAGCGCGTGCGAGATGTAGAACGGCGCCCCGGTATCGAACACAAACCTCCCAGTGTATCCGTCGACCTCTGCCTGGACGATGAGCTTTCCGTTCACGTCCTCGTAGGGCAGCTCCACATAATACGACTGAGCACAAACACCCAGGCACCACACACCCAACACCCATAAACTCAACAAACGCTTCATCACACCACTCAATTACTAATTACTAATTACTCATTACTAATTATCATTCCCCTCATATTCCTTCAGCATGATGTAGCCTTCGCCGTTCTCAATGGCCCCTTTCAGTTGGGCAGCCACACGCTCGTCAACAGGGTTCTTCGCAGCCTCCTTCATGAAAGCCACAAAAGCGCGCGCGTCCTCCAGCGTACCTGCCTCAACCGTCTTCTGCAAGACAAAACCGTAGATTACGGCGTCGCACATATTGTCCTTCGGCATGCTCAGGCCCACCATGCGCTTCGCTTTCGCCGTCATCCCCTTCACGTCGTTCCGTTTCGCAGCCACCATATAGTCCAGCTGCGTCTGGCGCAGCACGTTCAGCGGCAGTTTCATCTTCTCAATCTCCACAGGGTCAAGACGCCTCAGTTCCTCCGTCAGCGTCTCCGCACCCACGGGATTCTCTTTCATCAGCATGTAGAACACGCTCACCAGCACGTAGTCGTTGGCCACCTTCGCATATTCCTTCTTGTCCCGTTTCTTCTCGCCCTTCAGCGCCTTCAGGTAGTTCAGCGTCTTCGTCGGGTTCATCACGTCCCGCTCATACGCCCCACGCAGAGCCTCCAGGTCGCCAGCAGCCTCGAGCCCACGCTCCGCAGCGGCTGCGGCGTCGATGATGCCTCCGCTGATGCACAGCTCGCCGTAGGTCGCCGCCTTCACATTATTCGTACCTTCCCGTGGGTCGAAGGGGCGGAACACGCCCTCCTGCCGCGTCACCTTGGCCGTGCTGACGATGCAGTCTTTGATTTCGGCCGCCGTCAGCCCCGGCAGACGGCTCTTCAGCAGTGCCGCCACACCAGCCACTACGGCTCCGGCAGCATTCGTGCCCGTCAGTTTGAAGTAGTTGTCGCCCGCGTCGCACGAGTAGATGCCTACGCCCGGAGCAAACACGTCGATTGTCTTCCGGCCATAGTTCGTCTGAGCCAGCGGCAGACCGTCCTCGTCGCTCGCAGCCACGCTGATTATGTTGCTATAACGCACGCCAGGCTGCTTCCACACCGTGGGGCACGACGGGTCCACATCCTCGTCGTAGCCACCCTCGCCCGCAGGCTTCACAATGAGCACACCCCTCTGCTCTGCCAGGTCAAGAGCCCTGCGCGTCATCTGCTCGTTCTCAGCTGTCATCTTGTGAGCAGCCACCAGCACAATGTCAGCACCGTTATTCACAGCATACAAAATCGCCTCAGCAATATCCTTGTCGTATTCATCGCCCTCAGGAACAGCACGGATCAGCATCAGCCTTACTGCGTCAGCAATACCATCAACACCAATACCATTGCCACGACGGGCACCAATCACACCCGCCAAACCAGTGCCCACCGACGGATTGCCCGTCAGCAGGTTCTCGTTGCCGTAGCCGTTGTCGCTCAGGTCGTTAATGTTGTCGCCTATCAGCCCACGCTCGTCTTTCTCCTGAGCCTTCGCAGCCTCGTACGCCTTCCGGCTTTGCTCCACCTGGTCGTAGCGCTTCTCGTAGCGCGCATTCCATCCCCCTTTGCCACCCGTGAAGCTCCACACCATCGAGGTCACGTAGAAAGCCATCGAGTTGATAGAGTCGCGACGGTTCTCCTCGGCCGAGGGGACCAGCGTGTTAAATTGCTCCAGTGTGAAGTCCTCATTGCCGGGGAACTTCTCATGCAGCTGCTGGTTCAGCTCCTCCATGCCGCGGGCAATGTTCTTCTGGAACATATAGCTCATGTAGGCGCCCAAGGAGCTCGACTTGCGAGCCTCCTTGATGACGTTCATCACCTCGGCACTCTCCCAGTCCGTCCGGCCGCGGCCCTTCTCCCACAACTCCTCAAAGCGGGCGCGCTTCTGGTCAAAGGCACGGGCTGTGGCATCGCGGGTGTACATCACGTCACGACCGTCTTTCAGTCCTAAGAAGTTCCAGCCGTGCTGACCCTGACTGTTGGTCCACAGCACGTCCTTCAGGTCCTCATGCTCCGTATCGAAGCCACGGCTGATGACAGCCACCGTCACCGGGCGCTTGGCTTCCCTGCCTTTCAGCACATCGTAAGCCTTGTTGATGCTCGCACCCCAGATGCTGTCGGGGCCGGGAGTCTGCATGTACCAGTCGAGGGGCACCTGTGCCCCCACGGAGCGGAAGGTTAAACAAAGAAGTATAAATAGGAGGGATTTCTTGTTGTTCATTGCTTTATGTTCTTTCGTTGTTTTACTTATTCTGTTATTTCGTCATCTCTTTCAAGACTGCGTCTATCTTCTCTTTCAGCCCGTCATGCGGTGTCGGGGCTTCGTCGTCAATGATAATGCCGTCGGCTCCGATGAGCACATAGCGGGGAACACCGCGCACGCCGAAGGCATCGGCAAAGTCGTTTTCGCTCTTCGGGGCAATCAGGTTCACCAGCTTCATCAGGTTGTAGCGGGGCAACGAGTACATCCAGCGCTTCTCGGCTTCCCTGGTGTCGATGGATATGGTGATGAACTGTATCCGCGAATCGCCAGCAAACTGTTCTGCCAGCTCCGCATACGACGGCAGATTGGCAATGCAAACGCCACACCACGTGGCCCAAAAGTCGATGACCAGCAGTTTGCCGCTGAAGTCCTTCAGGTGCCACTCCTTGCCTTTATAGTCCTTCAAGGTGAAGTCCGGGCAGGGTTTACCTGGAGCCGTCAGTCGCTGTGCAGCGGCCACCTCTGTAGAGTCGGCCGTCTCCTGCTGGGCTAAAGACGGCGTCAGCCACAGGCATGAGGCCGTCATTGCAATCAATAGTCTTTTCATGTTTTCTGTTATTTCTTAGTTATCGTTCCTAATATAGCCTGACGCAGCTCGTCGCGGCGCAGGTCCTTTCCCACGATACGGCCCTCGGCATCGAGCACCACGCAGAAAGGGATATGGTTAAAGCCGTAGAGTGAGCGTACTTCCGACTGGTTGAATCCCTTTTCGTCCCACCAGCTGTACCACGGAATCTGTTCTTCCCGCTGGCCCTTTTCCCAAGCCTCACGCCGGTCATCCAGCGAAATGCTGACAAAGGCGACGTTCCTGCCTTTCAGCTCCTGGTAAAGTTTTCGTAAGTAAATCATCTCCTTGCGGCAGGGGCCACACCACGAGGCCCAGAAGTCGATGAGCACGGGGCGGCCGTGCAGACTGCTCAGCTGCACGGGATGACCCTCGGTATCGGTCACCGTAAAGTCGGGAGCCGTGGCGCCGTTGGCCGTCCTTGCCAGCCCAGCCACCTTGGCTGCCAGCTGCTTTCCTGAGACCGTAGCCTGTGCCGCCGGCGTCAACGCCGTATAGACGCGGTTGGCATCCTCGTAAGCAGAGCCGGCGTTCAGCAGGGCAACGGTGGCCGCAAGGGCCACGTCAGGTTCGGCCCCGATGGCCGTTATGGCTGCCGTAGCCTTGGCACTCTCTTCCTTGGTCAGCAGTTCAATCTCGGCATTCTCGCGCCGCTCCTCGGGCATGGTCGCCAGCGTGTCGGCCACCCACTGCTTGTAGCGGTCAGCAGCCTGGGTAATCTGCTCGTTGATGGCGAGCATGCGCTTGTGGGCATCAATGCCCGTCAGCCTGACGTCGCTCTCGCCCCCTTGACGGTCGACATAGCCACTGACGCGGATGGTGTCGCCGGGAGTCAGGAAGTAGGCGCGCTCCCATTGTCCTATCGCCACCTTGTAGAGGCCGGCCTCGGCGGCCGCTGCCAGGGTGAAGCGTCCGCGGTCCATCTGCTGCCGCGCCAGCGTGTCGCCACTGGTGGTTGTCAGTGCGGCCACGGCGCGGATGTCACCTCCTATGCGGCCTGAAATCACTAACTGCTGCGACTGTGCGGTCACAGCCAGCAACGCGCTAATTGCCGTTGCCGATAGCCTGTAGGTCAATGTCATACTGCTTCTTGAAATAGTCTTCAACAATCTCATATTTCTGCTTAATCAGCGGATAGCTGTTCAGGTATTGTGCTTCGATGCGCTCGCTGCTGGTCGTCGTCATCAGCTTGATATACTGCTTCAGGTCGTGAGTCGGCGACGAGCCATACTGCGACAGCAGGCCGTTAGCGTAGGCTGCTGCAGCCGTAGCAAAGTTGGCGGCGTAGTCGCTCAGGGCCGCGAAGTCCTGGGGGACACCGATCTTGCCATTGTCTATGGCATAGCCCATGACGAGCATGATGCCGTCGCCCTTGTAGGCGGCCAGCTCGGCCTGGGTCATCTCAGCCACGTGTGCCGAGCCGCCCGAGAAGGCCACGTAGTCGTAGCCCGCCAGGGTGTTCGGGTGGGTGTACTGCGACTCGGGCACCTTGCCCTTCATCGCTGCTGGGTCGTGCTGAATGTCGCTGGCCAGCAGCAGCTTCATGGGCAGCATCTGCCTCAGGAACTCGTCGGGCAGGTATCTCAGCACCTGGTCTTCAATGAGCTGCAACTGCTGGCCCACGTACCTCTCGTCGGCAGGCACCACCAGGTATCCGCCGTAGTCCTTGTCGGCCTTCTCGTCGTAGTAGATGCGAATGTCGCTGGTGACGCCCCAGTACCAGTCTTTCTCGTCGAAGCGGTAAAGGGGCAGCGTGCCGAAACGGCGGTGCCACTCCAGGATGGTCTGGTCGTAGTCGTGATTGCCCTGCGGCAGCACGTTCTCTGACAGCACGGGTTCCCTGCCGTCGAATGGTGACGTGTCGTCGTCGTTGCCACAGGCCGTAAAGAGAGCCGTCCAGGCAGCAAGCAGCAATAGTATGTTGTGGTTCTTCCTTATCATCTGTCTCTTCTTTCTTTTGCTTTATGCTCAACGTGGATTCTGTATCAGCGCCGGGTTGCGGTCGAGCGTTTCCTGCGGAATCTGCAGCACATAGCGCCCATCGCCCTCAGCCAGCACATACTCCTGGGGCTGGCCTTTGGTCAGCGTGAAGGTATGGACGAGGCGCGGCATACCGAGCCGGCGGAGGTCGTACCAGCGATGGTCGTCGAAGGCCAGTTCGCGCCGGCGCTCGTCGAGGTAGAACTGCCACAGTTCGTCGGCCGAGTCAATGTCAATCTCCTTGTAGGTGCCGTCCCATCGGCTTCGGCGCAGCGTGTTGAGGTCGTCGAGGGCTGCCTTGCGGAAGGCGTCGTTGCCCGTCAGCCGGAATTTCCTGATGTAGCACTCGGCCCGGTTCAGGTAGTCCTCTGCCGTGCGGAAGCCCTTGTTGGCGTCGCCTGAGTTGTAGTTATGGCAGCCCCAGTACATTTCCGTCTGTTGGACGAGGGTCATGGTGGCGGGGTCCCATGTCATGCTGCCTACATTATGATAGGTGTAGAAGAAGCCGCCGCGGGCATCGCCCTTGTTGCTCTTGGCCGTCCGCCTGTAGTCGTAGAGTTCCTTCAGCGACTTGCTGACGGTGAAGGCGGGGATGTCTTCGCCGTTGCAGACGCCCTGGAAACTGCTGTTGTCAGAGTCGGACGAATAGCACCAGATGAGCTCCGGACTGTCGGGATGGTAGACGTGCATGGTGTAGAAGCCACTGCTGTTGCGCGAGTTGTAGCGGGCTATCTGCAGCAGGCCGGGCTGGCGCTGCAGCACGATGTCCGCCTGGCGGATGCAGTCGTCGTAGCGCTCCTCGTAGAGGTAGAGTCGGCAGAGCAGGTGGTTCACAAACTGCGCCGTCACCTTGTCCTTGATGTTCTCCGTGCCATACCGCTCCATCAGCGGCTCCGCCGCCAGCAGGTCAGCCTCTATCTGCCGATACACGTCGGCCAGCGAGTTGCGGGCCGGATAGTCGTCGGTGACCTCCGATTTCAGGATGAGCGGCACGCCAGGCTCCGCCTCGCGGTCAATAGCCGGCGCATTGTAAGGCTTCGCAAAGAGGTTCACCAGCACAAAGTAGTAGTAGGCCCTCAGCGCCAGCGCCTGTCCCTTCACGTTGGCCCGCTCGGCCTCGCTGCCCGTCGCCTCGTCAATCATGTCGAGCACCACGTTGCAGCCCTTGATGTAAGAGTAGGCGTTAGCCCACGTGTTATAATAAGCCACGTCCTGCTCCTTCAGACGGTTTATCAGCTCAGGCTCCCACGTGAAGGGCCACTGCCCGGCTTTCACGTACGCCTGCTGGTTCGGACTGTCGGTATAGAAATTCTCCACATTGTCCGTCAGCAGCTCCAGATATGGCGTCAGCGGCGAGGTCAGCAGATAGCCCTCGCCCAGCAGCAACTGCTGCAGGTCGCTCACCGTCGAGGGGCGCACCTCGTCCTGGCTGCTCTCCTCCAGGAAGTCGCCGCAGGCCGTCAGGGCCGTCAGCGCAACACTCAGTAGTATCAATTCTATCTTCTTGACCATGGCTACAGGCTGATGTTTACGTTAAACGAATAGGTCCGCGTGATGGGCTGGCTGCCCGTCGCCACCTCAGGGTCGAGCCCCTTGTAGTCGCGGCTCTTGATGATGAACGGACTGCTCACACTCAGCGAGCACGACAGGTTGTGGAGCCCCCACGGCGCAATGGCCTTCTGCGGGAAGAAGTAGCTCAGGCTGATGTTGTTGCAGCGCAGGTACGAACCACTCACCACACGGATGTCGGCGTAGTTGTACATGCGGTAGCTGTACTCCGTCAGCCCTGACGGCAGGCTCACCGAGCGACGCTGAACGTCGCGCGAGGGAATGCCCGGCACGTCGGTCACGTCGCCCGGCTGGCGCCAGTGGTCGACAAAGTCCTTCGGCAGGTTGTTGTAGGCACTCGGCACGTCGATCACGATGTCGTCGCTGAACATCGGCGCCAGGAAGCGCTTGCCGCCCAGGTTCAGGTTGAACGACGCACTCAGCGCCACATTGGTATAGCGGAGGGTGGTCGACAGACCGCCCGTGAAGTCGGGCTCCAGCGAACCCATGTACTTCATCCAGGCCGTGGCGTCAGTCACCGCCGCGGGGTTTTCCTCGGGCGTAGGCACCACGAACATGGGGTCGCCGTTCGTCTGGTTAATGCCCGCAAACTCAAAGGCCCAGATGCTCTGCACTGGGTAGCCCTCCTTGTTCAGTGCGCCCGACACCGCCGTACGCCAGTTCTGGTTCTCGTTCATCGTCGACTGTATCTCGTTGAAGTTCTTCGCCCAGTTCAGCGACAGGTTCCAATTCAGCTTCTTACCCTGCACGAGCGTCGTGTTCAAGCTCAGCTCCGCTCCCTTGTTCACCATGCTGCCGCCGTTCACGGGCGTCGTCGCCACACCGTACTCCATCGGCACCGGCTGCTGCACAATCATGTCCGTCGTCTTCTTATAGTAGTACTCAAAGCCTATCTGGACACGGTTATGCCAGAAACCCAGGTCAACACCCAGGTTCCACGTCTCTGTCTTCTCCCAACGAAGGTCAGGGTAAGCCAGCGAACGAATCTTCAGCATATACTCGCCAGTACGGTTGTCGACCGCGTTCTGCGGAATCTGAGCAATCAGGTTCGGACCGTAGTTCTCCACGGCGTTACCCTGCCAGCCGTAGGTCACACGCAGCGCCAGGTCGCTCACCAACCGCTGACGCGCCATCCACTCCTCGTTGATCACGTTCCAGCGACCACCCAACGACCACACCGGCAGGAAACGGTTGCGCGTGTCCTGACCGAAGCGGTTCGAGGCGTCAGTGCGGAACGACGCCGTCGCCGTGTAGCGCTCCTTGTACGAGTAGCTCGCACTGGCGTACAGACCCAGATAGTTGCTCTTACGGTCAGTCACCTGGGTCGTCATGCTGTTATACAGGTAGTTCGAGTACTGGTGCTCGCCGCTCTCCACTATCAGCGGCGGCGTGGCAAACGTCTTGCCACGGTCAGGCAGGTAGCCATACCTCACGGCGTTCTCCCCGTCGTACTTCTCGCTGCGTATCTCCTCGCCCACCAACAGGCTCACCCGGTGGTCCTTCCCCAGCACCGTGTTGTAGGCCAGCTGGTTCGTCCACGTGTAGCTCAGCGACCGGCTCTCCGTCGAGCTGTACTGGCCGCCGTGAGGCAGTCGCGAGGCGCGGTACTCCGCGTCGGCGGGCGAATACCGCCCAAACTCGTAGCCGCGCTCACGCGTCATCGCGTAAGTGCGCTCGCTGGCCCACGTAGAGCCCGCGGTGTTGCTCGTCGACAGGCCAAACGTACTCTCGAAGCGCAGCCCGTCAGTAATGTCCCACTGCAGGTGGGCACTCATGTTCAGCGAACGGTTCTCGTTCTCGTTGCCCGACTGGTCGAGCTCGTTCAGCACGTTGAAGAGGTAGCCGAACGTCTGGTAAGGGTAGTAGTAGAGCGAACCGTCAGCATTGTAGGCCGGAATGACACGGCTCGTCTTCGACGCATAGCTGTAGGGGTTGACGTAGCTCGAGAAACTCTCCGTCCGACCCGTCGAACCAGCCAGGTTCATCGACAGCTGCACGTGCCGACCTATCTGGTTGCTCAGCCTCAGACTGGCACTGTAGCGGTCGCTCTGGTTGCCTATCTGCGTACCGTTGTTGATGTTGGCCGACACCGAGCCGTAGTAGCTCAGCATGTCGCTGCCGCCCGAGATGCTCACGCTGTGGTTGTGGCTCAGCGGGTTGCGGTAGAGCAGGTCAAACCAGTCAGTGTTCTGCGTGTCCAGCTGCTTGGCAGCCGCGCTGAACTCATCGTAGCTCATCTCGCGGTTCAGGTAACGCTTCAGCAAGCCCTCGTAGCCCACGGGCTCAAGGGCCCGCTGCGACGTTAACCGCCGCTCGTATATCTCGCGGCTCACGTCGTTACGCTCGCGCGAGTCCATGAGGTTCATCTTGTCGTAGCTGATGCGCTCGCCTACCGAGAAGCCGCCGTGATAGCCCACCGACAGCCGACCCTTCGTGCCGCGCTTCGTCGTGATGACGATGACGCCGTTGGCAGCCTTCACGCCGTAAAGCACCGTGGCCGAGGCGTCCTTCAGCACGGTGATGTTGTCAATGTCGTTAGGGTCGAGCCAACTGATGGCACTGCCCACGAAGTTGCGGATCATGTCCATGTTGTCCTCGCTGATGTCGCCCAGCGAGTTCAGCTCCTGCTGCTTGAAGGGCAGCGGGTCGGTCTGTATCACACCGTCGACCACCCACACCGGCTCCTGCGAGCCTAAGAGCGTAGAGGTGCCGCGGACGCGAACCTTCTGACGCTGGCCTACCACGCCGCTCTGGTTCAGCACCACCGTGCCCGCCATCTTGCCCTGGAGCATCTGCTCCAGACTGTTCGTGCCCAGCAGGTCAAGGTCCTTGCCACGAACCATCGTGTTCGAACCCACCATGTCGCTGCGCCTGATGCGCTGGTAGCCCGTGACGACCACGTCGCTCAGCGTCGTATTGTCCTCGGCCAGCTTCACCACCACCGCTATCTTGTTTGCCACGTTGATGGTCTGCGGCTCCATGCCCAGGTACGACACGACAATCGTGGGACGGCTCATGTCGGGAATGTCAATCGAGAAGTTACCGTCAAAGTCGCTGATCGTCGCGATCTTCGTCCCGCGCAGCGAGATGGTCGCACCGGTGATGACCTCGCCGTGCTCGTCGGTCACCATGCCGCGCAGCACGCGCTTGTAGGACGTACCGCCCGTCGAGAAGTTCACCTTCTTAATATGTATGGTACGCGCGTTGACCTCGCTCAGCAGCTGGTGCTCCATCAGCACGATGCGTAACACCACGTCGAGCGGGGCATCGGTCACGTTGACCGACGTCTTCACGTGCTCGGCAATGACGCGGCTCTCGCTGTCGTAGTCGATGTCGTAGCCCGTCGTCTCCTGAAGACGGAACAACAGCTCCGACAACGTCACGTCCGACATCTTCAGCGTCACACGCTGCTTGGCCGACTGGGCCGAAACGACCAATGCGGCCAGCAGCATCGCTGCCAGCAGCATTGGGCGCAGTTGCCTGATGATCATAGTATCACCTTCTTCGTACCCTCTGCGGTGCGGATGATGTGAAGTCCCTTCTGGCCCTTCTTGACGCGCACGCCGCCCAGCGTGTAGATGCTGTCGGCGCCGGCGCCGGCGGCCTTCACCGTGCTGACGGCAGTGGCATCGCCCTTCGTGGCTACACCGCCGCCGTTGTTGGTAGCGGCCTGGCCGTCCTGGTAGTCTGACTCGTCGCTGGCCTTGAAGTACAGGTACATGTTGGTGCTCGTGGTCAGCGTCTGCTCGGTCACCTCAAACTCCAGGTTGGCGAAGATGGTGGCCAGGTAGTACTCCGAACCGTCGGCCGACGTGCCCAGACGGTAGCTGGTGTCGTCGTCCTCGGCAAACTGCATGTTGGTCTCCAGCACGAGCTTGCCCGTCGTCGTGTCGTACTCGGCAGGAACGGCACTGTCAAAGCCGTAGAAGCCGCTGATCAGGAAGTGGCGTGCGCCCTCCTCAGGGTCCTTCTTGACGGTCAGCTTGAAGTTGTCGGCCGTGAACTCAGGGAACACCGCCTCGAACTCATCGTTCATGATGGGCTCCGTAGCGCTCTTGAACGTGTACTCGCCTACCAGGGCGTCGTCGTCGAGCAGCACCACGTTGGCACGCTCCATCTTACCGCCCAGGATGGCCTCCAGCAGCATGGCCTGGCCCGTCATGATGTCGGTAATGGCACCCACGCCGATGTGGTCGGTGAAGCTGATGCTGCCGTCGGCAGCCACGTTCAGCGTCACCTGCTTCATCATGTCGAACTGGTTGTCGGTGACGCCGCCAATGGCAAACATCGTCACGCCCTCAGCCGTGGGGGTCATGCCGACGACGGCAAAGCCAAAGGTGATGGTCTGCGTCTCATCGTCGAAGTCGGCATGCACGGTGTAGGCCGGCTGGCCGAACAATCCGGTGATGTCGAGGTCGGCATCCTGGGTGCCCTCGGCAATGACGACGGTGCTGTTAGCCTGGTAGCCCGTCATACCGTTATACAACGAGCCATTGGCCGTCAGCGTGTAAGACCCGTACAGGTCTTCTTCAGTTACTGCACTGGCATTAGCAGTTCCAAGAAACAGGGCAGCAATCGTGCCCAGACTCACGAGTAAAGTTTTCAATTTCATACAAGTTCTGTTCTAATTTTCTTTGTAATTATCTGTTATAGTTTCCTTTATGCGTTTTTCGGCGTGCAAAGGTAAACATTTTCACAGAACCATGCAAGAAATTCCTATAAAAATTCAACCGAAAGCGTCACTTCACCTTCTTATAGATAGACGTCGTCACCTGTTTGTTCGACATGTTCAGGTGGCTGTGGGAGTAACTGAGCTCGTAGCCCAGGCTGGAAATGTTGGCGCGCGTGAAACCCGCCGCGTTACAGTCATCCTCGTCGTAGACGATGACGAAGTCGGCCTGGCGCGAGAAGAGGAGGGCCACGTGCTCGCGCTGCATGTCGACCGTCATGCCGTTCTGCCTGCTCCAGTACTTGCCGACGGGCAGCGCACCCTGTTCGATGCCGAAGCCATGCTCGAAGCACATCAGGTTGAGGATGCGGGGATGGTGCGACGTGCAGCCGGCAATGACTTGGTTCATGGCGTTGAAGAACGCCTTGTCGTCGTTGTCGGCCCACTTGGCGACACGCCCCAGGGGCAGCTCCTTCGACGCGTTCTCATAGACGCCCCAGAAGCCCACCGCCGCCACCACGGCGGCCAAGGCCCAGCGGCTGAGCGGCTTGCGGAGCAGGGCCAGGGAGGCGATGACGATGAAGATGAGCATGGCCGAGCAGGCCGTGTAGTAATAGAGGAAGTTGTGCATCGTCGACACCAGGAAGAAGCTCACGCCGACGAACAGCGGGGCGAAGCGGCAGCGGGGCAGCCTGTAGGACAGCAGCCACGCGCCGTAGACGATGAACAGCAGCAGGGCCAGCTTCGACGGGGAGCGGATGGCCGCCATCAGCTCCAGGTAGTAGGGCGTGGCCGTCACGGCGTTGTCGTTGCCGGGCTGCACGGTGAGGAAGGTGTTGACAAAATACTCGCGGACGAAAGCCGGCCAGGCGCCCACCGTGCCGAGATAGCACACGAAGGGCAGCGCCACGGCCACGACCCCGGCGACGAGCCACTTCAGCGGCGGCAGCACCGACTTGTGCTGGCGGCCATAGCACCAGAGCACGGCCAGGATGATGCTGCCCTGCATCAGTGCGATGCTGTACTTGATGAGCACGAGAGCCATGAAGCAGGCGCCGAGCACGAGCGACGTGCGCCTTACGCTGGGCTGCTGCTTCTCGGGCTGGCAGAGCAGGCGGAAGAGGTAGTAGAGCGAGATGGTGACGAAGAGCGTCGCGAAGTCCTCGGCCCTGACCTCGTAGTGGAACCAGCTCCAGAAGTAGGCAAAGGTCATCAGCAGGGCCGCCATCACGGGTCGACGCCGGTCGTCGAAGAACAGGCGCGCTATCTTATAGTCATAGTAGAAGATGACGGCGTAGGAGAGGCAGCTGAGCACGTAGACGCCCGTGTAGCTATGTGGCGACAGCAGGTAGCCTATGCCATAGATGAGCCAGAGCAGCGGCCCTTTGGAGTCGGCAAAGTCGACGTAGGGCGTCAGTCCGTTCATCCAGGCCTTGCCCGACATGAAGAACCATGAGGAGTCAACCCGGTTGTAAGATTCGTGCAGGGGCGAGTCGATGCTCAACAGCAAGAGCACGACGACAGACCAGGCGAGGAATGCGAGGAAGGTTTTGCGATTGTTCATAATTCTGTCAGATGATTGTTTCTACGATGTCGTAACGCTTGATGGCAGCCGGCGCGTCGCCGAACTTGCCGGTATAGACGCTGGCGATGCCGTCGGCAGCCAGCTTCAGCATGCGCCAGAGCGTGTACTTGGTCTCACCCGCCTCACGCTTCAGGCGGCTGTAGCTGACCTGAGCCGAGGGGAAGCCCATCTGGGGGATGATGCCGCGGAGGAAAAGCCGCCGCCCGTTGTAGCAGCTGAGACGGCGGATGGCCCGGCTGCTCATGAGCCGGCAGTCGGCATGGTCGTGGATGATGGGGGCGCCGAGCCAGCTCATGACGCGATAGAAGGCGTGGGCCGTGAGGCGCTTCATCAGGGTGTCGGCGGTGCGGTCGCTGCGCACGCCATAGACGACGTCGTTGCCCTGACGGTAGAGGCTCACCATGCGGGGAATGGCACTGATGTCGTCCTGCAGGTCGGCGTCGATGGTTACGACGGCGTCCACCCCCGCCGTGCCGGCGGCCGTCTCCATGCCGGCCATCAATGCGTTCTGGTGGCCGCTGTTCACGGCCAGCCTTAGCCCGCCGTTGAGCGGACTGGCTGCGGCACGGCTGATGACAGCCCACGTGCCGTCGGCCGAGCAGTCGTCGACGTAGACGGCACGGCTGTCGGGCGCGATAAGGCCCTCAGCCATCATCTGACCCATCAGGCCGGCAATGCGCTGAATGGTGACAGGCAGCACCTGCTCCTCGTTGTAGCAGGGAACCACTATCCACAGACAGGGCTCGGACGATGGGCCGGCTTCACTCATAATCAACCTAAGACGATGTTCTCAACTTCTACGGGCTCGTGCAGGAAGAGCTGGGCCTGCTCGGTAAACTTGTCGGGGTTCTCGGTGGTCAGGTAGTGGACGTTGCCACGCTTCGAGCAGCGCTGCTCAATCTGCGGGTGGCGCTCTAAGTAGTGCTGCAGCGAGTCGGCAACATATTCGCCCTGGGGCACGACGCGCACGCCGTGGGGCAGATATTTCAGGATCTTGGGCATGAGCAGCGGGTAGTGGGTGCAGCCCAGGATGAGAAAGTCGATCAGGGGATCGAGATGCATAATCTGGTCGATGCGCTTCTTGACGAAGTAGTCGGCGCCCGGCGAGTCGGCCTCGTTGTACTCCACGAGGGGAACCCAGAAGGGGCAGGCCACGCCCGAGACCTGGATGTCGGGCCAGAGCTTCTGAATCTCGAGCTTATAGCTCTCGCTGCGGATGGTGCCCTCGGTGGCGAGCACGCCGACGTGGCGGCTGCGGGTGAGCTGACCGATGACCTCGGCCGTGGGACGGATGACGCCGAGCACGCGGCGCTCGGGGTCCCACTGCGGCAGGTCGTGCTCCTGAATGGTGCGCAGGGCCTTGGCCGAGGCGGTGTTGCAGCCTAAGATGACCAGGTGGCACCCCATGCCGAAGAGGTACTGCACGGCCTGACGGGTGAACTCGTAGACGACGTCGAACGAGCGCGGACCGTAAGGGGCACGGGCGTTGTCGCCCAGATAGAGGTAGTCGTACTGGGGTAACAGCTGGCGGATGCCGTGCAGGATGGTCAGTCCGCCGTAGCCGCTGTCGAAGATGCCGATGGGACCGGGATTACCTGAAAGCATTGAGCACCAGCTGCGTGATATCCTCGCCAACGGCAGGATTGATAAAGGGGACGGCACCGGCGTCGGTGTTGAGGATGAAGGCGTAGCCGCGCTCACGCCCTATCTGGTCGAGGGTCTGTGAGAGACGCTCCCTCAGGGGGGCCATCGCCCGCACTTCGGCCTCGGCCAACTCCTGACGGCTCACGGCCTTGAAGCTGACGTTGCGCTCAAGCAGCTCCTTGAGCTCAGTCTGGCGCTTGCGCAGGATGGTCGGCGGGAAGTCGCGCTGCCCGTCGAGAAACTCCTCGTACTTCAGGTTGAAGTCCTGCTCGACGCGCTTCATCTCGGCCTCATACTGCGACCGCATGGCAGCCAGCGTGTTCTGCACCAGCGCGTAGCCCGGCATCGCCACCAGGACGCTGTCGTAGCTGAGATAGCCAAAGCGAAACTGGCGTGTGCTGTCCTGCTGGGCTGAGGCACAGAGGACAGCACACACGGCTATGATAATGACGGTCAGACGCTTCATACTACTTCAGGCCGAGCTTCTGCTTCACCTGAGCGGTGACATCGGTAGAGAGGGTCGTCGAGATGTAGGGAATGCCGGCACCCATCTCCATGACGTAGACGTAGCCACCGGCCTGGCCCACCTGCTTGATGGCGTCGAGCACCTTGGTGGTGATGGCCTGCATCTTCTCCTGCTGAGCCTTGGCCAGGGCCTGCTGGTTGTCCTGGTACGACTGCTGAATCTTCTGGTACATGTCCTGCAGCTCCTGCTGGCGGCGCTGCTTGATGTTGTCGGGCAGTGTGGCCTGCTCCTTGTCGAAGGCCTCGCCCTTCTTCTGCAGCTCGTCCTGCATCGACTTCAGGTCGGCCTCGTACTGCGAGGTCAGCGCCTCGATCTCGCTCTTGGCCTTAGTGTACTCAGGCATGGCCTGGATGATTTCCTGAGTGTTCACGTGGCCGAACTTGGCCTGTGCGTTGGCGGTGGTCAGACCGCAGATTGCGCAGATAGCGCAGATGATAAACTTCTTCATTGTCGTTGTTTTTTTATTTTATTGTTTCGTCATTTAGTTGCTGTAGCCCAGCTTGCCGAGCACCTCGTTGGAGATGTCGATCTTGGGCGAACCGAAGATGATGCCCGTGTCGCTGGCACGGTCGAGCACGAGCTGATAGCCGCGCAGGTCGCTGATGTCCTTGACGGCATTGTAGATCTCGTCCTGGATGGGCGACATGAGCGAGGTGCGCTTCTTGAAGAGCTCGCCCTCGGGGCCGAAGTACTTGCGCTTCAGCTCGGCGGCCTGTTTCTCTTTCTCGACGATGGCGTCCTGCTTGGCCTTCTTCTGCTCGGCTGAGAGGAACACGACCTCGTTCTGGTAGTTCTTGTACATGGTCTGGGCCTCGGTGGTGAGGGCGTCGACCTCGGCCTGCCACTTCTTCGACACCTGCGAGAGCTGCTCGTTGGCACGCTCGTAGGCTGGAATATTCTTCAGGATATACTCCATGTCGACCAATGCGAACTTCTGTGCTTGCATCGACAGAGTCGATGCGCACAAGGAAAGGATTAATAGGATTTTCTTCATAATTCTCAATTGTCAATTATCCATTCTCAATTATCAATTGTCAAAACTCCTGACCCAGGATGAAGTGGAAGTTGCTGCCGCCGCGGTTCCAGCCGCCGCTGGTGTAGACCTTGTCGAAACCGTAGGCCCAGTCGATACCCATCAGGCCGACCATGGGCAGGAAGATACGCACGCCGACGCCGGCCGAGCGCTTCATGTTGAAGGGGTTGAACTTCTTGACGTCGGCCCACGCATTACCGCCCTCGAGGAAGCCGAGGCCGTAGATGGTGGTGTTGCCCAGCATGAAGGGGTAGCGCAGCTCGAGCGTGAAGCGGTCGTAGGCGTAGGCGTTGTTCGACGTGCGCCGTCCGCTGGCCTCGGTGTAGGCCGACGAGGTGGAGATTGAACCGTTCTCGTAGCCTCGCATGCCGACGGTCTCCTCGGCGTAGCTGTAGCTGTAGCCGCTCATGCCGTCGCCACCGACGTAGAAGGTCTCGAAGGGCGACTTCTTGTCGCTGTTGAACGAACCGAGGATGCCCAGCTCGACGCGCGTCATCAGTACGAAGCACTTCTGGCCGCTGGTCAGGGCTGTGAACGTGCGCGACTTGAACTTCCACTTGTGGTACTCAATCCAGCGATACATGTCCTGCAGCTCGTTCTCGTAGGTAGATGCGTTGGGGTTAAGCGCCAGCGAGGCGTAGTTCTTGCCGTCGAAGAGCGACCAGGGCGGGGTCAACGTCACCGAGACCATGAACTCGGAACCCTTGCGCGGGAAGAGCTGGTTGTCGGTCGAGGCGCGCGACAGCGTCAGTCCCAGGTTCAGGTTGTTACAGTTACCGTTGGCGATGTAGAAGTAGTTCCAGTCGCGCAGCATGTAGCGGGTGTAGCCCAGCGTGGCCATGAACTGGAAGTAGTCGTCGGGCCAGCGCAGGCGCTTACCCCAGCCGACGGACGCTCCGAACATCTTGATGTTCTTGTCGTCGTCGAGCATCGACTCGTAGTTGTAGGCGTAGTTGTTGTACATGCCATAGCCGTAGCCGTAGCCATAGCCGCTGTAGAGGCTGTTATAGAGCGCGTTGTTACGGTAGTAGCTCGATATGTCGGACTGCTTGGAGTAGAACATGCTGACTGACAGCGAGTTGGGGCGCTTGTTGCCGAACCAGCCCGTAGAGTAGCTGGTGGAGATCTGGCTGTAGTACGAGCCGTTGGTCTGGAAGTTGACGCCGAGCTGCTCGCCGTCGCCGATGGGCATGATGCCGCGGTGCATCTTGTTGCGCCCGAAGAGGTTGCGCATCGAGAAGTTGTTCAGCTTCAGGCCGATACGGCCGATGACGCCGGTCTGTCCCCAGCCGAGCGAGAACTCCACCTGGTCGTTCGACTTCTGCTCCAGCTCCCAGTTGATGTCCACCGAGCCGTCGTCCTGATTGGGCTTCACGTCGGGGTTCACCTTCTCGGGGTCGAAGTGGCCCATCGAGGCCAGGTCGCGGGCCGAGCGCTGCAGGGCCTCCTTCGAGAAGAGGTCGCCGGGCTTGGTGCGCAGCTCGCGGCGCACGACCTCCTCGTAGAGTCGGTCGTTACCGTAGATGCGGACGTGGTTCAGGTGGGCCTGGGTGCCCTCCCAGATGCGCATCTCGAGGTCGATGGAGTCGCCCACGATGTTGACCTCCGTAGGCTGCAGGTTGTAAAAGAGGTAACCGTTGTTCCAGTAGAAGTTGCCGACGGCGTCCTCGTCCTCGGTCAGTCGCTTGTTCATCAGCTTCTGGTTGTAGACGTCGCCCTTCTGCATGCCGAGCAGCTCGCCGAGCTTGTCGCTGGGCAGCACGGTGTTGCCCACCCACGTGATGTTGCGCAGGTAGTACTTCTGGCCCTCCTCGACGCGCACGTACACGTTGACGTGCTTCTCGTCGACGTTCCAGACGGAGTCTTCGACGATGGTCATATCGCGGTAGCCCAGCTCGTTATACTTGTCGATAAGGGCGGTCTTGGCTTCCTTGTAGCGCTCGTCGGTGAACTTCTTGGCCTTGAACATGTTCGACAGCTTGCCGGCCTCGTGCACCTTGCCGAAGGCACCCTTTGAGAAGAGCGAGCCCTTGATCTTCGACGTCGGGAGATTCTCGTTGCCCTCGAAGATGATGTTGCGCACCTTCATCTTCTCCTTCTTGTCGACGGTGACATCGAGTATGACCTTGTTCTTGCCCGTGACGTCATCGCGCTGCATGATGTCGATCTCGGCGTTCTTGTAGCCCTTCGAGTCGAAGTACTTCTTGGCCAGGATCTTGGCGCGGTCAATCATGTTGGGCGTAATCTGGGCGTCCTTCATGATGCCAAGCTTGGCCTCCATGTCTTCGCGCTCCGACTTCTTCAGGCCGATGTAGTTGATGGCGCTGACACGCGGGCGCAGGGCCAGATGGATACAGAGATAAATCTTTGAGCCCACCAGCGAGTCGGCCGTAATCTGCACGCGCGAGAAGAGCCCGTGGCGCCAGTAGCGCTTCACGGCCTCGGTGATTTCCTGGCCGGGGACCTCAATCTGCTGGCCTACCGTCAGTCCCGAGAGGTTGGTAAGCACATAGTCTTCATAGCCCTCGATGCCCTCGACGGCCAGTCCGCCGATCTCGCAGATGCGCGGCGTTCCGGCGTAGGAGATGTCGGGGTTGACAATCTTGTCCTGAGAGAAGGCACCAAAGGGTAATAAGATAAAAAGCAACAGAGAGACCCACCCCCTGCCCCTCCCTGTATGGAGGGGAGCGAATAGCCTGTCTGCAGTTTTTAATATATTGTATTTCTTCATGTTTCTATATGTCGCTATAGAGTTATTACTCCCCGCCCTATAGGGAGGGGCTGGGGGTGGGTCCCTCTTCTTCCACTTGTGCCTCGGTCTTGCCGAAGCGGCGCTGCCGACTCTGGTAGCTGGCGATGGCCTGATGAAGGCAGGCCTCGTCGAAGTCGGGCCAGTAGGTGTCGCAGAAGTACAGCTCGGCGTAGGCTATCTGCCAGAGCAGGTAGTTCGAGATGCGCAGCTCGCCGCCCGTGCGGATCAGCAGGTCGGGGTCGGGCATGAAGTTGGTCGTCAGGTGCTGGCTGATGGTCTCCTCGGTGATGTCCTCGGCGCGGATGCCTCCGGTCTTCATGTTCCTGAAGATATTCTGGGGGAGCTCCTCCATATCGTGAACCTCAGAGACAATCTGCCTGACGGCCTCCGTGATTTCCCAGCGGCTGGAGTAGCTCAGCGCCACCACCATCGTCATGGCGTCGTTCTTGGCCGTATGTTCCTCGGTCTCGCGCAGCTTCTGCTGCACGTCGTCGGGCAGGCGCTTCGTGTCGCCGATGACGCGGAAGCGCACGTTATTCTTCATGAAAATCTCGTCCTCAAGCGATGTGAGCACCAGCCCCATCAGGGCCGAAATCTCGTCGGCGGGGCGGTTCCAGTTCTCGGTCGAGAAGGTATATAGCGTCAGATACTTCACCCCCAAGCGTGTACACTCCGAGGTGATGCGCCGCACGGCGTCAACCCCGGCCTGGTGGCCGTAGCTGCGGTCCTTGCCGCGCTCGGTAGCCCAGCGCCCATTGCCGTCCATGATGATGGCAATGTGAGCGGGGATACGGGTCATATCCAATGTCTGATTAGTCTCTGTCATTATTACACGTTTTACATTTTGCCCATATATCGTAGGTCAGCGAGACCTGAAGCGCACCGTAGCAGTCGGTGTTCTTAAACAGCCCCGAACTCTTGATGCCATAGGGGTCGCTGACGCCGTCGAGACGGTCGCTGCCCGTGAAGTGCATGCGCCACTCGGCGGTCAGGTTCAGCCGGTCGCGTACCTTATATTTTACGCCTAAGCCCAGCGGCAGCGTCATGGCCAGCACGCCCTCGCCGGGGGTGGCGGCGTGGCAGACGCCTAAACCGAAGGCGACGAAGGGCGCCACACGACGGGCGCCGCGGTATTCGCGACCCGTGCCGTAGGCCCAGAAGTTGTACTCCAGACGCACGCTGCCGTCAATCAGCGCATGGCTGAACGACTGTGGCAGCTGCTCGGCTCCGGGGTACCACGTCTGAGCGTCGCTGATGTTGCCCTTCAGCTTGCCGTAGCCGACACTGAACGCCCACGCCATACGCGGACTCGGACGGTACTTGGCCACCACGCTGCCCATCGGCTGATGGTTCTTCACGAGGTTGCCGTTATAGTCGCCTAAGTAGTTGGCCAGGCCAATGGCGCCGCCGATCTCCATCCTGTACTCCGGGTCTTCCTGTGCCCTCGTGGCAAGGACACCGGCCAGCAACACAGCTACGACCAGCACGCTCCTCATAGGCTCAATCCGTCATTTTACCATACCACACGGCACCGTTCTCGCCGCCCTCGGAGAGCCAGATGCCCCCGTCAGCGTCGACGGCCGCTGCTGCCACGGTGCCCACCGGGCTGACCAGCTGCGACGTGGTCTTCCACGTGATGCCCTGGTCGCGGCTCTGGTAGATGGTGCCTGCGTCGTCGACAGCCAGCACGCTGCCTTCCGTATAGGGCAGCAGCCAGTAGTGCCGGCCCTTGGGCAGGCAATAGTTGTTGTCGTCGGCCAGGGGCAGGTAGTTCCACCCCGAGAGGTAGTCGCTGTCAATCAGGCGCCGCCAGACGACGACCGACCTGTCAACAAGGTCGTTGTCGCCTATCAACAGCGCATACACGATACCCTTGTCGAGGCTCCAGCAGGTCGAGCTGCAGTTGCCCATCGGCAGCAGGCTGATATCGTCGCCATTGAAGGGCTCCTCGACGGAGGTTGCCCAGTGGTCGCGGCTGCTCACGATGCCCAAGCGGTCGGGGGCGACGTTGAACTCCCAGGGGGCCGACGTCTGCGGCAGGGGCGTACCCTGAGGCATCAGCGTCCACTGCATCTTTCCGGCAGCCTGCTTGCGCACGTTCAGCGTGACCACATAGTCGCGGCTGCCCGACCCGTCGGTGGCGAAGACGCGGAAGGTCCGCGGCGTCGACAAGTCGATAGAGTCGACACCCGACTGCATGAAGAACAGCGTATCGCTGACCAGCGACTTCACGGCCACCACGCCGTTGTTACGCGTCGTGATGTTACAGATGACGTGAGCCGCGTCGGTGCCGTAGGGCAGCGAGTCGGTGTTATAGATGCGGTGGTTCAGTTGGTCGATACTCATGGCGTACAGCGAGCCGGTGTACGTGGCCTTGTAGACGGAGTCATTGCCTGCCTTCGTCGTTGTATGCAGATACCTGTTGAGGGTTCCCAACGTAAAGGCGGTCACGGCCGTGTCGTCGTAGACCGTCGTGTCGCTGTCGTTTGAACTCAGACACGAGGCCAACAGCCAGGAGGCCATAAGCAGCCCGCAGAAAACCCGGAAAACTCTTTTCATCGAATAGCGAATTACAATTTTTGGGTGCAAAGTTACTCACATTTCCCGAAATAACGGTCATTTTGGCCCAATTATTCTGTTAATTATAGGATAAAATACGTGTTTTTAAGTTAGTTTTAGGTTTCAGGGCAAAAAAAAGAGTGCGGTATGAATCACTCACCCCGCACTCCTTCTAACGTATGTTGGTCTTTACAAGTGTAACCACGCACAACAATGTTGTCAAGACTACACAGGCCAACATGGCCGTTGTTTGAAAATCTAATAACATAATCTTTACCTTAATCTATTAACTACTAACCTAATGAATAACGACGTAGTCTCACGACTACTGGGTACAAAGGTAGTAATATAATTGATAATTGACAATTGATAATTGATAATTGTCTGTAATCACACTGTCTTTTTGACGTAAATCAAAAAAATGGCTGCGCCAGTTGTGGCGCAGCCTATTCTCAATTGTCAATTGTCAATTCTCAATTCTCAATTGCAATTGCCTGCAATTGCTTAAAGCTTCGGTCCGGCAGCGACGAGAGCCTTACCAGCCTCGTTGCCTTCGTACTTCTTGAAGTTCTTGATGAAGCGGGCAGCCAGGTCGCGGGCCTTCTCGTCCCACTCAGCGCGGTTCTGGTAGGTGTCGCGCGGGTCGAGGATGCCCCATGCCACGCCGTCGAGCTCGGTGGGAACCTCGAAGTCGAAGTAAGGAATCTTCTTCGTGGGAGCCTTCAGGATGGCGCCGCCCAGGATGGCGTCGATGATGCCGCGGGTGTCCTTGATAGAGATACGCTTGCCCGTGCCGTTCCAACCGGTGTTCACCAGGTAGGCCTTGGCACCGCTCTTCTCCATCTTCTTCACCAGCTCCTCAGCGTACTTCGTGGGATGCAGCTCGAGGAAGGCCTGGCCGAAGCAGGCGCTGAAGGTCGGCGTGGGCTCGGTGATGCCGCGCTCGGTACCAGCCAGCTTTGCGGTGAAACCAGAGAGGAAGTAGTACTTCGTCTGCTCCGGAGTGAGGATGCTCACGGGAGGCAGCACGCCGAAGGCATCGGCCGAGAGGAAGATAACGTTCTGGGCGTCGGGACCGGCGCTCTTGCCGTTCACCTTCTTGGCAATCTTCTCGATGTGCTCAATGGGGTAGCTGACGCGGGTGTTCTCAGTCACGCTCTTGTCGGCGAAGTCAATCTTGCCGTTCTCGTCGACGGTGACGTTCTCGAGCAGGGCGTCGCGGCGGATGGCGTTGTAGATGTCGGGCTCGCTGTCCTTATCGAGGTTGATAACCTTGGCGTAGCAACCGCCCTCGAGGTTGAACACGCCCTCGTCGTCCCAGCCGTGCTCGTCGTCGCCGATGAGCAGGCGCTTCGGGTCGGTAGAGAGGGTGGTCTTACCTGTGCCAGACAGACCGAAGAAGATGGCGGTGTTCTTACCCTCCATGTCGGTGTTGGCCGAGCAGTGCATCGAAGCGATGCCCTGCAGGGGCAGATAGTAGTTCTGCATCGAGAACATACCCTTCTTCATCTCACCGCCGTACCAGGTGTTGATGATGCACTGCTCGCGGCTCGTGGTGTTGAAGGCTACGCAGGTCTCACTGTTCAGACCCAGCTCCTTATAGTTCTCTACCTTGGCTTTCGAGGCGTTGTAGATGACGAAGTTCGGCTCGAACTTCTCCAGCTCCTCCTCGGTAGGCTGGATGAACATATTCTTCACGAAGTGAGCCTGCCAGGCCACCTCGACGATGAAGCGCACGGCCAGGCGGGTAGCCTCGTTGGCACCGCAGAAGGCATCGACCACGTAAAGCTCCTTGTTGCACAGCTCCTTGATGGCAATCTCCTTCACCTTGCCCCAGACTTCCTCGCTCATGGGGTGGTTGTCGTTCTTATATTCCTCGGTAGTCCACCACACCTTGTCCTTCGACTGCTCATCGCAGACGATGTACTTGTCCTTAGGCGAGCGGCCGGTGTAGATGCCGGTCATCACGTTCACGGCGTTGAGCTCGGTGTTCACACCCTTGTCGAAACCGGTCAGGCCAGCCTTTGTTTCCTCCTCGAAGAGGTACTCATACGACGGATTGTGGGCAATCACGGTTGAACCCGTGATGCCATACTGTGTCAAATCTAACTTTGCCATAAATCTTATTATTTTTTATTGTTTGGAAATCTTCGTACCTTAAACCGAGTGCAAAGGTACGAATAAATTGAGAATTAAGAACGATGAATTAAGAATTATTAGCTGACGGCGGCGGCTTTTTCAGCAGAATTGTCAAAAAACAAATGTCGAAGCGACGCTTTTGCCACTTCGACATATCAAAAGTTGTGCGCGCGCAACAGGTCAGCGATGCTCGCCAGCGACGGCCACGGTGTCGACCTCCTCGGCCACGGCCTCCTCGTCGGCATCCACCTGCTCCAGCGTGTCAGCGCCAATGTCGTAAGGCTCAGCGTTGTAGCCTGTGGGGCGCGGTCCGTAGCAGGCCGCGAACAGCAGGGCCGACGACCCAATGCCGAGCCACGTCAGCAACCGCGTCAGTGCCCGGTTCCTACATTTGTTCCATCTTTTCATTGTCTTAAGGATTTCATATTGTTGCCATAGCTACTATGTTTGCATTTATCGGTGCAAAGATACAATTATTTTTCAAATAACAATCACAAAATACAAAAAACCTGCCGGAGAAGTTTCTCCGGCAGGCGTTAGTGGTATGTTCTTCGCGAACTTAGTCGCCGAAGATGACGTTTCCGAACGGGATACGAGACTCGGGGTCGAGACCCTTTTCGTCAACGCCGCCGTAGCCAATATCGAACGGATCTTCACTTATAACGCCGCTGGCGGCAATCATCTCTTCGGTCATGTATTCCAGTATCTCCGTCTGCGGAGCAAAATATACTTTCTTCATAGCTGTCTTCATTTACTTTTTAATGACTTTTTTACCATTCACGATATACACGCCCTTACCGGCGTTCTTAACACGCTGACCACTAAGGGTGTAGATTTCCTCACCCTCGCCAGCATTTGCAGACACAGTCTGAAGGCCAGTGGCATTCTCGTTGAAGACGATTCGGACGGAAGCCTGTCTCGATGCAGAAGCGCTGGGCAGGGCATCTTGGAAATAAAAATAGGCACGATAGCCTTTCATGGTAGTTGAGCCTGCAGAATAATAGAACTTATTACTATTCAGGAACAGACATTTCTCCTCAATGGTGACGGGGACATAGCTGCCGGTGAAAGAGCCTAATGTACCTAGATTTTTCTTTCCCACTACAACACATGGATCTTCCTCTGGGTCGATGTTCACACCGTCAACGGTGAACTCGCTGAGAGCCGAGCTCATCTTGATAATGTAAGGAATGTTGGCCTCAATGGCATTGACAGATTTGAAACTGACAGCAATTGTCTTCGGATCACCTCCGTCATACTCCGTCGTCTCCCAACCAACAAACTCACCTAGTTGAACATCCGTGCCGAATGCTGCCGTTACCTGATCACTAGACATACTGAAAGGCAGGCAGATAGTATTCCAAACAGAAGGAGTAAATGTGCGTTTCACCCTCACATCCACGCCTGTAGCTGCAGTAGGAGCAGTCGTCAAGGATTCATCAAGGATGGTGCGTGTGTCCACCGGTTCACCGATAGTAATGTTGAACTCCACGTCGCTGAGAGTATTGACGGTACCATTGAGCAGCGACACGTCGATATTCTTCACCTTTCCCTTAAGAACATCGCCGATATTCACTTCAGAGGCAACCTTTATGGGGAACGTAGCGATTGTTCCAGACGTTCCTACTAAAGGAGTCGAATTAAGTGACAAGCTTGCAAAGTTGAGACCGCCGCTAACCATGTTGGCAGTAAAAGTATGATCCACAAAGCAGTCACCGCTAGTGTAAATAACTGCATCCTTGTCGTCTGTCACAAAAGAGAGAGCCTCAGGAAGTTCTATAGAAAAACTAACGGCATTGTAGTAACCTTCTGTCGCAAAATTGAACTTGATGGTCAAGTCGGCCTGAACATTCTGCGGCAACGTCACCGCATCCACACTGAATGAGTCCTCAGCCGAGGCAGTACTTGCTATAGCAAGCATCGCCATTATTGATAACAAAATCTTCTTCATTTCTTCTTATGTTTTTTGTTATTACTTACATTTATTGCGGGTCTGGCAGGAACATTACGCCCCTACTGGTTTCCACTGGGGTCTTTCCCACTACGATGTTTACGATAGACACTGCGTCACCGATATCGACACGACCATTTCCATTCATATCAGCACGATTTTCAATGAACACTGCATTTGACTTTGCTACTACCTTATTAATAACACAAACTGCATCAGCAATGTCAATCCTTCCATTATTGTTGACGTCACCCATCAGGCCAGCCTCGGTCTCAACCACAAAGTCAGTGACAGCTGCGAGGTCGCTCTGCGTGACGAAAATGATACCGCTCACTTCAACATCGGCCGGCGCATAGTCTGCAGCGGCAGTCACAGTAATAATCAGCAGATCACCAGAAGCTTTAAAAGCATTGTTTCCAGAAGAGGCGCCATCGAAAGAGTAGGCAGCCACTTTCGTGACACCATCAACGGTGTTGTAGGCCACGTTGTGGTCTGCATTAACTGCAGAGACAATTTCCATAGCGCCCGTACTTTCGATGCTCAGGCCTACAGGCAATTTAATGTCCATTTGGAATGCCGTGTAGTCCGTCGCATTGTCAAGAGCGATGGTAATTGTACCAGTTTGACCAGCCTTGACATCAGGTTTAATCGTCAGTTTGTTGTCTGCCCAGAGGTTGGTAGAAGCAACCAGCATCAGGCAGAGTGCCGAGATTTTACGAAGGCGCGAAGCCCACGAATTCAGTCTGTTTTGTTTCATATAATACACTTTTAAAGTTATCGGTTTATAAACTCCGCTGCAAATTTAGGAAATATATTTGGATTACGCAAACTTTTTGGCCAATATTTTAAAAAAAAGTGCTGCACTGCACCTCAACGGCTATTCCAGGCATTTCCATTCGGCGATATTGCGCGTGGCGCTACTGAAGGCCAGCCCCACCCTCACCACGCGGCGTCCATCAAGTGCATACTTTTGCGAATAGCCGAGCTCTTCAATCTGCCTAAGTGCTTCATCGGCAGAAGCACCGTACTTTAGCTCAATGACATAGATGGTCTTTGGCATCTTCAACACGAGGTCGGCACGACCTTGAGCCCGTTCCTTTCAGGGTCGTCACAGTCGTCGCTATGAGTGATGCTTGCGTAGAGACTGGCGGCAAACCCGCGCTGAACCTCATTATTGGGCAAGCCCAGCGTAAAGGCATCTATCTCGCGGTCATAGTCCTTTATAGTAAGGTAACCACTCTGGTAGAGCACTGGCAGCGGGGCGCTAAAGGTGTCAAAGGGACGGTCGAAGGCACTGGAGTCGCATTCCACATGGCTGACGCTCGTCAAGTCTATTCGTGGCATCTGAGTCAGCATGTCTATCAACGCACGGGTGGTACCACTTGAGAACCAATAGTCGCTCAACAGGCCAGAACTGAAGGCACTGAACAGGCTGAAAGGGTTGTAGATGTCAGTCATGCCACTGCTGAAGTGGTAACCGTCATAGTTTTGTTTCAACAAAGCCAACATCTTGTCGTAGTCCACTCCGCTACACTCGGCCATCTGCTCAATATCGGGCCGCAACGTAGTTGTCAATTCGCTCTCGCTGATGCCGCAGAGTGCATCATAAGCCGGGTCCATCGAGATGTTACGCATCTGGTTCAGGCGGCTGAAGACCCCCATCTGCGAGAACTTAGAGATGCCGGTAATGAAGACCAGTCTGAGGTGCTCATCCTCGCTCTTGAGCGGACCGAACAGATTTTGGAACCGCTGGCGCACCGCACGCTGCTTCACGGGGTCGCCGATGCTATGAAGCATCATGCTGTCGTATTCGTCACAGAGCACTACGACTTGCTGTCCCGTCTGCTCATGTGCCGTGCGAATGAGGTTTATCATTCTGAGGTTGGTATCCTGATCGACTGGTGTGATGCCGAACCGCCGTTCATAGTCGGCAAGAGTGGCATTGATCAGCCTGTCGAGTTGTTCGATAGTGTCGAGGTCGCCTGCACTGAAGTCGAAACGCAACACGGGGTGACGTTCCCATTCCAGGTCGGTCGTGGCAATAAAGAGCCGCGGTTGCACGGTTCCATCCTTAAGAGTCATCTCCTCGAAGAGTTCTCGGCGTCCCTCAAACACGGCAGCAAGTGTTGACACGAGGAGAGACTTGCCAAAACGGCGAGGACGACTCAGGAAGTAAGGCTTGCCCTCGGTAATCATCTTATAGATGAGCTCTGTCTTGTCAACATACAGAAAGCCCTTGCTGCGGATGTCGCTGAAGCTCTGAATGCCTACTGGATATTTTCTCTTTGCTGCCATTGTCTGAACTTATTATCGGTTTACTGCTCGCTGAACAACACTTGGACGATGGTCTGGCCGACGGCCTGGAGGGTGTTGCGGTCGATGTGGCTCATGTCGTCGTTGACGGTGTGCCACGTCGGGCCGAAGGAGCTGGCTTCGCAGTCGGGATAGAGGGGGATGATGTCGATACAGGGGATGCCTGCAACGCGGTTCAGCGGCAGGTGGTCGTCGGTGATGGCGTTACCCTCTTCCTTGGGGAACAGGCTGCCGTAGCCGACCGTCTGGGCTGCACTCCACACACGGCGCACGACGTCGGGGGCGAAGGCGAGCGACACCTGCTCCTGATAGAAGCGGGCCCCCTCGCCGCCCACCATGTCGAGCAGTATGCCGTAGCGGTAGCGCGGTGCCGCGGGATTGGCGGCATACTGCGCAGCCCAGTACTGGGCACCGAGCGCCCAGGTGTCGGCGTCGCTACCCTCGACCTCGGCCCACTGGGGCGTACCCCAGTCCTCGGCGTCGAAGCAGACGAAGTCGACGCCCACGCCGAGCGTGTCGGCCGCGAGCAGTCGGGCCACCTCAATCATGACAGCCACGCCCGAAGCGCCGTCGTTAGCCGCCACGACGGGCTTGCGGTGGTTAGCCTCGTCGGGGTCGTTGTCGGCCCAGGGGCGGCTGTCCCAGTGGGCACAGAGCAGCAGGCGCGGAGTGAGCTCCGGCCTGTAGGATGCCATGATGTTCGTACTGTGGAGCATGGTGCCGTCGTAGCCCTTGAGGTCGGCCTTCTGCAGCGTGACCTCCATGCCATACTGCCTGAACTTCGCGGCAATCCACTCGCCGCAGCGGTCGTGGGCCTCGCTGTTCATCGTGCGCGGTCCGAAGTCGCACTGCTGCTGGCAGAACAGGTAGGCCGAGTCGGCCACGAATGTCGGCCCTACTGGCTGCTGTGCCGCCGAGGCGGTGTTCTCCGAACTGCTTTTCTTTCCTCCCGAGCATGCCGCCAGCAGCACTGACAGGATAACTATCGTAATATTTCTCATCTTCTCATTTCTGATTTTTCGTTTCTTATTTCCACACTCCTCATTTCCTCTGCACCTGCGTCATGACGCGCAGGAAGTTGCCACCCCAGATCTTCTGGATGTCGCGCTCAGCGTAGCGGCGGCTGAGCAGCTGACGCGTGAAGTTGATGAGTTCCGACGAGTCGCGGAGACCGCGAATGCCGCCGTCGCCGTCGAAGTCGGTGCCCAGACCGACATGGTCGATGCCCATGACGCTGATGGCATGCTCCAGGTGGCTGATGGCGTCGAGGATGGTGGCTTCGCCGTCCTTGACGAGGAATCCGTTGTAAAGTGTAACCTGCATCACGCCGCCCTTCGCCGCCAGCCGGCGCATCTGGTCGTCGGTCAGGTTGCGGGGATGGTCGCAGAGGGCCCGGCACGACGAGTGGCTGCAGACGATGGGCGCCTCGCTGATGTCGAGGGCGTCGTAGAACGACTTGTCGCCGGCGTGGCTGAGGTCGACCATCAGTCCCAGGCGGTTCATCTCGCGGATGACCTGCTCGCCGAAGCGGCTGATGCCCTCGTGGGTGTTACAGCCCCGGCAGGAGTCGCAGAGGTCGTTGTCGCCGTTGTGACAGAGCGTGATGTAGACGACGCCGCGGTCGGCAAAGTGCCTGACGTTGTCGAGCTGTCCGCCAAGAGCCAGTCCGTTCTCTATGCCGAGCATGATCGACTTGCGACCGTGGCGCTTGTTCTCGTAGAGGTCGCCGGGGGTGCGTGCCAGGGCGAGGTAGTCGGCATTGGCATCGACGATCTCGCCAATCTTGTCGAAGATAAGGTCGGCGTACTCCGTCGGCCCCTTCACGTCGAAGGCCACCTTGCTCGAGAACGTCTCGCCCATCTTCGGCTGCGGCAGATAGGCCACCATAATGGTAGCATCCTGCCGGCCCTCGGTCATCTTGTGCAGGTCGACGAGGATGCGCGGGTCGCGCTGGTCGAAGTGAATGCCCTGAGGGAAGAACATCGGCGTGTCGCAGTGGGTGTCGAGCGTCAGCACGCGGTTGTGCACCTCGTGAGCCTCACGATAGGCGCGGGCCTCGGCGACGAGCCACCGGAACAGGGGCAGTCCGTCGTCGCCCATGCACTCAGGGTGCCACTGCACGCCGAGGATGCTCTTCATCTCGGTGCTCTCGATAGCCTCGGCGACGCCGTCCGCGGCGGTAGCCACGACGCGGAACCGCTCGCCCGGCTCGCTGACGGCCTGGTGGTGGAAGGAGTTGACGTATAACGTTGAATGTTGAACGTTGAACGTTGAACGTTGCTGTTCGTCCTTATATATATTAAATAAGGTGGAACCTTCGCTGATGGTGACAGAGTGGGTCGGCTCCGAGCGGTCGGCATCCTGCGAATGCTTGACAGCCGACTTTTCACTTTTCACTTTAAACTCTTCACTCCCAATGTCCTGACAGACCTTGCCGCCCAGTGCGACGGCAAGCGTCTGTATGCCGCGGCAGATGCCGAGCATGGGCATCTGGCGGTTGTAGGCCAGCCGCGTGATGAGCAGTTCGGGCAGGTCGCGCTCGCTGTTAATGCCGCGCAGTCCCGGCACGGGCTCCTCGCCGCACCAGAGGGGGTTGATGTCGCCTCCGCCGCTGAGGATGAGCGCGTCGATGTGGTCGAGCGTGTTCATCAGCACGGCAGTGTCGGCCGATGGCGGTATGACCAGCGGCGTGCCTCCGGCGGCAATGACCGACTCATAATAGCCGCGCCCCAGCTTGCACGACAGGTCTTCGTAATTGCCCGTGATGCCGATGACGGGCTGGCGGCGTGCGGCCGGATAGCCGCTGTACACCGCGTCAACATTATTCTGCAGATTAAAGGTCCTCATCACTCCTCACTCTTCACTTTTCACTTTTCACTTTTCACTCCTCACTCCTCCTCAAAGTGGACGGGAATCTCGCGCTTGATGCTCTGCTCGAGCGAGATGAGCGTCTCGGTAGACGTCACGCCGTGGATGCCCTGCAGCCGACCGTTGAGCAGCTCCATGAGTTGCTCGTTGTCGCGGGCGTAGAGCTTCACGAGCATGGTGTAGGGCCCGGTGGTGAAGTGGCACTCCACCACCTCGGGAATGTGCTGCAGCTCCTCGACCACGTCCTTGTACATCGACCCCTTCTCCAGCGTGATGCCCACGTAGGTACAGGTGCTGTAGCCGAGACTCTTGGGGTTGACGTCGAAGCCGCTTCCGGTGATGACGCCGGCCTCGATGAGGTGCTGCACGCGCTGGTGTATGGCTGCACGCGAGACGTTACACTCTGCGGCGACATCCTTGAACGGGATGCGCGCATTCTTTGACAAGATGCTCAGAATCTTCTTGTCGAGATTGTCGATTTTTTCCATGTTGCTATTGTTTCTTTACATTCTGTCAGCAAAAGTAACCATTTTTACTGAAATGAGCAACAAAAACACGAAAAAAAACAAAAAAATGTGCCACTTTCGTGGCACATTATAACCGAATCACTTCTTTTTGCCTTTCTTCTTTGTGGTTTTCTTCGCCGTCTTGGCGGGCTCGGCCTTGGCCGGCTCCTCGGTCTTGGCACCGACGATGCCCACCAGCTCGACGTCGAATATCAGTGCCGAGTAGGGCTTGATGTTGCCGGCGTTGCGCTCGCCGTAGGCCAGCTCCTGGGGAATGTAGAGCTGCCACTTCGAACCGACGGGCATCATCGTCAGGGCCTCGGTCCAGCCCTTGATCACCTGGTCGGCGCGGAACTCGGCGGGCTTGTCGCCATGCTTCTTCGAAGCGTCGAAGACGGTGCCGTCGACGAGGCGGCCCTCATAGTGTACCTGCACCTTGTCCGTGCGCTGGGGCACCTGACCCTCGCCCTTCACCAGCACCTTGTACTGCAGCCCCGAGGCTGTGGTGATGACGCCCTCCTTCTGGGCGTTCTCCTTCAGGAACTTGATGCCGGCGTCGCGGTTGGCGCCGTAGAGCTTCTCGTCCTTAGCCTTCTTGTCGGCCTCCTGCTTCTCCTGGAAGTAGGTCTCGGCCACCTTCTGGCTGAAGTGTGTGGTGTCATTCTTCAGGGCGTCGACGAAGCCGCGGTAGAACAGGTCGGCGACGATGCTGTCAGGCGAGTCCTTGAAGTCGCCGGTGATGCCGGGCAGCATGCGGCTACGCACCTGGTTGGCAATATCGTAACCGGCCATGCGGGCCTTCATCTCGGGCTGGTCGGCAGTCTTGGCGGCCTCCTCGAAGGCCTTTACGAACAGGTCGATGCCAGTAGAGTCGATGCCGTGCTGCTGCTTCAGGAAGGGCAGCAGGCCATTGGTGAACGCCATGCCGGCGGCATAGCTGACGGAGTCAGAGCCGCTCTTCAGCTCGACGGGAGCAGCCACGGGCTCCTGCTGCTTCTGCTCCTTCTTCTTCTTTTTCGCGTCGATTGTGCAAAAAGAAGCACTCGCCACGACAGCGAGTGCTAACAGTATGACTTTCTTCATGACTTACTTCTTAGGGTTAACCTCCAAAAGTTCGATCTTGAATTTCAGTGTCGAGAAGGGCTTGATGATGCCCTGCTCGCGCTCGGCGTAAGCCTGGTCCTGGGGAATCCAAACCTCCCAGACAGAGCCGGCGGGCATGTGGATCATGGCCTCGGTCCAACCCTTGATGGTCTGGTTGCAGCGCAGGGTGATAGGCTCGCCGCGCTTGTAGCTGCTGTCGAAGACAGAGTCGTTCAGCAGACGGCCCTCGTAGTGAACCTTCACGAGCGACGTGTCGGCGGGGATGGCACCGGTGCCCTCCTTGATGACGCGGTACTGCACGCCATTGGCCAGCGTCTTCACGCCCTCTTTCTTAGCGTTGGCGGCCAGGAAGTCCTCGCCCTCCTTCTTGTTGGCGCCGTAGGTCTTCTCAAGCTCGCGCGACTTGATCTCCTGCATCTTGGTCTGGGCCAGGTTCTGAGCCTGCTCCATCGTCATGAGACCCTCCTTGCCGGTGGTACCGCTGACGAAACCAGCCATGAAGTTCTTCAGCGAGATGGTCTTCGTAGAGTCATCGCCGAACACCTCGTGGTTAATACCCTTCACCATCTGGTTTGAAATCTGCTGGCCAATCTGGATACCTGCATAGTAGGCAGCCTTCTTCTTGTTGTCGCCAGCGTTGGCGCCCTCGTTCAAGCCCTTGATGAACTCGCCGATGTAGGCCGAGTCAACGCCGAGACGCTCGACGAGATATTCCTTCAGACCCTGGGTCTGAGCCATACCGATGGCATAGCTCATGGTGTCGACATCGCTCTTCAGGCTGGCCTTCGGAGTGCCATTGCCGCAGGCAGTAAAGCCAGCGGCCACGATAGCCATAGCGGCTACGATAGATAATTTTTTCATTGCTTTGCTTTTTATTTGTTTAAATGACTTGTATCAGTTCTACGTCGAAGACGAGTGCGGCAAACGGGGGAATCGACGCACCGGCGCCACCCTCGCCGTAAGCCAGGCGGTAGGGGATGAAGAAACGGTACTTGGCGCCCTCCTGCATCAGCTGCAGACCCTCCGTCCAGCCGGCAATGACCTGTTGCAGGGGGAACGTGGCGGGCTCGCCGCGCTCGATGCTCGAGTCGAACACCGTGCCGTCGATGAGGAATCCCTCGTAGTGGCACTTCACCGTGTCCTTGGCCGTCGGCTTACGGCCGTTACCCTCGCGCAGCACCTGGTACTGCAGACCGCTGGGCAGCGTCACCACGCCGGCCTTCTTGGCGTTCTCGGCCAGATACTTCTCGCCGGCTTCCTTGTGGGCCTTGCCCTGCTCGGCACGCTGTGCGCTGAGGGCGGCCTCCTTCTTCTGAAAATACTCCTGCACAATCTGCTGTGCGTCGCGGTGCTGAACCTTCAGCTCGCTGCCGCTGATGACGTCCTTGATGGCCTGTGCAAAATCGTCGATGCTGAGGTCGGCGGCACCCATCTGTGCCAACTGCTGACCGATGCCCAAGCCCAGGGCGTAACTCACTTTATCCATGCTTTCTCTATAAATAATAATAAGGTGTAAATTTCCGAAAATCGGCGCAAAGGTACTACTTTTTAGGGAGTTAAAGGAGTTAAAGGAGTTAAAAGGAGTTAAAGGCCAGCACCTTTTGACCTAAAATGCTTATATTTGCACAAATTTAAACGTTTTACCCATGAAAAAGATCGTTGTATTGACAGGAGCCGGCATGTCGGTGGAGAGTGGTCTGAAGACCTTCCGCGATGCCGACGGACTCTGGGAGGAATTTCCCGTGGCCCAGGTGGCCACACACGAGGGCTGGCTGGCCGACCCTACACTGGTGACTAACTTCTACAACATGCTGCGCCGCAAGTGCTGGAACGTGAAGCCCAACGAGGGCCACCGTCTCGTGGCCGCGCTCGAGCAGAAGTACCAGGTGACGGTGGTGACGCAGAACGTCGACAACCTGCACGAGCAGGCCGGCTCGACGAAGGTCATCCACCTGCACGGCGAGCTGATGAAGGTCTGCTCGAGCCGCGACGTCGACGACCCACGCTACATCCAGCAGCTGACGCCCGACAACTGCGAGGTGGCCCCCGGCACGCTGGCCGGCGACGGCTCGCTGCTCAGGCCCTACATCGTGTTCTTCGGCGAGGCCGTGCCCAACATCGGCGTTGCCGCCGACGAGGTGCAGGAGGCCGACATCATGATCATCATCGGCACGTCGCTGGCCGTCTACCCCGCCGCCGGACTGCTGCACTACGCCCGTCCCTCGGCCTCGGTCTACCTCATCGACCCGAACCCCATCTCGGCGGGCGACCGCGTGAAGCAAATCCAGAAGGGTGCCTCGGCGGGCATGAAGGAGCTCTACGACCTGCTCATGGCGTAAGCGCTTTCTGCGCCCCCATACCCCCGAACAAAAATCACTGTTTTCCTGCACTCCTGCACTGACCACTGGGAATCAGGCAATTAGGCAAAATCTGCCAAGACTTTTCCTGCACTGAACCCTGCGCGTTCCTGCACTGAGCCAGCTGAACTGACAATTGAAGTGTAAAACATTTTCAAAAAGTCAGTCAGCTTTTTCATCACGCTTTGAAAATTTGATTTTCAAGGCTTGAAAAACAATTTTTCAAGCCTTGAAACATCTGACTGGAGGCTGTCGTTCTCGTCGGGCCGCCGGTTGTCGCCCGGCGGTCGCGCAGGTCAGTGCAGGTTCCGAGTAAGTTTCAGTGCAGGTTCCAGCCACCCCTGAGGCTCGTAAGCCGTTGAGAATCAGGCGTCAGTGCAGGAGTGCAGGATTTTGAAAGGTTTTTAGGCATGAACAGCCGCTGCAGAGTCAAGAATATACAGGATTCATGCAGTCGGGGGCTGTTTTCGTGTATTTTTATCCGAAAAGTTTTGCCATGCCGCAAATTATTGGTAATTTTGCACCCGATTTGCAAATCAGTAGTTTAAACTAAATAGAAAAATGGCAGAAAGATTAGAAGTGAAGGAGCTCGACCAGGTGGTCGTGCGCTTCTCAGGTGACTCCGGCGACGGCATGCAGCTGGCCGGAAACATCTTTTCTACGGTCAGTGCCACCGTTGGTAACGGCATCTCGACATTCCCCGACTACCCTGCGGACATCCGCGCCCCGCAAGGCTCGCTGACGGGTGTCTCAGGTTTTCAGGTTCACATCGGCGCGGGACAGGTCTACACCCCCGGCGACAAGTGCGACGTGCTGGTGGCCATGAACGCCGCCGCCCTGAAGACGCAGTACCGCTACGCCAAGCCCGGCGCAACGATCATCATCGACACTGACTCGTTCGGCCCGAAGGACCTGGAGAAGGCACAGTTCAAGACCGCCGACTATCTCGGCGAGATGGGCATCGACCCCGACCGTGTCATCCAGTGCCCGCTGACGACGATGGTGAAGGACTGTCTAAAGGAGACGGGCATGGACATGAAGGCCATGATGAAGTGCCGCAACATGTTCGCCCTGGGACTGGTCTGCTGGCTCTTCGACCGCGACCTGCAGCTGGTGGACAACTTCCTGCGCGAGAAATTCGCCAAGAAGCCCGCCGTCGCCGAGGCTAACATCAAGGTGATCCAGGCCGGCTGGGACTACGGTCACAACACCCACTCGTCGGCCGTCAACGTCTACCGCATCGAGTCGAAGGAGAAGCAGCCCGGACGCTACATGGACATCACGGGCAACAAGGCCACGGCCTACGGCTTCATTGCCGCCGCCGAGAAGGCCGGACTGAAGCTCTACCTCGGCTCATACCCCATCACGCCGGCCACCGACGTGCTGCACGAGCTCTCGAAGCACAAGTCGTGCGGCATCATCACCGTGCAGTGCGAGGACGAGATCTCGGGCTGCGCATCGGCCCTCGGCGCCGCCTTTGCCGGTGCACTCGGCGTGACCAGCACTTCCGGCCCTGGCATCTGCCTGAAGTCTGAGGCCATGAACCTGGCCGTCATCATGGAGCTGCCCCTGGTGGTGCTCGACGTCCAGCGCGGCGGTCCCGCCACGGGTCTGCCCACAAAGTCGGAGCAGACCGACCTGCTACAGGTGCTCTTCGGCCGCAACGGCGAGAGCCCCATGCCCGTCATGGCCGCCACCAGTCCTACCGACTGCTTCGACGCCGCCTACCAGGCCGCGAAGATGGCCCTGGAGCACATGACGCCCGTGGTGCTGCTGACCGATGCCTTCGTGGCCAACGGAAGCGGTGCCTTCCGGCTGCCCAAGATGGCCGACCTCGACGCCATCAACCCGCCCTACGTGCCTGAGGAGCTGCGCGGCAAGTGGACGCCCTACATGCGCGCCGAGAACGGCACTCGCTACTGGGCCGTGCCGGGTCGCGAGGGCTTTGCCCACATCCTCGGCGGACTGGAGAAGGACTCTGAGACGGGTGCCATCTCGACCAACCCCGAGAACCACGACCTGATGACGCGCCTGCGCCAGCAGAAGATTGCGAACATCGTGGTGCCCGACCTGGAGGTCGGCGGCGACGTCGAGGATGCCGACCTGCTCATCGTGGGCTTCGGCTCTACCTACGGTCACCTGCGCTCGGCCATGGACGAGCTGCGCCAGAAGGGCTACAAGGTGGCTCAGGCTCATTTCAAGTACCTGAACCCGCTGCCCAAGAACACCGCTGCCGTACTCTCTAAATACAAGAAGGTGGTGGTGGCCGAACAGAACATGGGCCAGCTCGCCGCCTACCTCCGCATGAAGGTCGACGGCTTCGTGCCCTACCAGTTCAACGAAGTGAAAGGCCAGCCCTTCACTACCTCCTCATTAGTTGCTAACTTCGAAGATATATTAAAGAAATAATAACGACTACGAATTTTACGAATTTTACTAATTATCATGCCTCAGTTAAATCGCCCTGTCAGTTGTCTGGCTTTCCCAGAGGAATCTCACAAGATTATCGGTGCGGCAATGGCTGTACACCGGTATTTCGGTTGTGGGTTCCAAGAGAAAGTATATCAGGACGCATTTGAGGTAGAACTGAAGAAACAGGAAATACCATACCAAAGGGAAGTCCAGTTGCACGCCGTATATAACGGTACTGAGCTGTCGTCTACCTTCATCCCAGACTTTATCTGCTATGATAATATTATTATAGAAATGAAGGCCGTCAAGGAACTTGATGATACGCATCGCTCTCAAGCCATCAATTACGCAAAGGTTTCAGGGCTCCCCTTAGCAATTCTGATTAACTTTGGCGAAACATCACTGAAGTTTGAACGCTTCCCCAACCTCAGAAAAAATTTGAAAAATTAGTATAATTCGTAGTAGAAAATGAATAAAGAATATGAGTTACAGTGCAAGTGATTTCAAGAAGGGTCAGCCCCGGTGGTGCCCGGGGTGTGGCGACCACTTCTTCCTGGCCTCCCTGCATAAGGCAATGGCCGAAATCGGCGTGGCCCCCGAGAACGTGGCCGTCATCAGCGGCATCGGCTGTTCAAGCCGTCTGCCCCACTATATGGCCACCTACGGCATGAACACCATCCACGGACGGGCTGCCGCCATCGCCACCGGTGCCAAGGTGGCTAACCCCGACCTAACCGTCTGGCAGGTGTCGGGTGACGGCGACGGACTGGCCATCGGCGGCAACCACTTCATCCACGCCAACCGCCGCAACATCGACCTGAACATGATCCTGCTGAACAACCGCATCTACGGTCTGACCAAGGGCCAGTACTCGCCGACGTCGCCCCGCGGCTTCGTCTCGAAGTCGAGCCCCTACGGCACCGTCGAGGACCCGTTCCGCCCCGCCGAGCTGTGCTTCGGCGCCCGCGGCCACTTCTTCGCACGCTGCGTGGCTACCGACGCCAAGGGCACCGTCGAGGTGCTGAAGGCTGCCTACGAGCACAAGGGCGCTTCGGTGACCGAGGTGCTGCAGAACTGCGTCATCTTCAACGACCACTGCCACGACATCGTCTACAACAACGAGGGCCGCAAGAAGAACGCCATCTACGTG
>OCTX014546351.1_pt1 | contig 75920 bp, 120 predicted proteins | sample 1539691 | NCBI WGS metagenome assembly OCTX01 (sample SAMN02144231, study PRJEB22623) | gut metagenome | biome: sheep rumen | host: Ovis aries | place: New Zealand
TAAAGGAAAGCAAGTTGCAACAAATACCCGCCCCGGGGCATGGTTCCGGGGCGGAACCAAAACAAAAAAGGAAGGTATACTAAGATGAAAAAAGCTGAAATGATGGCACTAAAGTATGATTTCGAAATGCTGTGGTCACTAGCAAATGATACGGTGCGGGATTTGGTGAAACGTAGAATTGTCTTCTTTTCTGAAGGCAATTCTAAGATGGGCGGATCTTTCGCCTCTGTATCTCTGATGCATGTTGCAACATGCCCGGAAAATGTTCCCTGTAAAGCGTTCTGTTATTGTAATGGGGATGGTTTCAAGGAATGGACGATACAGCACAGAATTCAGAACACCCTTGTATATATGCTTGACCCGGTGGCGTTTTTTGAGGCTGTAAACGCCAAGATGGAAACCGTGGACAGGTTCCGCTTTCATGTTGCGGGGGATTGCCCGGATTTGGATTATACCCGGCGGACGTTTGAGGCGGTAGTAAACCATCCGAAATGTCGTACAAATATTTTCACAAAACAGTACACTTTTTGGAACGCTGTTTTGGCTGAAAATGGTTTCGAACACTGGAATGACGTTAAAACAGCTATCCCCAACTTGTTTCTGAAATATTCAGAGTGCCCCGGATTTGATATGGATAACCCGGCGGGCGTCCCGGTGGCAAGGGTACTTTTCAGACGTTCACAATTCGAGGCATGTTCTGTAATATGTCATGGCGATTGTGACGAATGCGAAAAGCGGGGTTTACGGGGCTGTTTCAATATTTCAGAAAATGAAATCCTTGGGCTGCCTATCCACGGAAATGGTAGGAAAGTAAAGGAAGATTTATAAAAGTGAATATGATTCACAAATGTGAACCGGGGCGGGTTTCTGCCCCGGTTTTTTTGCAGGCAGATCCGCATTGTATAAATTGCACAATTGCAGGGTATAAAGTTTGTATAGTTTTGCTCTTGACAGGATTTGTCAAGCACTTTATTGAAATTCAGCGATTTGCACAATTGCAGGGAGATTTTTTGTACAACATGCACAACGTCTGGGCGGATCGCCTTCCCGTCAAAATGCACAAAAAGGAAGCAGCAAATTTGTGCAACATGCCCAAGCCTCTGGCTCCCCCAGAAACCGAACGTTTGTTCGCCTCGGATCGTCCCGCCCGCCAAAAAGTCACTATGAAATGTATATGTACATATAGTAAACATATAGTAAATGTTAGTTGACACATGTGATATAATTAGAGTAGGAAGGTAGACGTTTGAAGAGGCTTTTGGATCATTGGAACATGCATGGATATAGACAGTAACGCCATTGAGAGCGCAATAAAAGCATATTACAGGGAACGCTATAGCATAGAGGATAACAGCGCACTATATGAGTACATAGAGAATAGCAAGCAAGCTATATTCAACGCTGCGTTAACATATGCCAATACATTCATTGGCTTAAATGCTAAACTAAAGAATCAATTTGACGGTGTAAACGCATATACAATCAATTCATACAATTATGATAGATGTATGAGTATTGCATATGTGTATATCAACCTATGTGACAAATATAGTAAAGTCGCTAATGTACATGGATATAGTAAATTGACGGGAATTGATAATATAACTCTACGTGAATGGGGTAGTAATAGAAATGTAAGTAATAATTATAGTACCATAATCAAAATATTATCATGTAGCAATGAAAGTATGTTGTCTGATTTACTACTTGAATCACGCAATAATATAGGCGTTATAGCTGTATTAAATCACAATCATAACTGGGCAAATAGTACAGTGATACATGAACATCGATTGACAATGAATAGCGATAAACAGTCATTACAAACGAAATATAGCCAATACTTAGATTACAATACAGACAATAACAGTTAATCTGTATGGTATTATTCATAATATCAGACAGCGTAAACCATTATACAGACAGCACTTGCCTTCTAAACATCGATGTTTTCATGTTTGATTGAATGTTGTAGTATGGTATACCCCTATGGTATGGATTCAAAAAAACCGCCAATAACCCCTTTAAATACCGACAAAAACAAAAGGCCGTATAACAACAGGCAAAAGCAAAAGGGCATAAACATAGACAAGATAGAAGGATAACCTCACTCATAGAGTACAAGATTGAAGTACCTTACCTGATGGATCAGTCTATAAAAGTCACTCCTCTGCTAAGTCAAAGATGATATATATGGCCGTCTATTCTCAAAAATCGCCAAAAATAAAAAAGGCCATCCTTGAAGGACAGCCAATAACTGGACGCTGCATGATTGAAGAACAGAGGTTACTCGTCTGAAGGATCATCGTCTAAATCTTTGATGACGAACGAGCAGTTCATGAATTCCAGAACCTGTACGAACTCCTCAACCGTCCAAGTATCTCTGGTCAACTTGTTTCTCCATGTTTGATGCTTGATACCAAGTCTATCTGCAAGATACTGACCTTTATAACCTTTAGCCTTCATGATCTGCTTGATGACTTCAGATCCCATATTTGATGTCTCCTTTACTGATGCCTGATTGATGTATCGATAATATAATAAACCATCAATAAACCTTTTGCAAACATTGAAAATGTATCAAAAAAGTGATACAATATCCTTGTAAGAGATGATGTTTGTGAAAGGAGTTTTGACATGTATTACGCATATTACCGGGTATCCACCCAGTCTCAGGTTGAAGCTAACGGCACTCAGATGCAGATTGATGTCATCAGGAAGTACTGCACTGATAACGGCATTGAGATAGCTGCTGAATACTCGGATGAAGGTATATCCGGGGCAATAGATGATGTTGATGAGGATGCTATCCATAAGCGCAAAGGTTTGATGTCTCTTCTGGCTGTTCTGAAGGATGGTGACTCGATTATCGTCCAGAACACTTCAAGACTCTGGAGATCCGATACTGCAAAGGTCATCGTTCGCCGGGAAATCAAGAAGGCTCATGCCAACATCAAGTCTGTCGAGCAACCGACATATGATATCTACAAGAAGAATCCCAATGACTTTCTCTTCAATGCCATCATGGAAATCTTTGATGAGTATGATAAGCTGACTATCGCAATGAAGTTGGCGAAAGGCAGAGATGCTAAAGCGAGGAAGGGAGAAAAGTCCTGTGGAAATACCCCGCTCGGCTACAGGTGGACGGTCGATGCCAAGATTGAGATTGACTACAACAATCACCTGATCGTCAAACAGATATTTGACAAGTACATCGAGACTGGCTCGTATGCTGCTGTACAGAGGTTCTGTGATGCTAATAATATCAAGACCAGAAAAGGCAACAGCTTTACCAGACAAGGGATAAAAGACATCATCACCAATGACTTCTATATCGGGATCGTCACACATGCCGGGGAGAAGGTCAAAGGTGACCATCCTGTATTTATCGATGAAGAGACTTTCATGAAGGCGAACCATAAAAAGTAAATAGATAATCAATCAAAGGCACTGGGTATGTCATCCCGGTGTCTTTTTTGTTTGCTAAAAAATATCAGGAACTGTCTGTTCCAAAAATCAAGTAAGCAGTACTTGATGTGGTATAGTTTGACCATCGAGAAGGGAAAGCCCAATGAGTGTTGATAACGTAAACCATCCGTCTCACTACGAGACCGGGAAATATGAGTGCATCGATGTCATGGTCGAGACACAGGGTGTAGAGGCTGTCAAAGGCTTCTGTATTGGAAATGCCTTCAAGTACATTTACCGCCATAGCAACAAGAATGGTCTGGAAGATGTCAAGAAGGCAAGATGGTATCTCGACAAGTACATTGAACTCAGTGGAGAAGAGAATGGGAAGTAAAGACAATCTGGAACTAAAGGATAAAATGGAGATTCTGTCTTCCATAGACCTCGATGAGTTAGATCCTATGGAACAGTTACTGGTCGTGTTAGCCTTAACAAAGTTTCTTAGTGCAATCGATCCGATACTTGTCAAGTACAAGAATAAGGCCAAGAAAGCACCAGAGCCTACGGATGATCCAGTCACTCGGATGATTCTCGAAGGTCTGAAAAAGGCTTTAGAGGAGACCAATGGCGAAGATAACTAACACAAAGGTATCATTCTTCGATGAGGCTGTTATCGGGTCAAAATATCCGATGTCCACATCTGTTGACTCCCTTACCCCAGAAGTTACGGATACGACAAGAAAACTCGCCTCTGCCCCGTCTGGTTCTGGACATGACAACTTTCTCAAAGGTATCGTGGTCACTTTTGACATGACCTTCTCACAAAAGGCATGGCCAGAGGCTCAGAGATATCACTTCCTTGAGTTTGTTTCGTCCACATCTACCATGCACCGTCTGGAGAGGATGGACATTGAGTCCTGCTGTAACAAGTATGTTACCGCAAGTGCAAAAGCCAACCTTGAAAGATGCCGTGATGAGTATCTAAGGACGAAATCCAAGGAAGACTTCCTGACGATGATTTATAACATACCGTCAGGCTTTGAACTCCGGGCAAAGATGGTCACAAACTATCAGCAGCTCAAAACGATCTATCACCAAAGGCGTACGCACAGACTCCCTGACTGGCAAGTCTTTTGTGATTGGATCGAAGGGTTACCCCACTCTGACCTCATAACTGGCATTAGGTAACGTCAGTCATTAGTCATATTTGTTTTTCCTCGCCTTGGGATGGTGTCAAAGCTGTCTCAAGGAATCGAACATCTATTTACAGTTTGGTGTTCATCTGCGTGTCATGAGTGTTTCATGTACATACATCCTTTCGCCCTATTAGCGTTGCTGTTAAGAGGTGTCAAAGCCTCGATAGGGTTTAGTCGCTAAGAGCCAATGTTGCGAGTGTTGCCATGCCGGGAACACGAAATGTGCAGTCAACTCAAGACCACTGTTCACTTCTCGCCTTTGTCGAAAGGTCTTGAGCGCATCCAGAAGGGTAGAACTCCCCCGAACGGCTGCCCTTCTATCTGGCGGGAGAGTGAAACGGATTACACATCGGGTTCATGCCCCGAAAACATCGGGTTCGACTCCCGTTCCCGCAATTCTGCGTAAGCAGTCAGCCTTCATATCACCTCTATATTATTTGATCCCCGGTTCAGCCTAAAAAACTGTTCCGGGGTTTTCGAAACAAGATTGTCGTTTCAAGGCTTGAAGCATGCTGACGGACTTCTTTTGACAATCACTTCCGACTTCGGTTGGACGGTTAGCATCACCGTTAAGTATGCTTTATCCTTGGTAGTTTAATTGGAAAAACGTTAATGTGTCATACCTACGAATGACACTGACAGCAAAATGATTTTCCCCTACACGGAAGAGTTACAGGTTCGAGTCCTGTCCAAGGATCTGGGACACCCACAGCAACACATACACAAAACATAGAACAAGTTAGAACCTTAAAAAGCCGAACGTCCTTTCCAGACTCAGCTATTTGGTGTCCTGTTTTCGTTTATGTGACTCTAACAGCAAATACTTGGTAGACAGCTTATTACTAAACGAGTCATGAGAAAGAAGGTGTTAATGAACTTTGCGACAGCACTGGACGAAGCGTCCAAGGTTACTCACACAGAAAACGGTGCGTTAGCCTACAACACAACTGATGATGCTTTATTAGACCTCTACTCCACAATAGGAGCATTGAGGAGCGCAGATGATGCGAGAATCGAGCGTCTGTTTGACTGCGCTTACAAAGCTGATCCGCTTTTTGCCACAAAGATTGTTTTCTACGGAAGAGACATCCGTGGTGGCCTTGGAGAGAGAAAGACCTTTAGAACTCTCCTTAAGTACATGGCAAACAACCACCCATCGGCAATCAAGCCAAACATGCACCTCGTCCCGGAATACGGCAGATGGGATGATATGTACTCCTTTATCGGGACTCCGCTTGAGGACGATATGTGGAGACTGATGAACGAGCAGCTTGAGAAGGACTGCTTTGCTCTCGCTGACGGTAAGAATGTCTCCCTTCTGGCAAAGTGGATAAAGACCCCGGATGCCTCTTCAAAAGAAACCAGAAGGCTCGGTATCCTGACTGCCAAAAAACTCGGTTACACTGTGTATCACTTCAAACGGATCATCCGTGCGCTTAGAAGGCGAATCAATGTAACAGAGTCGCTGATGTCGGCCAAGAAGTGGAATGAGATAAAGTACGAGGAAGTACCGTCAAGGGCATCCACACTCTACAGGAATGCTTTTTCAAGGCATGATGGAGATAGGTATCGAGAGTTTGTCACTAAGGCAGCGAATGGCGAGGTGAAAATCAATTCGGCAACCCTGTACCCTTACGACATCATTGAGCGTTACACCTATTATGGTTGGGGCCTGCGGGTAAATCCGTTAGACAACACACTTGAAGCACAGTGGAAACAACTCCCCGACTATGTCGAAAAAGGCTCTAATGCCATTGTGATCGCTGATACATCTGGGTCTATGCACGGAAGACCAATCAGCTCAGCAATAGGTCTTGCTATCTACTTTGCCGAGAGAAATACCGGGGCATACCACAACCTCTGGATGTCTTTCTCCAGAACGTCTACAATCCACAAACTAAAAGGGGATACCCTTCGGCAGAAAATCAACTCTATTGACTTTTCTGACTGGGAGAACGATACGAACATTGAAGCTGCCTTTGATGGAATCCTCGATATTGCCATCAAGAATAACGTTCCTGCTGACGAGATGCCTAAAGCACTGGTCATCATCTCTGACATGGAATTCAACCAGTGTACATACGGTTTCATGTACGACAGCATGGCAAAGAAGTTTGCGGGACACGGATACGAACTGCCGAATGTTGTCTTCTGGAATGTTGACTCCCGGAAGGATACTTACCATATCCGTTCTGGGCAGAAGGGTGTACAGTTAGTCTCTGGATCATCAACATCAGCCTTTAAGAACCTTATGGACTGTGTAGGCATGACTCCTGTAGAAGCGATGGTGAAGACCATTAACTGCGACAGGTACTTGCCGATAACCATTGAGGAATAGGGACAACCCTTTTCTATATATTTCATATTTGTTATTCTCCTTTCAGCGAACGGCATCTGGTGAGAACCGGGTGCTGTTTTGCTTTTAGATAGATTTTGCCCCTTCGCCAAGCGGTAAGGCACAGGACTTTGACTCCTGTATGCACTGGTTCGAATCCAGTAGGGGCAGTCAGGAAGGTATGTTAGATGTTATTTCCATATTTGGTCACTGTCGCTGTTGTCTTTATCATCGTGTACGTTATGCCAACAATCTTCGAATACGAAGGCTTGTTCATTGCTATAGACGATCACGAGGATGTTTTGTTCGCATTTGCAGTGATGGTACACCTTAAATACGCTTTTACAATAACACTAACTATAAACCAAAAGATGTATATGATAGGGTATTCCCTGTTAACAGACTCGGAAGAGGAGTAAATGTGGCACGGAAAAAGAAACAAATAAGCTATATGGCTTTTGTACAAGGATGGGAAGAGTGGTGCAATTGTGAGATCAGTCTCCCTGAGTATGCACGGAAATGCCGGGTATCACCACCAACGCTCAAGAAATACATGAACATGGTTCTCAACATGCAACCGTTCCCGGAAGGAGTCATGATCGATGATTGGGATGAGGATGAGTTCAAGAACTGGCAAACGACAAGAGTACCAAGGAAACCAAGAAGAAAAAGAGTAATAGAGGATAAGGAGTAAGCATCTGTCTTAACTGACAGGTGCTTTTTTATTTGCATGCCAAGACCTAAACCATTCCCGAATGATGAGCCAGAGTATATGAAGATTGCTGATGCCATCGATGCCAAGATATGTGCGGAAGGTGTCTCTCTGGAACTTGTAAAGGATCTGTTTGACTGCTGTATCCATGAGTCCCAGAACAGGCGAGGGTTTGACCATGATTTCTGGTTTGATAAAACAGCAAGAGTAAAAAAGTACTGCGTCCAAATGATGGGGGATGCAGCTCTGGCAGAAGAAGCGGAGAACATCTTTGAGTCAACACTGTTACTTGAAGCACCGTATCTTTTCGAAAGTTATCTCCTGTACCTTGAAAAAGACAGAGAAGACTCGGAGAAGTTTTACGAGCCTAAAATCAAGCAGTTCAAGAAGTTCGGCATCATACAGGCGTTGCAGGATCTCGAGGATGACAAGATTGATTTACTTACGATTTCAATGCCTCCCGGAACTCAGAAATGTCAACCATTGTATTCCAAGGTACTTACACCTGACGGGTTCGTGCGGATGGGAGACATCAAGATAGGCTCAAAAGTAATATCTGGCACTGGAAAAGTAGCCACGGTAATTTCTCAGTCAGAGGTCAAAAAGCGCCCAATCTATGAAGTGACGTTTGATGACGGTTCTAAGGTGAGATGTTCCGACAACCATATCTGGCATGTCCAGACAAGGTACGACAGGGAAGTAGGCAAATACAGGGACGTAGAACTAAAAGACATGATAGGTCAACTGTATGTCGAAAACGGAAGGCGGAAGAATTACTCCATTGATTACGTTCCGAAGATTGATTTCCATAAAAAGGATTTTCTGCTTCATCCGTATGTCGTTGGCACTCTGATAGGTGACGGCGGACTGAGCCAAGGATATGCGATGCTGTCATCGAATGATTATGAGATGGTTCAATTCGTCTCAGAACTGTTGCCAGACGGATATTGCCTCAAGCATCACGATAGATGCACGTATAGTGTAAATGGAAAAACTGGAAAGGCAAGCATTGTCCATCAAGAACTTGACAGATTAGGTCTTCTCTGGAAGAAGAGCGTGGATAAGTTCATTCCAAAGGAATACCTGTACGCAAGTTATGAACAACGTTTGTGGCTGCTGAGAGGACTACTCGACACTGATGGATCTGCCAGTAAGGGATATGCTTCGTTTTCTACGATTTCTGAGCAGTTGGCGAAAGATGTAGTAGAACTTGTCCATTCTCTTGGCGGATATGCGTCCTGCAAAAAGAGCAAGGCAGGATACAAGGACAAGAATGGCGATTACAAGAAATGTCATGATGTTTACAACCTGATCATCCAATTCAACAGCCAAATGGATGATATCTTCTGGCTTGAGCGGAAGAAAAAGGTGTATAAGCCAAAGAGAAAGTCCATAAAAAGGTTTATTTCTAAGGTCGAATATATCAAGGAAGAAGACTGCAAGTGTATCCTGATAGACGACCCCTCACATCTATATATCACTGACAATTATGTTATCACGCATAACACAACCTGTGAGAAGTTCTTCGCCTCATGGATCATTGGAAGGCATCCAAAAGACTATAGCCTGTTCTTTTCCCACTCATCTGACATCACAGACATGTTCTACCGGGGTGTTCTTGATATAACAACTTCGCCAGAATATAATTGGCGGGAGATATTCCCGGATGTGAGGTTCCTTGGTTCAAATGCCAAGAAACAGACAATCATGTTCAACAATTATAAGCCTTTTGCCAACCTTCAATGTACATCAAGAGGTTCGAGCAATGCGGGTGTTGTACGATGCAACCGTTACCTGTATGTCGATGACTTGATTGCTGGAATACAAGAGGCTCTTAACAAGTCGTTTCTGGATAAGTTATGGAATATCTACTCTGTTGATGCAAGGCAAAGGAAACTTAATGAACAGGTAAAAGAAATCCACATTGCCACAAGATGGAGTACCGTGGATGTGATTGGTCGGCTGCAGAACCTCTATGGAGACAGCGACAGGGCAAGGTTCATCTCTATCCCAGACATCGACCCTGTTACTGGAGAGTCGAACTTCGACTACAAGTACAACGGAATGTCCACAGAGTTCTTCAACGGTCAGGCAATGGCAATGGATGAGATATCCTACAAGTGCCTGTATAAGAACGAACCCATCGAACGTGAAGGTCTGCTCTACCACGAGGATGAACTAAGACGATTTGCTGACATTCCCGGAACAGAGCCAGATGCTATCATTGCGGTCTGTGATACCAAATCTACAGGTATAGACTACATGTTTATGCCCGTCTTTTACCAATATGGCACTGACTTTTATCTGGTCGATTGTATCTGTGACAACAGCACAGACTTCAACCGTCAGTACTCAAGACTTACCGACATGGTTCTTAAACACAATATCCAACAATGCGAATTCGAGTCAAACGCCGGGGGTGATAGAATCGCCTTTGAGGTAAATACGAGAGTACAGGCTGTAGGCGGAAGATGTAATATAACATCTAAAGCTACAGAGACTAATAAAGAAACGAGGATTATTGTTAACTCGGACTGGGTTAAGCAACACTGCCTCTTTAAGATAAAGGAACTGTACACAAGAAGGGATGACTATGGTGCTATGATGTCCTTCCTTCTTAGCTATTCAATTGCAGGAAAAAATTTGAATGACGATGTCCCTGATGGCCTTGCAAACTTCTCTCTGTATATCGCAAGAAAAGAGAGAATAAAACCGACACAAATATTTAGGTCTCCCATTTAAGCATGACAACAAAAGAATATTTACGACAGATACGCATCATTGATAGAAGAATCGACAGAAAGACTGATGAGGTAAACAGGCTCAAAGAGGTCGCTGTAAATATTGGTATGGATATGACCAAGGAGAGAGTGCAGACTTCCGGGACAAAAGACCGGGTAGGCAACTCAGCAACCGCAATTGTTGATGCCGAAAAAGAAGCACTGCGCTATATAGGCGAGTATTTAGACCTCAGAACAAAGATTATCAGCCAGATCAACTCTTTGGAAAAGCCGTCTCATAGCGACGTCCTGTACTTGAGATATGTAAAAGGCTTGCATTACAAAGAGATTGCAGAAGATTTATCGTATTCTGAAATGCATGTGTATAGGACGCATTCAGACGCATTGGCTGCTTTTGAAGCACAATTCGGGTCTACATATCTCGAAAGTTAATAGTTAAAGCAAGTTTACTGATAGTAAACACACAGTTTATTGGTTATTGACAAATAGTAAAATAAGTGTTACATGTTATACTGTAAAAATCTAAGCTGAGTCAGATTTCTGGCTCGGCTTTTTCTTATGCAATGAAAAAGAAACGAACAATCAACTGCCCAAAATGTAAAGAGCGAATCGGCTTTTACGATGGAAAAGGCAGCATGGACATCTTATGTGCCTGTAAAAAGTGCCGAATAGCGGTGCTTTATGAAGTTGAAAGCAGGAGTACATTTATCCGCAAATACCCAGAGCGGAACACAATTAGCGGAATGAGGTTTTACTAATGCACTACGGACGCTATGACATTTATACGGATGTCCCGCAGATCACATCAGACAATATCATAAAGGTCTTAAGAGAGTCGTATGTCGTCCATGTCAAGAACGCCCAGAGTTGCAACTTCCTTCTCAAGTACGATGCGGGAGAGCAACCGTTCTACCGCAAAAAGACAATCCGCCCGGACATCGACCATCATACCGTTGATAACGTAGCAAACGAAATCACAGAGTTCAAACTCGGCTTCAACTGGGGATATCCTATTACCCTTATAAGAAGAGGCGAGAAGGATTCTGGGACAGAGGATGAGGTTGAGGCTATCGCCCAACTTAACGAGCAATACGAGATTGACGGCAATAAAGACAAGACCCAGAGGCTTGGAAGGTTCGTTGAAATCTGCGGTAGAGGTTATACATTTGTTGACATCAATAAAAACTGGAGTGAAGGAGAACCTTACTTCACGGTACAGGCGTTAGACCCCAGATTCGCCTTCATAGTAAGGTCTTCCAGATATGTTGACAGAAGACCTGTACTTGGAGTTACTTTCCGCATTGATACGAAGGGGAACATTTACTTTACCTGTTATACGGACAAGCAACGGTTTGAGGTAAAGAACCTTTCCGCATTGTTAGCAGATGGCCCTTCCGCTGATGAGTATGGTTGGTCACAGGAAGAGAATTCTGGATCACTTAACTACCTCGGCATGATACCTATCATTGAGTGGAATCGCTCACATGATGGGCAAGGATGTTTCGAGCGTCAGATCCCGGAATGTAACAACCTTAACATGTTGGTTTCCGACTTCTCTAACCAAGTTGACCAGAACACTCAGGCTGTTTGGTTCACTGTTGATGTTGCTTTCCCGGTAAACCCTGATACGGGAGAGACTGAAACACCACAGAACGGCGACTGGTTGGCGGCACAAACAACTGCGGATGGCAAAACACCTACAGCGACTCCTCTGGTAGTGCCATATGACTACTCAGGCATGCTCAACAATATTATATCAAGAAGGAGTCTCATCCTTCAGAAATGTAACGTGCCTCAGAGGACGGACGATATCAACGGAGCGACAGGCATTGCTGTTTCCGATTCTTCCGGGTGGTCTGCAGCTGAGACGGCGGCCTGTAAGCAACAGGCTATCATGGAGACTGCCAAGATGCAGGAAGTCAAAGCTGTACTCAAGGCAATCAAGGCATCCCCAGATGTCCCGGCAGACAGTCCTCTGCTCAAACTTCGGGCAATAGACGTTATGCCGAACATCAAGCGTCAGAGAACCTATGAACTCACGACCAAGTCTAATGCTTTCGCCACTTTGGTGGCACACGGTATTGATGGTCTGAGCGCAATCAAGACGGTCAACATGTTTGATGATCCAATGCAAGTATACAGCGATTCTAAGTCGCTGATTGACAAATACCAGAAGTCAATCTTTGAAAAACAAACCCAGATGGCGAGGAATACAACAGGGACGTACAACTGGCACAGTAATACCAATACCCAGAACGATGACAACTTCTCTCCTAACAGGGACAGGATGTCAGGAGACAATTCAGACCAAGAGCAAAATTCGCCTAATATGAAATGAGGCTTTAGATGAGACGGATCTCTATACCTTACAAGAAGTGGTTCGGCGAAATGGGTCTGCCTGATGACCGTGAGCGCAGAAGGATAGAGGCTGCGAAAGATATCGAAGACATCATTATGCTCTACTTTGAGATCCTAAAGCAGTATAGGAGCATCGGTACTGATGGATTCGGTGTTGCAAGAGAAGTTCTTGTCGGGGAGTATATCCGTCTATTCGGGAATAGTGAAGCACTCAGGAATAGGGCATACGAGTTTGCTGATGCCTTAAATGACGTTACTAGAAGAAATCTCCAACAATATGATGATCTGAATAACCTTCAGACAGAGCAGGATTCCAGAGACACAGAAGAAGCTTTCGTAGTCTCGCACGGCATACCAAAATCGTACTGGACATCTCAGGACAGGGCAATGGCGATAGCGGAAAACGAGGCAAACACTGTCGTTGGCTGCGAGGAAATGGAAGAGGCTATTGAGGCGGGATACCAAAACAAAATCTGGGTAACAGTTGGGGATAACAGAGTCCGTGATACCCATAGAGAAGTGGACGGACTTGAAATACCAATCAATGAGGCGTTCGAGGTTGGTGACAGCTTGCTCATGTATCCAAGAGACACAAGTCTCGGGGCAAGTCCAGACGAAATTGACAACTGCCGTTGTTGGTTGGAATACAGTTAATAAAGACTCACAGAAGTCTTTTAAAATATATGTCAGAGAAGACACTAATCGCACAAATTGTCAGGGAAGACACTAATCGCAACAATCAAGAGATGGTCAGAGAAGACCTTAATCGCAGGAGACTTTAAATGGCAGAAATCAATCAAGAAGCAGTAAATACAACTACAGAACATGATACTCAGGCAACCAATCAGGCTGAAACTGCGGATAGCGTAGAAACAAAAGAGGTATCGCAAGACGAAATCAGCTCTCTCCGGGTTGAACTTGCAAAGATGAAGAGATTATCAGATAAGAACGCATCTGAGGCAGCTGAGTGGAAAAAGAAATACAGGTCTACACAGTCGGAGAAAGAAGTTCTGGACGCTGAAAAGGCCGAACAGCAAGCAAAGCGTGACGCTGAACTTGCCGACTTAAAGCGGTATAAACTCGTCAGCGAGTATAAAGATAGCTACATTCAGAATGGCTACCCTATCGACCTCGCAAAGCAAGCTGCAGAAGCACTTGCGGATAACGACAACGAGATGCTGTTTAAGATTGAGAATCAGGTATTTGAGTCTCGTCTAAAAGCCGAAAAAGCTGAATGGATGAAGTCGATGCCCGATGCAAATATCGGCAATGGTTCTTCCGCTTCTATCACAAAAGAACAGTTTGATTCCATGTCTCTCCAAGAGAGGACAAAAATCTACCGGGAAGATCCCGAAACATACAACAGGCTTGTCGGCAACAAATGATGCTAAAAACTGTGTGTCAGTTTGGATGGCACACACTTACCGCTGATAACTAAGCGGAGAAAAGAGGTATAAATGCCCGCAAGTGTAAATGCAACAATGCTTGAGCATCTTATTGATCCCCAAGTTATTGCAGACTATATCGAAACCAAGTATATCGACAAGATTCGTTTTGCCCCTCTGGCAAGGATTGATAACACTCTGGTCGGCAGACCCGGTGACGAAGTAACGTTACCTTTTTATCAGTTTATCGGTGCAGCGAGTGCTGTTGCGGAAGGTGCGGATATTCCGATCGCCCGCATCACTCAGGGTACAAAGAGAGTAAAGGTCTCCAAAATCGGTAAGGCTGTTGAGTTTACCGATGAGGCTCTGCTGTCTGCGTACAACAACGACATCGCTGAAGAGGCCGCAAAACAGGTCATGCTTGCAATCAACGATAAGGTTGAAGGCGATCTGCTCACCGCTATGGGTGGTGCTACTCTGACTGATAGTGTTGCCACCGCAACTATCGGTGATGACATTGCTGATTCTCTGGTCAAGTTCGGCGAGGACATTGACGGTGAGAAAGTCCTGCTTTGCTCCCCTGCTCTTTACGGTGCTATCCGTAAAGCTAATGGTTGGATTCCCGGAACAGAACTGGCTGCCGAGAGGATCATTCGTGGTTCTGTCGGAATGATTCACGGATGTGAAATCGTTGTTTCCAACAGACTGACATCTGTATCAAGGACTACATATGCCAAGACAAGCGATGTGGCTATCAACTCTTCCAAGACCTATTATGTCAAAGGTGCTGATGACAAGTACACTGCTGTTGCAACCCCTGATGTTGCCGATATTGGCAATTACTACGAAGCGACAACCGCTTCTGCACAAGAAGCCTACATTGTCAAGCCCGGTGCGCTTGCTATCTACACCAAGCGTGGCACAATGGTTGAGTTCGACCGTGATAAACTTTGCCAGACCAACTTCATCATCGGCAGTAAGATTTTCGCTCCTTATCTGTACGATGAAAACAAGATCATCAAGCTGAGTGTAGCCTAATCTGAGGTTGGCTTTATGGGCATGATGATGCACAGAGCAGTCGTTCGGCTTAGACAGCAGAAGACTCAGGAAACTCAGACAGAGGTTGAGGCCAAAGAGGTTGTAAGCAACCACAAAGAAGGCGAAGACATCGTTGATAAGCCTGTCAAGAAGAGGTCTACAGCAAAAAGAACTGCTAAGAAGTAAGGTGGTGATGTCTCATGTATATGCGAGAGTTAGAGGACGAACTCTTTGAGGATCTGCACGATGAGGTCTCAGGACAGCCGGGTTACTCAGATCAGATGCTGAGAAGAAAAATCCGTCAGGCTATCAAGTCTGTAAAAAGGGCAAGGAACTACTCTGGGGCAGGATATTCAATCGACCAGATCGAAGAGGACATTGAAAACTACTACTCCAATATTAGGGACATCGCTCTTTATGACTACAACATCATCGGTGCTGAAGGCGAATCGTACCATTACGAAGGTGGTACGAACAGAACCTATATTGACAGGAGAAGGCTGTATAACGGCATCATTCCTCTTGTCGTGATTCACTAACAAATCGGCGAAACAGGAGAATAAGTGCGGACTCTGGCAGATGCCTTGGCTATACTGGAGTCCATGTGGGGTTGCGATTAGGTGGGTACGCAACTTCGCCGTCTTTTCAAAAATGGGAGAGTATAAACTATGCCTTGGCAAACGATAATCCCCATTGTCATCAGTATCCTTGCACTGTGTTATACAGTGTTCAAAGGTACGAGAGAAGAGAAACGTGTTGACACTTCGGAGATTGAGGCAAGGGCAGCGGAAAATGCTCGTATCAACTATAAGTTGGATGAGAGCATCAGAATCGGCAAAGAGTCGAACACAGAACTCAAAACTCTCCGAAAAGAACTGTCAGCGCAAGATGGTCGTTTGATTGCTGTGGAACGAGAAGTCAGGTCGCTTGAAAAACGAATTGATAACACCGATTTGCGTTTAAGCACCATGACAGGAGAACATCATGATTAAGATTAACTGGAAACTAAGGTTTCAAAACAAGGTGACGCTCACTGCCATTGTTATGGCTCTGATTGCCCTTGTATATCAAGTCCTCGGACTGTTTGATGTTGTCCCAAAAATCTCACAAGACTCTGTAATCCAGTTGGCATCGGCTGTAATTAACCTTCTTGTCCTTCTTGGTATCGTTGTAGACCCGACTACCGAAGGAATAGAGGACTCAGACCGTGCTATGGGTTACACCCAGTTAGGTGGTGGACAGCATGAGGACAGTTCTGCGGAATAAGAAGTGGCTTTACTACTCCAGACAAGGCGAAAAAGTCCCCCAGTATCGTAGGGATTTAGATGGCAATATCATCTACATCACGGTCAATGGTGAAAGAATTCCTGCCGAGACTGGGGATATGGTCTTTTCATACGAAGACCCGGTAAAATTTCTTGCCAACATTTACGTAACAGGTGGACAGGTTGAATATCAGGAATATGGTCATGACTTCGAAACTTTCGGTGCAATGATTGTATGCCTTAAAGGTGAGTTCCCGATTGACGAGAATACCCTCATCTGGGATGAGACCGAACCTGTCTTTAAACAGGACGGCACTGTCGATATTGACTCTGCTGATTACCGTGTCAAACGTGCGACTTCCAATATCAATGAGGCAAGATACATCCTTGAAAGGATCACAAAGACACCGTGAGTGTTATAAAAGTACAACTCTCTCAGAAATCCGTACAGAGTGCCATCAATAAACTCAAAAAACTTCAGAAGAAGATAGACAAAGCCACTGATGACTATCATGAGCAATGTGTCAATGAGGCTGAAAGGCTGATAGATATAAGAGCGCAATCCGCTGTTCACGTTCTCCCGGATGGGAGTCCGCTTACTGTTAGCCATGAGACTTCTAAGTCAAAAGGCAATCTTACAACAATTGTATCACTTGTTGGAAGTCAGGCTGTGTTTGTTGAGTTTGGTACTGGTGTCGTTTTTAATGGCGGTATTGGTTCTCAACCCCATACACAGTATGACACATCGTATGACAATTCCAGATTTGCAATTGGTTCTTGGTCGCTTGGGCCGCAAGGAGCAAGGTATTTGGACAGGGGTGATAGTTGGTGGTATTACGGCAAGGAATATGTAGGTTGGGAGCCTTTTGAGCCTATGGAATTTGGCATAAAAGGCATTATAGCTATGCATAGAAAATTTGCCGAAGACAGTTTCGGGAGCATCAAGTAATGGCACGATTATGGTACGCAGAGGTAGAAGCGAGGATTTTTACTTACCTTAAAACCAAGCTGACAGAATACCTCGGAGAGAAATATCCTCATATGCAATTCACGACAAAACGTGAAGGCAACTACTCCCCGGAGTTTCCTACGGTCTATTTCTTCCAACATGACTCGGATGAAACACTGTTGGATCTCGAAGGTAGTGACTTTAACGGAATGTATTGTCGTGTACAGATTGAGGTCACATCTAACGATGAAGATGTATCAAAGGAAGTCGCATACTACGCTCTGTCAATAATGAAGGAGTTATCTTTCGAGTGTTATTTCACGCCGAAGTCATCCGCTACAAGACCGGGTGTACCAAGGCTTGTGGCAAGATACAGGCGAATGATAGGCTCTGGAGACCTTGACATAGTTGGAGAATAATAACAACGGTCACATCAAATATGGGATGTGATCCTATCCGTCAACAATTAGACGGAGAAAGGTACAGATAAACATGGCTAACATTTCCAACCCCGGACTTAGCACACTCAAAGTACGTTTAGGGTACGGTGTAGAAACTACAGCAGGGACTAAACCAACTGCGTTTACTTGGCTTCAGAGGGTTAACTCCATCGGTGGTGTTTCCCTGTCTACTGAGCAGATTGATGTATCTGCGATTGAAGACGATGTCACCAAGTACACCGCAGGCAGACAGGACACAGGTGGAGAATGGACTGTCACTTTTAATGTAAATGACGAAGTTGTCGCACAACTTAACACCATGATTTCTGCTTATCAGGCACTTACTGATGGCAAGAGGATGTGGTTTGAGGTCTATAGTCCTTATATGACCAATGCATTCTTTGTTGTAGCTGCTCCGCCTCTGCATCTGCCTATTCCTGAGACAGGACAGAATGAGGCGTGGACGATGGAACTGACATTTACCATCGTTGAGTATCAGGACGCTTCTACCGCCATCGAGCCTACCGCTTGAAGGGGTAAGTTCCCAAGTACGGAAGAGATACCTGATACGGATAAATATCCAGAAGTCTAATGTTTATAAGGGGCATCCTTCGGGGTGTCCCTTTCCCTATTTATATAGGGGGGAAAGGTTTTAAATGGAAAGATTAATCACTGTTAACGGCAAAACTTTTAAAGCTGCAGAATTCACATTTAATACAATTTGTCAGCTTGAATCTATGGGACTCAGCCTTGATAACATCTCCAGTATGCCCATGTCTATGATCCGTGGCTATATCGCCATCTCCGCCAAAATTACTCCCGAACAGGCGGGACGAGAAATGGAACAGCACATCATTGATGGTGGCAACTTCGAGGATGTCGGTGCTGTCATGTCCGCCCAGATTGAGGACTCTGGTTTTTTTCAGACCCTTTCTCAGAAGACGGAGACAGCGGACGAACAGCCGAAGAAAAGGGCAACAAAGAAAGCGTAAAGAGTCCAAGTGATTATCCATCATACCATGCCTATGTCTTGGATCAGATGTTGCCAAAAGCCGTTGTATTTGGCTTTGGATACAGGGAACTGATGGATATGACTCCTGCCGTTGTACGAGGTTATGCAAAAGGCTTTGAGTTAAAGAGTGACCTGATTGATGATTACTCTTACAATCTTGGCAAATACTTTTATGTTGGCTTAATGACTGCGCTTGGAAATGTACTGGACAAAAACGGTAAGCACGATTATCCCGATAAACCGTTCCATGAGATAACGTCTGGTACGACAGTCGAAATCGAATTAAGTGAAGAAGAAATCATCGAACAGACAAACAGGCTCTTTGCAAACCTCAACATTATGAAGTCAAACTTTGAAAGGAGCAATCCTAAAAGTGGCAACTAAAGAGCAACAGACGTTTATAGATAACATCTATAAGTACGTTGCAAAATACGCCCCACAATACGGGGTGAAATGTTACTCGGCGATAATCGCTCAAGCCATCTGTGAATCTGGATGGGGAAAGAGTAAATTATCTGCCAAGTATCATAACTATTTCGGTCTAAAGTGTGGAACACTGTGGAAAGGTTCGTCCGTGAGCATGCGTACCGGGGAAGAGTATACGCCCGGAGTACATACGACAATCACGGACAATTTTCGTGTGTACAAAAACATGGAAGAAGGAGTGAAAGGATATTTCATTTTCCTGTTTGATGGAAGAACACGATATAACAACCTTAAAGGTGTGACAGATCCGCAAACTTATCTTCAAAAAATAAAGTCTGATGGATATGCGACATCTTCCACATATGTCCAGACTAACATGAATCTCGTGAACTCCTACGGCCTTAGAAAGTACGACCCCGGAAACAGCACCAAAACAGATACAGCCAAAGTCTCCCAGAGACAGGTAGTCATTGATGTGTTTGAGTCGTGGGTCGGCAAGAAAGAGGCTGACGGATCTCACAAAGAGATTATCGATATCTATAACAAGTACTTAAGTACAGCGGTCAAGTTCGGTACTCTGAACTACCGGGTATCGTCCTCGGATAGTTGGTGTGCTACTGCCGTGTCGGCTGCTTTTATCAAAGCGGGTCTTGCGTCCCTTTGCCCGATTGAGTGTTCCTGTCCCAGACAGATTGCGCTTGCAAAGAAAATGGGCATTTGGGTTGAAAAAGACAGTACTGTACCAGAACCCGGTTGGATCATCGAATACGACTGGCAAGACACTTCTGGCAGTGGTGATAACACCGGGACGGCAGACCATGTTGGACTTATTGTATCTGTTAATAAGTCTGCCGGGGAATTTCGGGTAATCGAAGGCAATAAGAACGATGCTGTTGGCTATAGGAATATGGCAATCAACGGCAGATATATCAGAGGTTTTGCTGCTCCCAAATATACCGATGAGGATGTCTCCCCAGTTACTCCTGCAAAACCAATCGCTCCTTCCAACATTGAGACTGTGGCAATGGATGTCATGCAAGGTCTTTACGGCAATGGAGATGACAGGGTCAATGCTTTGAAGAAAGCGGGATATGATCCTACAGCTGTGCAAAGCAAGGTAAACGAACTTGTAAAGAAGTACGCTAACAAATACATCAATGGTGATGCGGGCAACGGTACGGAAAATCGTATCGCTTGGCTTAGAAGGCAAGGTTTTACAAAGAATCCTGCTATAGCAAATGAGGCTATCCAGTCTTACGTCAATAAGATTGCCTAATCACTTTCCCGGTTCAACGCTTAGAGTTGGATCGCTAACCTTATCAATCACCAATAACTAAAGGCAGGTGATTTAATGGCAAATAATGTTATCGATGCTGTTGAACTGCAAATAACGACAACAGCCAAAGGTACTGACACTGCCATAAACAGCTTAATCAGTAACCTTGAAAGGCTTAATAGTGCGTTAGACAGTTTTAATAGTGGATATACCGACAAGATAGGAAGGGTGTCTGGACAGCTTAATGTGTTATCTTCGGCTGTCCGCACGGTCAATAGCGCAGGATATACCAAAGCGAGCAGCTCTCTCACCAAACTTGCCAATGCTATAAGCACATTAGGAAATAGCGCATCTGCAAACGGCTCTGGCATTGCGTCTGGAATGGAACAAGCGACTAAAGCTGTTTCGATGATTAGTGGTATTGACCTCACTGCTACCTCTTCTAATCTTGCCAAACTTGCGAAGGCTCTTCCTGCGCTTAATCAGGCATTAACCAATGTAACCATAATGTCTGCACAGCTCCAAGCACTTGCAAACGGGCTGACAACACTAAAAGGGGTCAATGTTACAGATACAGCCAATGCGGTAAATACTCTTGCAAAGGCTCTTCCTGCTCTCAGTCAGGCTTTAACAAGTTCTGGTGATTTATCTGGCAAATTCAGTCAACTTGCATCTGCACTTGGACTGATTAGCAATATTCAGTTGCCTTCTGCTCAAATATCAAGTCTTGCACGAGCAGTAAAGACTTTCGCCTCTACTGACTTCACTGTAATACAGCAAAATCTGACGCAATTAGCTACCGGGTTAAACAACTTTACCAATGTTGTTTCCACTGGCAATGAGACCACTATTAAAAACATCACAAGTCTCGTAAGAGGTCTGGCATCTCTTGGCAAAGTGGATTATGCCCAACTTGCGGCAGACCTTCCTAATGTCGCTATAGCGTTAAATGACTTGCTTGTTGCTTTACAAGGTACTGTGTCAGCCAATCCAGAGGCAGCAATGCTTGTCCAAAATCTGGCTGATATTGCCCGGAATGGTGGTCTGGCGGCACTTGGATTGAAGCAGACAGCGAGTGGTGCTATCCAAATGGGATCTTCCATGAGGTCGGCTAATAGCAATTCTCAAGGTCTCTTAATGACCCTGATGAAGTTCAGAACCATCCTCTTCTTGCTGAGACGGTTCTGGAATGCCTTCACCACTTCACTGGACAACGCTTCATCGCTTGTTGAAATCCAAAACGTTATCGACTCGGTTTATGATAGCGCAGGATCAGCAAACCTTCAGTCACTGTCCAAAACAGCAGCTGCCCAATTTGGTCAGTCTGAATTGACGTTCAAACAGATTGCGTCCAGATATCAGGCAATGGGCAATGCCCTTGGCTTATCAGACCAAGCTGTAGCTGACGCACATCAGCACCTTAAAGACTGGGGTGCGCTGACATCTAAAGTTGTGGATGAAACCACTGGTCTTAACAAAGAGTATGGTGTCACAACAGGCAAAATGTCTGACATGTCACTTACCCTGACTGAACTGGCGGGCGACATTTCCTCGTTCTACGATGTTGATATTGCTGAAGTACAACAGGCTCTGCAAGCTGTTTATACTGGCCAGACAAGACCGTTAAGACAATTTGGTATCGACCTTACACAGGCAAACTTACAGGCTTGGGCATTATCTCAGGGTATCAACGCTGATATGCAGTCGATGACTCAAGCAGAGAAGGTCATGCTCAGATACCAATATGTCATGGCTCACGCTACCAATGCAATGGGAGACTTTGAGTACACGGCGGACAGTTGGGCAAACAGGGTCAGATATCTCAAACAGCAGATCATCCAATTCTCTACAGTTATCGGCACAATCTTTATCAATGCCTTTAAACCTCTGCTGAGAACTCTCAACAACGTTATGAATTCCGTAATCGTTTTTACGGAAAACATTCTTAACGCTCTTGGCAAACTGCTTGGATGGCAAGTAGAGATTTCCACTTCTCCCGTAACTACAGACTTAGAAGATGCTACAGCCGGGATTGCTGATAACCTTGGTGGTGCATCTGATGGTGCGGGTGGTACTGCAAGCGGACTTGGTAACGCTGCAGACAACGCCAAAAAACTCAAACAGCAACTTCAAGGATTCGACAAACTCAACCTTTTAACCACAGACAGTTCTGGCTCTGGCGGGTCAGGCGGTTCTGGCGGTTCTGGTGGTGGTTCTGGTGGTGGTTCTGGTGGTGGCGGAGCAAGCGGTGGTTCTGGCATCTCGGTTGTTTATCACGCTGAAAAGACACTCCAAGACTACATGTCCGATATTGACACTTGGTACGAACTGGGTGAATATATCGGAGATACCCTTAAAAGGGTAATGGAAGACATCGACTGGGATAGCGTCTATAAAGGGGCGGAAGACTTCGGAACAAACTTTGCCATGTTCCTTAATGGACTGATTTCCCCGGAACTCTTCTATGACTTCGGAAAGACTGTGGCGGGTGCGCTCAATACCGCTTTGCATGCAGCTTTTGCTTTTGGAGATAACTTCAACTTCCGTGAATTCGGCGTATCCCTTGCAAGTTCCATAAACGGATTCTTCCAAAACTTCGACTTCGGGCTTCTTGCTGACACTATTGATGTATGGGTTCAAGGAATCAGAGACACTATACAAGGTTTCTTAGATACCATAAGTCTAAAAGACATGGTCAAAGCTGCTCTTGACTTTGGCAGTCACCTTGACTTAGAAACCATAGAGATAGTTATAGCAGGAGCATCCCTTCTTCTTGGCGGGAAAGCGGTTTGGAACGTAGGAAAACTTGCTTTTAGTTCATTCATGGAAGCCTTGCTGAACTTCTCTGGATTAAGAGCGTTAGGTGCAAAACTCGGAGCAACTGCTGCCGGGGCAGGAAGTACGCTTGCTCCCATAGCACTCGGAATCGCTTTAGCGATTGCAATAGAGACAACATTAGACATTGTCTTTCCAGAATTCAAGAAACCTTCAGACGTAATCAGGGAAGAACTCGAAAAAGAACACAAAGAGATAGATGAATGGCTAAAGGAACATCCTCTTATTTCACTGTCTTTTGAAACGCTCATAGATGTATCTACACTTGAAAATCCCACATATTGGATTACAGAAGCGATAGCCAAACCATTCAAAGATCTCACCGACAATCCCAATACTTTATCCGGGCAGATATGGGATTCCATAAAGGAAGGTCTCAAGGACGCTTTTACAATAGATGATGGTGAAGATTGGCTTGAAATAGGTGAGGATATTGTTTGGGGAATAGTCAATGGAATACTTGGCGTAGTCGCTACGCCTATTGCGTTCAGCATTGACCTTCTCAACTGGTTTGTTGAAGGCTTTAAAAGTCTATTCAAAATCCACAGCCCTTCAAAACATCCTGACATAGTTGCTATTGGTCGGAACATCATGGAAGGCATTGTCGAAGCTATAAGAGAGTTTGTCAAAAAGCCTTTTGAACTTGGTGCTGACTTAGTTGGTTGGATCACCGAAAGTCTCGGAATTCCCAAGGGAGAAGATATTGTCATTGGAATTAAGGCCGCTTGGAAGACCACTAAAGAAAATGTCAACACATGGTGGACTGACACTAAAGGTTGGTGGGGAGAAAAAGCTGTCGATGTAAAGTCTGCATATCAAACTGCCAAGACAACCGTTCAAGGTTGGTGGAACTCTACCAAGGAATGGTTCGGCAGTAACAATAAGTTCAATATCGATTCTAAGTTCGAGACAGTCAAATCGACCGTACAAGGTTGGTGGGGCAATGTCAAATCATGGTTCGGTAATAATAAGTTTTCTATCGATTCCAAATTTGAAACCCTTAAAACAACCGTACAAGGTTGGTGGACTAATGTTAAAAAGTGGTTCGGCAGTAGTAAGTTAGGTGTTAACGCTTCGTTCTCAACCCCAGAAGGAACTGTCAAGAACTGGACTAAAAACGTCTCTAATTGGTGGAACAAACACAAAACAACTCTGAAGATTGGGTCGGCTTTAAGCACTGCCGAAAAGAATGTAAAGACATGGGCAGGAAATGTAAAGAGTTGGTGGGATAGTCACAAGCCTACACTTTCTCTCGGAACATCTACTTTCCATATGAAATTTCCAAAGGTAAGTGTTGGATGGGATTCTCATACAGTTCTTGGCGTAACTGTAAAAACCCCCAGAATCAAGTTTGGCGGATGGGGAAAGTACGCAACTGGTGGTTTCCCGGAAGATGGATGGTTCAGAGCATCTCACGGTGAGATGATGGGTAAGTTTGATAACGGCAGAACTGTTGTTGCCAACAACCGACAAATCATTGAAGGTATATCAGACGGTGTCGCTCGTGGTCAGGCAGAACAGAACCAACTGCTGAGACGGAACAACGACCTTCTCATGAGGCAGAACCAGTACCTTATCGCTCTTTGCCAAAAAGAGACGGGCATCTCTTCGACCGATGTCTTTAACGCAACAAGATCAGAAGCGCAAAAATATTATTATCGCACAGGGCAAAACGCTTTTGCCTATTAATATAGGAGATTGATATGGCATTTGACGGCAGCCTGATTAAACTTGGGGGCAACACTAACTTGCCCCTGAGTTATGTAAAACCAGAGTCGTATACGGTCGTACCAAACAGAAGGCAAGACCTTGACTCTACCAGAACGACATCTGGACATCTCCAGAGAAACGTTGTCGAACATTACGCATCTACAATCACACTGGAAACCGTTGAGAACATGACCAACACTCAGATGAGTGCATTAATGTCTCTTATCAGGAGCAAATACTCCAGTGAGCGAGAAAAGAAGATAACGCTTAGATATTACGTCCCAGACTTGGATACCTACCAGACTGGGACTTTTTATGTGCCTGATGTTGAGTTCCCTATCAAAAGGGTGGATGTTCCAAATAGAAAAATCTATTACAATTCAGTAACCATCGAATTTATCGAATATTGATAAGGAGAACGCATGAAGAGTTATACACAGGCTGAAGTAGATGCGTTCCACGGTGGCGAGTTAAAGAATATAACCCTGATGTTTTCAGATGGCACAGTTCTGACAAACAACGAGGTAGTAGGCGAGACTTTAAAGATTGATGAAGGGATATGTGAAGAGGCTCAGATAACATTCGGAAAAGTCTACGCCACTTCCTGTTCTGTACAAGTCATCGGCACTCAGCGTCTTATCGACCTTGATATGACGGTAGAGGTAGAGTGTGGTGGTTTTACAAGGTGTCTTGGCACTTACAAGATCGCATCAGACACCAGAACGTCAGATTATTCCGGGCGGGTACTTACCGGGTATAACAAACTGAAGGAAGTTATAGGCCTTGACTACTCTCTGTGGCACAACGGTATTGATACCCAGTTATCTGGTACTATCACGTTGAAACAATATCGTGACTCTTTCTTTGACATAATCGGGATTACACAGCAGAATGTCAGTCTGCCGAACGATAATCTGGAAGTTGATTTACCGTCTCTTAACTCTACATTAACAGGTCAGCAAGTACTGTCTCTCATCCTTGAAATGAACGGTGTTTGGGGTTATCTGGATTTTGATGGCATTTTCAGATATGTCTTCCCGGATACTCCCTACAGCACATTAAGTATATATCCTTCGGACACGCTCTTTCCTTCTATAGACCAGTTCCTTGGAGAGTACGACACAACACAAGGTGAGTCTGAAGCTGATTACACTTTTACAGAGGATGATTACACTTTAGGCACTCTCGCTTATGAGGAGTATACAACAGAGCAGTTCACAAAGATATCATGTCCTTATGGCACAAACCAGACGTATGAGTATGGCGTAGAAGGCAACACTTATACTATGTCGAGAAATGTCTTTACTCAGGTAATGACAGAATCCCAAGTTAGCCAGATGTGTGCCTCTGTTCTTGACAGTATAAACAAGATGCTGTTTGTCCCGGGAACATTCAAGACTTCAGTTTGCCCTTGGATTGAACTTGGAGATATGGTCGCTGTAGAAACAGGGTCAACAGAGGTTGTCTTCCCAGTATTACAGCGCACTATTAGTGGCATCCAAGCAATGGCTGACTCATTGCAAGGCAAGAGTAACAGGACGAACTTTGTATACGAGACAAGCGAGAGGAGCAGACTTGACAGGGTTGAGAATTACGCCGACAAGATTTATGACTACACCCACAACTCGATAACATTCTCTACGACCTCTCAATCAAACCCTGACGGCACAACGACAGGCCGTGCCTATGTTTACAGGTGGGGAGAAGATGTCACAAACCAGTTCTCTGACACATGGTTCTCGTGGTACAGAGTTATCGAATCGGGAACGACTTACTTGGGAACTGGAAAAGAAATAACAGTCAGAGATGACACCTTTGTCTATGGTGGTGTCCTTAAGTGTGTATTCCAGACTTACACCTCGAAGGCACTGGCTGTTGATGGGGGGGTCTTAATCTTAGACAACTCTCTGCTCGTGTCTGCGGTAGGAGATTAACGCATGCCAATAACAGTAACATCAGAAGTAAAATGCAACGAACTTACAGAGGTCACAACTCCAGACTCTTCGCATGATTTGGTCTTATTTAATGACTCTTCCAACGCCGGGGCAAAGATAAATTATCAGGCTCTTGCTGATGCTATCCTCAATAAGATAGTAGAGAAAGAGTATCATGTTAATGATACAAACCAAACTTTGATTAATGCAATTGAGGCTTTACAAGAAAACATCATCACTGAAAAACAGTCAGTAGAGGATAAACTGTCTCCTACAGGGATAGGGGTATATGGGAGTGTATGGGACAACAGCATCAGTTTACTGGATATATCTGACAGCAGGAATAACTCTGTACATCTGGTCTATGCTGCAAACAGTAGCGCATTAAGCGATAAACCATCTGCTTTTGAAAACTACTCAGGCACAATCATCATGTACCGCAGAGAGCAATCAATTATCAGAACAGGCGAAGAGGCTACAGAGTCAGTCGTAACACTCACAGAAGTCCTGCCAATCAGCGGTAGAATGTGGATCGCTACTTACCGAAACGAAACATGGTCTGAATGGGCATCTTCCAACGGCAAGTTTATACAAAGCGGTGAGATCGGCTCAATCAGTGTAACAAAAGCAACCTATGTCGAGCAACAGATTGCATTTCCTATAGCGTTTTCGTCTCCGCCTACTGTTGTGGTTGGGATAAAGACTGGATCTACCGCTCCGGGTATGGGTAACGTTGAGGTGGCAGTCGCTTATGGAACCGTGACCACTACAGGATTTTCGGTGCGGGTATACAACAATGACACAGCTAACAGGGCACCGGGAATAACTTGGATAGCAGCGGGGTGATGTGAATGCGCTTTGAATCAGAGATCACAATCTTTAAACTTGACTCTGTCAGCAACGCCATCGGTGAAGGCTCTGCAATTGCCAATCAGCACCTGTACTGGTCGGATTCTGAAGGCATTATCATTTCAAGGGATGAAGTCAGATCTATCTCACAATTCACTGGTGGGAATGTCAGAATCGGTGATAAGTCCATAGGGATATATCTTGGGCAGACCAAAGTCGCTGAATACGGATCTGTCGCAATAATTGGTAATAAGGAATCAAGGAAACCTTACCTTAGAATAGGTAGTGATGGTTTCAACCTTTACGACAGACTAAATAGGTCTGTAGCTGCGTTCAGTGTAGCGAACATTCTCGATTCTGGTTCAACCGTAAACTACTTCGACATTGTAATCCCGGAAACATCTCTTAACGGATATTCTGGGACTTCGGTGTTTTCTGACGAATATTACGTGTCCGTAGACGAGTCATTCATACAACTCCGCAGACAAAGTGGAAACACCACTCTAAACAGTGATCAGGTCGCGATGAACGTGAGTGTAGAAGATGGAGTTATCACGGTTGACTACACGATAGCAGATGACTGCATAAGTGACGCACAAGAAGAGACAACTTGCACTTTAAGAGTCTCAGTTGGATATACTGCACAAGTCCCGGCCTTCACTTTAGGTCGGCGAACCAGTAACGGCTTAATCGGAATGTATTCATTTGTGACAGGGCGATACTGTTCAGCGTCAGGAAACTATGCTGTTGCAATGGGAATGCGTAACAATGCGACAAATTTAGCAACGGCCAGTTTTGGATATGGCTGTAATTCGCTTTATACATACTCGATGACGGCGGGAAGATATGTTAATGCCCCAAGGTCTGCAGCATTTGCTTGCGGTATGTACAATGACGAGGATGAAACCAGAGACGCACTTTTTGTTGTTGGAAACGGAACGTCAGATAATGACAGGAGCAATGCTTTTTACGTCAACTCAAATGGTGATGTAGTTATTTCTGGAAACCTTATCGTTAGTGGAACTGTAACGAGCAACTGAAAGGAAATCGAATGGCGAACTATTACCAAGGATTCATCGATTTTATAAAACAAGGGAATTATAATCTCAACGATCTTGTCGAACGAATAAAAAATTTCGAGATTCGTGGGGACATTACTTCAGAACAATCTGACGAACTGCTAAATAAGGCAAGAGAAAAAGCTGCAGAGCAAGATAAATACGGAGACTTTCAGACGCAGATTGATTCAGTAGCAACAGCCATTGCGTCAATCAATTTAAGGCTCGACCTACTTGAGCAGAAGTTTGATGCGCTGTGCAAAGAAGTTGGCGTAGATATCGACATTTCTGTTCCTGCATCATCTGATAACATATCTGAATTTGTTCAGCCGACAGGAGCGCACGACTCTTATTATGCCGGGGATAAAGTTACTTTTAATGGACATGTGTGGGTCTGTACCGCCCCGGAAGGTTATGCCTGTACTTATAGTCCATCAGCTTACCCTTCATTTTGGGAAGATTTGGGGGTGGTATAATTGGACAAACCTTTGAGCATGAGGATAAGAGAGTTAAGGCAAGGCATCTGTGATCTTGTCAATGACAGTGGTCTGCCAATCAGTGTCGTTGAACTTGTTGTCTCAGACGTTTATGGCGAGGTACAAGTTGTCTCGAATAAAATGTATGAACAGGATATGGCAAACTTTAGTAGCGAGGAGAACAATAAGTAATGAGCATAAGTTATACAAAAACTAATTGGCAGGATCTCCCGACAAAAACTACCCCTTTATCCGCAGCGAATCTTAACAAAATTGAGAACGGCATAGCTGACAGTGTTGACGGTGTTAATGCGAACAGTCGCAGCATAGCGGAATTACAGACACGTATTTCTCAGATGTCAGGCGGAGTCCCCACAGTAGTCGATTCCATCTCTGATATGACGGACACAGGACTTATCTATATCCTGTCTGCGGACGGCAAGTGGTACTATCACGACGGCACGACATGGACAGCAGGAGGTACATACGGTGGAGCGGTCACAAGCACGACATTTAATCAGCACGGTGTCCCTGCGGACGATTTTGCGGTCGGTGAAGCGCTTGCTACAAAAGCAGATGCTGATGACGTTGGTGACTTATCACAGCTTACAACAACAGCAAAAGGCAATCTTGTATCTGCTATCAATGAGGCAAATGAGGCGATTACCGGACTAAATGGGCGTTTAGACCAGTTGAAAGAACCTGTTGTCATAACCCATTCTGAAACCGTTGAAAAAGGATTCCATGTATTGACTTTTGATGAACCGATTTTAAAGGGTACAGAAGTCACTGTCATTGGAACAGCCGCAACTATTTCCAACTCATTCACCGCCATATTTCGTGACAGCAATGGCAATCCTCAGAACCTTGGAACGCTTGGTATTTCGACAAAGAAACTCACGGGTGTGCTTGAATTTGATGCTGTCGATTTCCGCTCTTTCGTTAACGGAACAGAATGGGGATTTACAATCACATATGGCGAAGGTGTTGTTGCAGAAGTCCAAGATGTGCGTGAGGGCGTGAACGGCGTTATTTATGGTTCTGCCGGAGAAGCTGTCAGAACACAGGTCAAAGGAATTGAAGATGTGGTCAACATCGTTGGTCAAAAGACACTTTCATTACTTGATATTGACCCGTCTGAAACATCCGAAAACTGGACACTGAAAGCAAACGGGTTATGCGAATCCAACAACAACGGGCGTATGTGTAAGTATTCCGTTACTCCCGGACAGCTTCTCTTTCTGTCCATTTCCAAAGATACTTACGGCGTGTATCAGTTCCAGAACAACGCAAGTGTTCCAGGGAGCAACATCAATAACTATTTGGTCGGCTACCCGGTCACTGAAGCTGTTGACGGGTTTGTGGTAGTCCCTGAAGGGGCAACATATCTGATAGTATCTCAGTTAAAAACGAACGTTACGAACACCATCAAACTGGCAGACAGCGGTTCTGCTACGAATATTATCTCTCTTAATGAGGGTATCCGCAGTCTTATAATACAGGCGGCAAGGCCGAAAAACCTGTCATATAATGCCTATCTCAACGAGCCTAAACCGCTCATGTTGCTCCATTTTTCCGACATTCATGGGGATTCGACAGAGCTTGCCCGTATTGTGGAATTTGCTGACAGCAACTCTGATATGATTGATGACACCATCTGCACAGGTGATGTGCTTGCTACACGGTGGTCGAGCGATTTCAATTACTGGAGTGCAGTACAAGGCGCAAAAAAGATTCTGCTTGCAGTTGGCAACCACGATGTACTGACCGATACAAGCGGTTGGGACTGGTCACAGAGGGCATCACAGGCAGACCAGTACACAAGGTTTTTTGCTCCCTTTATCAGTGGCTGGGAATGTTCTTACGAGAGTGGAAAGACCTACTACTACAAAGATTACGATGACAGCAAAATCCGTCTGATCGTCCTTAACTGTATGCTGACTGGCTCAGACGATACCGCACAGCTTACATGGCTTGGAACAGCACTGTCTGGGGCAAAAGCAAAGGATTATTCGGTGGTAGTGGCAAACCATTACATGATTGCGACACCTATCAAAATCCCTTGTAACTTTTCTTCCATTGACAAAGGGGTAGGGTCTGACGTTCTTCCAACTGCATATTTGTCAGCGATTCAGAATTTCATTGATGACAGCGGAAAGTTTATCTGCCACATTGCCGGACATACTCACTGGGATATTGTTGTTAGGTCACAGGATTATCCCCGTCAGATTTGCATCGTTGTGGACGCACTCAGCAGGGCACAGGGAAACAACTACTCCGACACGCAAAGGACGAACGGTGATAAGTCACAAGACCTTGCGAACGTGGTAGCCTTTGACACTTCAAGCGGTGTTGTAAAAGTCATGAGGGTTGGAGCTGATACAGACCATTACCTTAGACAGAAGCACTGTCTAACGATTGACTATGCGACTGGTAACATCGTTGCGGAATCTTAACCGGGTTAAAAGGCATATTCGTTAACTAAAGGAGGTGAGCGCATGGCAGACTTTTTAAATACCATGGTGTTTCTTTTCACTTTTCTGTCCATCAGTGGCGTTTGTGCATATGAAGCTATCAGGAGGTGGGTATGAGCGACAAAGAAATGAGCCGTGGAGACACGATGCTTATCAGCATTGATGCTCCCACAGAATATCCCGTGACGACTTTGCAGGACGTAAGGATGTCGATTAAGCAGGGGCATAACGAAACGCTGATTCCGCTGTCGGAATTTCAGCTTGTGACCATTCCAGAAACAGGCAATCAGGAATACCAGTACGTGGTTTCTCAGGAAATGTCGTTAGGATTCGAGGAGACGAAGAAGCATGGTTACAAGGTAGAGATTTCGCTTGTCTGGCTTAATCAGACGGGAACAAGACGACAAGACCCCAGAAAGGTCGTTTACAACATTAAACCAACGATTTACAACGAGGTGATGACATGAGCTGTGAACATGAGGTCAGGTTTACCATAAAACCAACTGACGATGCCTGCCGTTTCCATTTTGATGTACGTGCCTACAAAGACCGCATCGTGGCTCCCGACGAATACACAGGGGCAACGGAAGTCACACCGTCAACAGAGACACAGGTTCTCCCCACCAGAAACAAAATCGTTCTGGAAGACATCACTATCTATCCTGCCCCCACGGAATCCCTTGCGACAAATGAAAATGGGACATTCCTGCCGTCATCTGGTAATGTGGGTTTTTCCGAGGTCGTGGTTGACGTAGAGCCAGTGCTTGAAACGCTATCGTGTACGGAAAACGGCCTGTATCTGCCCGAAAGCGGTACAGATGGTTTTGACAGGGTAACGGTGAGTGTTCCGCCTACTATCCCTACGCTTCAAGGAAAAACCGTAAATCCGTCCGAATCCACACAGCACGTAGAACCTGACAGCGGTTATGATGGTCTGTCTGCGGTGGACGTAGGTGCAATCCCGTCAAGCTATGTTGGTTCGGGCATTACAAGGCGGTCAGGAAGTGACCTGACAGCATCGGGAAACACTGTGAATGTTCCGTCAGGATATTACGAATCGTCAGGATCAAAAACTGTACAAAGCGGTTCAGCAGGAACACCAACAGCAAGTAAGAGTGCGGTGAGCAATCACAGCATTGCGGTGACTCCATCCGTATCCAACACAGAGGGATACATATCAGGTGGAACAAAGACAGGTAATCCCGTCACTGTTTCTGCATCGGAACTGGTATCAGGCACAAAGCAGGTCAGCATTACACAGAATGGTGTGACAACAGAGGACGTGACCGCATATGCCAATGCCCAAATTTCCGTCAATGTTGTCAATCAGGACTATGAGGATGCGCTTGTAGCTTTAGGTGTGACTGAGGATTTGACAGATGGAATTGAAGCACTGACCACATATGCCAATACAGTCACAGGTGAGTTAGATACGACCTTATCTGATGCGGTAGCAAGTTTAGCTGATGGATATGGCGGAGGTGGGAGTATAACAGAAGGAATAGTTATTAAATCCCGTGACGATAGAAATTTTGCAACAGAAGTGGACTATTACGGCGAAATAATGCCACGATATACCTTTGGCGCAGGCAGAGGTGACAATACTTTTACTTGGTCTGGTCTTAAGAGGGTAAATTTTATGAACGAAAGTGTATATTTATCATGGGGTAATTTTATGTATGCACCAATAACCGAACTTACAACATCCGTTATAAAAGGTAGAAATCCTAACGAGGATATCAAATTTAACCGCAATACTAATCAAACTTCAATTTTTAATAATATGAAGTCACTTGTCACTTTATCATTGCCGGAATTTGTTGGCTTTTTAAACTCTTTGGAAGTATCTGGATGCACAGCATTAAAAACCGTATATCTCCCCAAAGTTACAAAACTGGCATCATATGGGACTGGCGGTAGGGGTTGTTTTTCAGGTGACACGGCTTTGGAAAATGTGCAAATTGGAAGCATTGGTTATGCTGTTGACACTGTAGACATTAACCCCTTTAAAGGATGCACACAGACAGGTTTAACCATTACCATATACACCACGGGTGATTATGCAGATACTGCTGTAACAAATGTACGCAACGGCGCAACAAATGCTACCATAGTCATAAAAGCATCCGAAGCAACCACATACAACGGCACATCGTACTCAGCAGGAGACACAATCCTTACAAGTACACCCACATCATAAGGGAGGTAAAAAAATTATGTTATATCTTATCGTTGTTATCGTAACCAACACAGACGGCACCTACTCTTACTACACCTACGATTACCGCAGTTTTGCAAGCGCACTTGTCGCATATGACAGAAAGCAGGCAGAAATTACAGCAGACACAAGTAGAACATTTTATACTATCAAGCTGATGGATTCGACAGGCAGTATCCTCAAGTCCGAGGAGCGTGACCTTGATGACATGAGGGAGCAGGACGCTTAACGAGGTGACAGAATGAGTAAGATTATACGAGGTACAACACCAACCCGGCAACCCTAAGCAAAGAGGACAGGCATTATGGACTATATTACAAACGTTACATCATATTTACTTTCACTCAGGACGGAAGCCATTGAACAGCTTCACTACAGCCACACCTATTGGACTTTCCTGCTTCCGCTTGTGCTGATTGCGGCGGACATCGTTTCCGGATGGATACAGGCAACCATCAATTCCACATGGGATTCCACCAAAATGCGGAAGGGGCTTTTCCGCAAGGGCGGCGAGATGATGGTCGTGGTCGTGGCATGGGTTGTCGGTCTGGCACTGCCGCTGGACTTCAACATCGCCCTTTTCGCATCGATTTACATCGTCATCATGGAAGCACTGTCGGTTCTGGAAAATCTGGACCTTGCAGGTATCCCGATGCCGACATGGCTGATTAAGAGACTTAAGAAAACTGCTCAGAGTATGACGGAGGGGGAGGACGGTTCTCAGGGCCATTGAGGTTTGAAAAATGAAAATCATAAAAGAACTGAGCGGATACATCGATGAGGAAATCGATGGCGCAAAAACATATGCAGAAAATGCCTTGAAGTACAAGGAAGAACGCCCAGAACTTGCAAGGATGTTTTACAATATGTCTCTGCAGGAAATGGAACATATGAACGAACTGCATAAGCAAGTAGTTGACACCATCCAGAAATACCGCAAAGAGACTGGTGAACCGCCTGTTCCAATGATGGCTGTCTACGAATATCTGCACGAACGTCAAATTGCGGAAGCGGCAAAAGTCAAGGCGATGCAGGAGATGTTCAAAAAGTAGCATGAAAAGTTATCTAAATTCGGTCGGAGATTCCGCCGAAAGGGTATACAAGGAAGTCATAAGGCTGAGATGTACGCATGAGGTATCTTCCGCATCTTGGAATCAGATGGAAAAAAATAAAAGCATAACCTGTAACGCTTGTGCTTCTATTGCACTGCAACTTGCGGGATGTCTCGATAAAGGTGTCAGGGTTGGACATGTATCCACTAAAGGCAAGGAAGAGTCTGATATAACATCTATCAATCAGGCCATGTACAATGCCGACAAACTCAAACACTGTAGACTACTCTGGTGCGATTGCAAGTACAGCAAACTTCCTACTTGGCTCAAAAAGCGTGGAGTGGTTTATATCCAATGGTCAAATGCCTGTGTCAATGCCGGGGATGGATATATCTGGTCATGCAATCAACAGGGCGGATACTCTGGTGGAAGGTATGTCAAGTATAAAAATGGTGTCCTCGCAAATCACGACACTTATCCTTTTGGCGGTCGTATATATGTTGCAATCCTACCAGACGATAAATGGCATCAGCATTATGCTGTCGAGTGTATCTTAGGTCTGCACGGCAACGGAGAAGAGCGAAAGAAATATTTCGGCACTGACTATGCGAAGGTACAGCCTTTCGTCAACAAGATGTTGAGGAATGAAGCGTACTTCTTGAGGTGGGCAGCTGACTACGTCCTTGAGCTCTATGCCGGGAATGGCAACAGCAGGAAGAAACTTTTTGGCAGATATTATGATAAAGTCCAAGCCAAGGTTAACTGGGTTATGCAACAGGCAGACCTTTGCTGCAGAGGCGAAGCACCTTCTGGGATCAAACGGAAAATCTACTACGGCAATGACTACAAGATTATACAAAGAGAAATCAACAGGATCTCTTGAAAGGAAGAGAAAATGAACAACTACATGAACCCAATGGGCGGTATGCCGTATTCCAACACATATCAGACGAGCAATTATTCATACAGACTTCCGACATACGAGATTGTGAGAGTTAACGGTCGTGGTGGTGCGAACGCTTTTCAGATGGGGGCGAACAGTTCGATTCTCCTGTTAGATGAAACAGACAATGTAGTCTGGCTTGCCCAAACAGATGGTGCAGGATACAAGACTGTTACCCCCTTTAAAATCTCTCCATATGATGAACAACCTGTTGTAGATGTTTCCGCTATTACGGCAAGAATTGAAGCGTTGGAAAATTCCGTCCGGGAACTGAAGGAGATGAGAAATGTCAAATCTGATTTCAGAGGCAATGCAAAGCCGAATCAACAGAACCAAAACAAACCAGCAAATCAATAACCCAATGGCTATAGTGCAAGCCATAAGAGCATCAAGAAATCCGAATATGATGCTTCAACAACTCGCACAAACAAATCCCAATGTAGCATCTGCTTTTAATTTGATTCAGCGATACGGTGGTAATCCACAAACAGCTTTCTACGAAGAAGCAAGACGAAGAGGTATCGACCCGAATCAGATTATCAGCATGCTTAGATAAAAAGTCTGGCCAGACTTAGGTAACTTATCAATTGTTTTTACTTTTTTAGGAGTGTAAAAATGGCAGAAGGTAATCTTTCCCCGGCTGATGTTATGGCTATGTCTAACGATGGTATGGGCGGCAACAACGCTTTCTTCTGGATCTTTGCTCTGCTCCTGCTTGGTGGTATGGGCAATGGTGGCTTCTATGGCAATGGTGGCTATCATCCTCAGTATGCTACACAGGATTTTGTCCAGAACGGCTTCAACTTCAACGACCTTCAAGACCAGAACCGTGACCTGATGGGTGCTGTCACTGGTGGTACTGCACAGGCTGTAGCTGCCACTCAGCAAGCTAAGTACGACAACATTAACGTGATGAAAGATGTCCAGATGGCTCTTGGTCAGCAGATCGCAGATGTACGTTCTATGGAGCAGAATATTCTGGGCAATCAGAATGATTGTTGCTGTTCTACAAAGATGATGATTGCAGAGCAGGCTGCAAACACAAACGCAAAGATTGCTCAGAACCAGTATGATACATCCATGCAGATTGCGGGACTTGAGCAGAGGCTTACTGCAAAGATGGATGCGAACGAAATCCAGAATCTGCGTGATCAGGTAAATCAGCTTCAGCTTAATCAGGCAACTGCCGGGGTTGTGAGATATCCTAACAGTTGGACTTTTAACGCAGGCCAGTTCCCGAACTGCTTCTGCGGTGGATGTAATGGTTGATTGGGGGTGTTTAAATGCTCCAAGTATACAGCATCAATGTCGATGTAGGTGCTGATAGCATCGTACCTTTCAACAACGTAGCGGTGGATAAAGGTTGTGCCGAAAAACTGACAGGTGTTGGGACAATCGAACTTAACAAGGCCGGGATCTACGGCGTACATGTCGATGGAGTTGCGTCCGCATCTACGACAGTTCAACTTCTTCGGAATGGCGTGGCATTACCACAGGCTCAGTCTACCGGGACTACCATTGGGTTCGATACGTTTGTACAAGTTCCAAACAACAACTGCGGATGTAACTGCAATACATCTCCAGTAACTCTTCAGTTGCACAATCTTACTACAGCAACATTACCAAATATCAATTTAGTTGTCCGTAAAATGTCATAGGACTTTTTGGGAGTCTCCTCTATTTTTGGGGACTCCCATTTTTTAATCTACAGGTAAGCGCATGGGAAAACTTCACTGTCCAGTATTTTCGTCCGGGTGGGGAGATATGGAAATCCTTGAGTCGGACGGAAAATTCCTAATCATCGACACCTTTACAAACGGCAATTCAAAGCCAAGGAAGTATGTCAAAAACCTACTCAACGGAAGGAAGAGTGGCCTTCTCTTCTCCCACGGTCATCAGGATCACAATGACGATGCTGAATGGTACATAAAAAACAACTTGATAAAACATCTTTATGTCAGTATGCACCAACCGGGTCAGGAAACGCATAAAGATAGGACGAGACAAAATAATATTATTTCACTTTGTAAGAGCAAAGGTATCCCTGTTACCCAATTAGGGACTGGGGATACTTTTAGTGTTGGTAAAGCAACCGTAAAAGTTCTATACGCAAAATCAACCGGGGGGAATAATGCTAAGTCGCTTTGTCTCATGGCCACTCTCAATGGGGTTAAAATCCTTCTTTGCGGAGATGCAGAAACATCCACCGTAAAAGCAATGGTCAACAAGTACTCTATATCATGTGATATAGTAAAGTTCAATCACCACGGGGTCAAAGAGAATAACCCTTCCATCTTTGCTGAAAAAGCGAAAGCGAGTTATGCGTTCTGCAATTGTTGTGATGAAGGCTCATCCACCTTTAGGAGTTGGGCAAAAGAATCCTACGCAAAATTTGAAGCGCAGAATACTAACTGTGTTTCAGTCCTGTACAATGGTGGAATTGTCTTCGACTGCTATGCCGGGGAATTCAACGTCTTGATGGGAAGGAACTATAAAACCGCCATTAGTAAGATTAAGCGTGACGGATTTGTTGTCGAAAAGCAGTTCCATTATTGCGACAAAGAGCCTTTACACATTACCAAGTCGATGGAGTATATCGACTTACAACTTGCTAAAGATACCATCTGCGGACGATTCGGCAACGGATCAGAGCGCACAGAGAAATTGAAGAGCAAAGCTGCTACCGTCCAGAAACTTGTCAACGGTCTTATCGGCGAATTTGCTGACAGGATGATTGCCGGGGAAGGCGGAAACGGTGAGGCAAACAGAACAGCTTGGCTGAGAAAATGCGGTTTCGTTTATGATCCCGCTGTTGCATACTCTGTCATTCAGAGCGAAGTGAATAAAAGAACGAAATAACTTTCAAGGGGTGTCCCAGTAACTTGGGATGCCCCTTTTATTGTCCTATAATATAAGTAACTATCATTTTATATATAAAGGAGACTTAAAATTGCCAGATGTATATCAAAGAGTCATCAAACGTGATGGCAAGGAAGTCGCATTCGACCCGTCAAAGATTGAAAACGCTATCAGGAAATCCAATGCAGAGGTAGACCCGGTACATCAGCTTTCGGACGCTCAGATTGAGGCTGTGGTTGACATGTTGACCGAGCAGATTAACGACATCCAACATGCTGTCAATGTGGAAGACATCCAAGACATGGTCGAAAAGGGAATCATGTCCGTCCGGGGTTACGAAGTTGCCCAGAAGTATGTCCGCTACCGCTATAAGAGAGAACTTGCGAGAAGAGCGAATACAACAGACCAGAACATCCTGTCGCTTATCAATCTGAGCAACGAGGAAATCAAGCAGGAAAATTCCAACAAGAACCCTGTCATCAATTCTACTCAGCGTGACTACATAGCAGGAGAAACCAGTAAGGACTTGACTGCTCGTGTTCTCATCCCGAAAGAAATCTGGGACGCACATGAACAAGGTATTATTCATTTCCATGATGCCGACTATTTCCTTCAGAGCGAACATAATTGCGATTTAATCGCACTCGATGACATGCTCCAGAACGGTACTGTCATCAGCGGGACTCTTATCGAAAAGCCTCACAGCTTTTATACAGCTTGCAATGTGACCACTCAGATTATTGCACAGGTAGCATCCAACCAGTATGGTGGGCAGTCTTTCTCTCTGGCACATCTTGCCCCGTTCGTACAGGTGAGTAGAGACAAGATCCGTCAGGAAGTCATCAATGAGCGTGAGCAGTGCGCTGAGAAACTTGACAGGGATATCATTGACCAGATTGTAAAGATCCGCCTCAAAAAAGAAATCACTGCGGGTATCCAGACTATCCAGTATCAACTAATTACCCTGATGACATGCAACGGCCAAGCACCTTTCGTCACCATGTGGATGTATCTGGACGAAGTCCCGGAAGGCAGAATCAGGGATGACCTCGCAATGCTTATCGAGGAAGTCCTTAATCAGAGAGTCCAAGGCACAAAAAATGAACAGGGTATCTGGGTGACCCCCGCTTTCCCGAAACTCGTTTATGCCCTTGACGAGGACAACATCCGCCCCGGAACAAAGTATTGGGATCTGACCGTTCTGGCCGCAAAGTGTACAGCCAAGAGAATGGTTCCTGACTACATCTCCGTCAAGAAGATGAAAGAGTACAAGAACGGTGATGTATATCCGTGCATGGGTTAACTCATAACGGCTCATGTAAAACTTGGAGAACGCAAGCAAAAGCGGTGTGTGGTCAATAGACCATGCTAACGGTGAACACCATTATGGCAATACCGTGCCGAGCCTTTACATTACCTACCTCTGAAAAGAGGTACAAGATAAACAATAAACTTATTTATAAAGCAACAAATACCAGAAATAACAAGGTATATATAGGTCAGACAAACGACCTTAGAAGAAGAATAAGAGAACATAAAGGGCATGCTGTAAAAGACGGTGGTGCTTTCCATGATGACATCCAGAAGTACGGAATAGAGGCATTTAAGTTTGAGGTACTCATCGAGTGCGATGCAAACGATGCTGACGCATGGGAAAGAACATATATATCTTCCGCAAGAAAAAAGTACGGAAACGATAATGTGTATAACTACTGTGACGGCGGACTGGGTGGACAAACCCATGATGTAAGGGGGTCAAAGAATCCTCAGTACGGAAAGCATAAAACCCAAGAGGAAAAAGACAATCTTAGCAGAAAACTATCCGGGAAGAAAAAGCCAGAAGGTTTCGGTGATAAGGTGTCAAAAGCCTTAAAGGGTAAGCCAAAAAGCAAAGAGGCCGTCCTTAAAAAATCTCATGGTATATCTGTTATAAACCAGTTTACCGGGGAGATAATTAAGTTCGACTCTAAAGCAAGCATGGAGAGAACTCTTCACTGTTCTACTTCTACCATTATTAATGGGGGAAAGACAAAGACCGGTTACAAGTTGTATAAATTACATAAATAAGGTAGGTAACATAAAGGAAGGTGTAGAGACTATCGAAAGCACACAGAAATGTGGAAGTGAGTAGAGTAGGATGGAGATTAGCACCATTCGAAGCACCAAGATAGCGGAAACGCTATAAGAGATAGTCCAAACTGCGAAAGCAGTAAGTGTAGATCATTTTTAACGCCAGACACTGAAGGTCTGAATCCTGATGGAAGCCATAAATATTATGGAAGATTTAACTGTGGTGTCGTAACTATCAACCTTGTTGATGTAGCATGCTCTTCCTACGGCGATATGGATAAGTTCTGGGAAATCCTCGAAGACAGACTGGAACTCTGCCACCGGGCGTTACAATGTAAGCATGAACGTCTTAGAGGCACTGTATCGGACGTTGCTCCTATCCTTTGGCAACATGGTGCGCTTGCACGGTTAAAGAAGGGCGAGAAGATTGACAAACTTCTTTATGGAAACTATTCCACAATCTCTCTTGGTTATGCCGGGATCTATGAGATGTGTGTCAGAATGACAGGAAAGTCGCACACCTCTGAAGAAGGCAAAAAGTTTGCTCTGGCCGTCATGCAGAAACTCAATGACAAATGTGCCGAGTGGAGAGCTGCAGAAAACATCAGCTACTCCGTTTATGGCACTCCTATGGAGACAACGACTTACAAGTTCGCTAAATGTCTCCAGAAGCGATTTGGCATTATCAAGGATGTGACGGATCATAATTATTGTACGAACAGCTACCATTGCTGTGTAAGGGAAGAAATTGATGCCTACAGCAAGCTGAAGTTCGAATCGGAATTCCAGAAGTTATCTCCCGGTGGAGCAATCAGCTATGTCGAAGTCCCGAACCTTCAGAATAACATTCCTGCCGTCATCAGCGTGATGCAGTTCATTTACGATAACATCATGTATGCAGAACTCAATACCAAGAGTGATTACTGCTCTGTCTGCGGATTTGACGGAGAAATCCAGATCGTTGATGACCACGGCAAACTTGTCTGGGAATGCCCTAATTGTGGCAACCGGGATGAGTCAAAAATGTCAGTGACAAGACGCACATGTGGTTACCTTGGCAGCCAGTACTGGAATCAAGGAAGGACTGCTGAGATCCGGGATAGAGTCCTGCATCTGTAATCCACAAGTTATCCACAAAGTTATCCACAATCATTATGCCCCCTGTGGTCGGAAGTTCCCGGCTATAGGGGGTCTTTTTCGCCTATTTTTATATGTAAATTGGGAGATAAACAGCCGATGTGGGAGATATGTATAGGAAACCAAAAATGTAACGTTATGTAACGCTTAGATATATGTCAGGATAAAATTTTTATAAACTTTCTAAAAATTTTATAAACTCAAATTTTTCGCTCTTGTTATATATGTACAAAAACATAAAACATGTAATCTGTACTTTTGTGAAAAGTGAACTACATTTACATCTTATGTAACGTTACTGTAACGTTACGGTAACGTTATTCCTCTTATTCTTATTCTTATATCTTTATCTTTATTCTTTTTCTTTTGCTTCTTTTCTTTTCCTTGTTTCTTTGGATCATCCCTTGATGTCTCCTCAACCTGTCAACAAGGGTCAATCACCAGCCCGAAATCCCAGACGAATCTAGAAGAGAATGTCTTCGCTTGAAAAAGTGTCCACAGGTAATCTAAAACCGCCCAGAATCGCCCAGAAACGACCAGATATCCCTATCCATTGTTAAAGCGCAAGCTGCAGGATGACACTGCTCTACATGTTATATAACTTCTCCACTGACAGACTATTTAAGAGTCCTTGATTTTGGACTCCAATGAAGATAATATCTTTATAAGAACAAACGTTTGGAAAGGAGATATCGCAATGAGACAGATGATAAAAGACATGATAGACAGAATCGATGATTACGAGCTGCTTATGCTCATCTATGAAGTTATCCACAATTTGGTTCTCAAAAAAGAAAAGGGGGAGTAATCCCCCTAATCTCTTTGTAACTCTTCCAATATTGATCTGATTGCATATTTGGATCTCTGATTCAGATTTCGGTAAATTTTCACAACTTCCAGTGCGTCAGCATCAAATGCCAGTTCTGCAATGACCTTCGCATTAGGTCTTGTGTCCCGATTTCCAAACAGGTCTGTCGCAGAGATGTCATACAGACCGAGCAGCAACTCAATGGTATCAGCGTCAGGCTTATGTTTGTCGTTTTCCCATTCGCTTATTGCGGTATGGCTTGCTCCAATAAGTTTCGCTACATCCCTTTGGGTCATCTTCTTTTCTTTTCTGGCCGCCTTCAATTTTTCTCCAAGAGTCATATGTATCACCTCTCTTTCTACCTTTATTATATTCCATCCAGTGTTTCCGGGCAAATTAAAAAAGTTCGAAAAAAATGAAATATTTGGTTGACAGAACCGTACCATTGGTGCTATCATGAAATCACGGTGAACGGAACAAATAAAATGAACTTTTAAAGCAAAGCACAAAACGGAAAGGAGTTGAAAAAGTGAAGTCCGTGGGACTCAAAATCAAAGAGTATATGGAAGAAAAAGGGATCAACCAGTCAGAGATTGCTGACATGGTAGGTATTCCGAGACCGAAACTTAACAAGATGCTTAACGGTGAGCAGAAAATCTCCCTTGATGATTACGAACTCATCTGTGGTGCGCTTGGAGTTGGTGTCGATGAATTCCTGTCCCCTAAGAGGATAGTGCTGTTATGATCTACACTTACAAAAAATGCCTGTGTGGCAAGACCCCGGTAGTCAAGCACTATCTGAGAAACAATCTGCCCTATGCCGAAGTCAAATGCAGATGCGGGAATCACGCTTCAGAGTATTCCCAGAAATCCGAAAAGGATGCGGTAATCAGGGTGATAACACGGTGGAACGACACCATCAAGAGGAGAAAGAAGGCCGACAATGTTTGAGGTAGGATGCCTTACAACAATCTCGCTTCTTATCGGGGCATTAGGTTATCTGGTCACAAAGTTCATCGCAGATACTGCTGCTGAACACAAATCCCAGAAAGATATCATTGCCTCGATGGAGTGCAGAGACAAGATGTTCAATACATGGCTCAATGATTGTGCCATTGAAAAGAGAGGAAAGAGAAAATGAAGGATGTAGTAACCATCAGCACTCTGGAAAAGAACGCCAGAGAGGCGAGCCGAGCAATCACGAAACTTAACGACAACATGACGGTATTTTTCTACAGCTATTCCGGGAACGGATCGGCAGACCTTGCCATGACACACGGCATGTTGGCAAGTACCGCAGTTGGAAAAGTCTTGAAGGCTCTGGCCAAATTTGAAAAAGAAAGAAAGGGGGAAGAACAGTGATTAAGCCAGAAGATATCGCTGTAAGAAGGAAAGCACTTGGATTATCCCGGAAAGAACTGGGAGAACTCACCTACACATCAGAACAGCATGTAGGTGCTATTGAACGGGGGATCAGCACGAGGCCCAACACACTTCTGCTCTTCCAGTATGTTCTGGATGAATTAGAAGGCAAAGACAGTGGAGAGTCCAAAGAGGCGGGATACAAACTTGCCCAGAACGTCTTCAACATCCTCAAAGAAAATCCAAATCATCCTTTTGTTGAGTCAACAATGGGAGACATCCTGACACTCACTGACATGATGAACATGGACATGGAAGGTGCTGAAAGGTTTGTTAGAGACTTTAACGAATACAACGAAATCAAGGCGGGTACAATCGTCCGGGTATATGTGAACTCTCGTGAATATAAAGGTCTTGTAACAGAGATTAACGGCAATACCTTCAACGTCTTTGTGTTCGACCTTAATGAAGTAGTTGCTTTCCCCAGAAACGGTCTCTTCAAGCTGCAGGAAAGGCTTACATTCGAAATGAAAGGAGATAATGATGTTAAAAATTAATCTGCATGACATTTCTATCACCGGGTTCCCGTCAATCCTCTTAGCTGAGTATTGTACCCTGACCACAGCACTCATCGAGGACTCGAAGGTGTTCGGCGAGACCAAGGAAGAGAAGAGGAAGAAGTATGAGGAGATCCACAACATGATTATCAAGAACGTGTTTGAGGGTGATTTCCCGGAGATCTCCGAAGAGGATAAAGAGAGAGCAAAGAACGAAATCGAGCTGCTCTCCTTGATTAGTGAGGTTCTTACAAAGAAAGGGGATGAAGAATGAAACTCACCGTAACAAAAGTCAGTGGCGAGAACTACTGCGGTAAACAGTCTGTCAGCCTCAATCTTTCTGACAGGACTGTCATTTGCGGAAAGAACAAGACCGGGAAGACCACGGTCGGTAACATGATTGCTGATCCGCTCACTGGCAAGACGATGACAGGGTCTGAGATTGACTCCAGACCCAAGGATGAGAACGGTTCTGCCATCGACCACATCGAGACCAAAGCTGAAGTTGACATCTTAGTTGACGGCACACCTTATACCCTGACAAAAGTCACAAAACAAAAATGGGTTAAGAACCGGGGTGAGTCTGAGGCAAAGTTCACTGGATATTCCAACGAACTGTCTATCTCTGGTGTCCCGAAGAAACAGAAGGATTACGAGACCTTCCTGACAGACCTGATCGCTCCTGCTGATGTCAGAGTACGTTGCATGATTCCGCAAGCAACTCTGTCGCTCGACATGAAGAAGCGCAGAGAACGCCTGATGGCAATGGCTGAAGATGTCACTGACGAGGTTGTCATCAAAAAGTATCCCGAATACAAAGAACTGGCTGATGACTTGAAGTTCGCTACTCCTGATGAACTGATGGCAAGGGGTAGGAAGGTTGTCAAAGCCAAGAATACAGAGCTGCTCCAGATCCCGGCAAGGGTTGACTCTCTGAACAGCATGAGAGTACAGGTTGATGAAGAGGCTGTCAAAAATGCAGAAGACACCATCGGCGAAGTCAACGAAAAGATGAGCCAGTACAAGGCAGAACTGGCAAAGCTGAGAACGGAAGAGGTTGTCATCAGCGGTTCTATCACGGATGAATCCGCCAAACTTTCTTCAAGACGAAAAGAGGTCATGAAAGAGGCAATGGACAAAACAGCGGAATACCGTGATGCCTTAGACGCAAAGGTGGCTACCCTTAACAAGGTCAATAACGAGATCACCAAGGCGGAAATCGCCATCATCAACTGCAAATCCATCATGGCTGATGCCAAGGCTGATATTGATGCCCTTAAGGCGGAGCAGAAAGCTGCGAAGGCACAGAAGATGTCTGCAAAATCTCTCATCTGTCCCACATGTGGTCGTGAGTACGATAAAGCAGACCGGGATAAGATTAAAGCTAAGTTTGAAAAAGACAAGGCTGACAGGATCACCAGTATCAATGCCAAAGGAAACACCTATGTTGAGAGATTCAATTCCAACAAGAAGAAACTGGAAGAAGAAACAGCCAGACTCGAGGAGTTGAAGATTGCCAAAGCAAATCTTGAGGCAGAAGTGGATAAAGTCAAGAAGGCAATCCCTTCCTTATCAGACGCTGATTTCTCTAAGGATAAAGAGTGCGTCAGCATCGAGAAGAAGATCACAAAGCTGAAGGCAGAGTTCACGGTGAATCATAAGAAGCAGGATGACGTAGAGAATTGCATCACACTGCTCCGGGAAACGGAATCAGAGGCGAAGAAGTATCTGCTCACAATCGAGACCACCCGAGATGTCAACAAGAGTGTTGATGACAAGATTGAAGGTCTCAAGATGACTCAGCGGATGCTTGGACAGGAGATTGCCAACGAGGAGCGGATCATCGAACTGCTGAAGTCCTTCCAGATGACGAAGATTAACATGGTGACTGACAAGGTCAACCAGAACTTTGACATGGTCAAGTGGGTTATGTTCAAGGAGCAGGTCAATGGTGCGTATGCTCCGATATGTGAACCGACAGTCAATGGTGTTTCCTATTACTCCACACTGAACCACTCTGACAAGATTCTGGCAGAGGTAGATATCTGCCTTGGATTCCAGAAGGCTGCAGGAATCAATCTTCCTATTATCATCGATGATTCTGAGTCTGTTGACGCAGACAGAATCCCGGAGATCGACCGTCAGCTTATCATCCTGAGAAGAACTGATGATGATGCCCTGACTGTCAAGACGGCATGATTGCGGAACAAAAGACTTCGAGTCTTTTATAAGTGTCTTCCGAGGAAGAGACCGAATTTAGGGTTTACGGTAATCCCTTAAAACCGTTTTAAAGGTGACAAATTTATGAGCAGAAATGGTGGAAAACATCTTGGCTCGAAAAGAAGAGCCGAGATTTACAAAAGAGAAGGTCGTTTAGCGATAAACAAAAAGGAGAAGCAGAGGAAGATTGCTGAGAGCAAGATGAAGAGGCTCAAGAGCAAGAAAACAAAGAAAACCCCTCAGATGATCTGGGATGACTACATCAGGAACACTCCCAAGGGATGCTCTGGCAATGAAGAAATGGAGAAATTGATCCCGAAGAAATATCGCCCGGTCGTGCCAGAGAAGAAAAGGCCGATGAGGACTGAAGGCTATTCAAGTAGAAAGAAAGGATGGACAAGATATGGCGGAAACAACAGCGTTAACACTTTCAGAGTCTCTGGAAAGTAAGGTTGCATCTGTCGGAGTAGACAATCTCCCAAAAAATTTTAACGCCGTAAAGTGGCAGCTTAATTGTCTGGCGTTCATCAGGGAGAACAGGAACAATTTCAGCAACTTCTCCGTTCCGCAGATTGTGGAAGGCTTGATGAAAGGTGCTTACCTTGGACTCGACTTCTGGAATAAAGAGTGCTACCTGATCCCCTATGGCAATCAGCTTCAGTTCATGGCTGACTGGCGAGGCAGTATCAAACTGGCAAAGAGGTACTCCACCAGAGCCATTAAGCAGATTAATGCAAAAGTTGTCAGGGAAGGAGATGACTTCCAGATGACATCTGAGTCCGGGCAGGATTCCTTTACCTTCAAACCTTTGCCTTTCAACAACGGCAAAATCGTGGGTGCATTTGCCTACGTCCAGTATGAAGACGGCGGGGTAGAAGTCGAGACGCTTAATGTCGCTGAACTTGATTCGGCGAGGAGCCAGTCTAAGGCTCAGAACTCCCCGGCATGGAAGAAGTTCGGTTCGGAGATGTACAGGAAGGTCGCTATTCACAGACTCTGCAAGCACATCCCGATTGACTTTGAACTGCCTAATCAGCAGAGTCTTCTTATGGAAGGGATTGATACGGTAACAGATGCGAAGGAACAGGCTCTGGCAGATGCAGAGTACAGAGCCAACACGATAGATGTTGAGGTAGAAGACTTCTAAGCATGTTGGAAGTTATTGGAACAGGTTCGAGCGGTAATTGCTACATTTTGACATCCAAGAGCGGACAGCAGTTACTGCTTGACTGTGGGATTAGACTTTCCGGGATCATGAAAGGTCTTAAATATGACATCATGAAGTCCCAAGGCTGTCTGGTGACGCACTCGCATAAAGACCATGTCTTATCAGCAGATAAACTCGAACTATACGGTATCGATGTCTGGAAACCTTACGAGGACATTGAGAAGAACAACATGACCGTCCGGGAGTTCGGAGACTTCAAAGTAATGTGCTTCGAGGTTCAGCACGATGTCCCTTGTGTAGGATACCTTATTAAGTATGATGGCAGAAAGCTGCTATACATAACCGATGCAGAGTACTGTAAATACACATTCAAAAAGCAGAAAGTCAATGACTTCCTGATTGAATGTAACTATCAGTCAGATTTGGCAGAACAAAGCCATAGTGACATGGTAAGGGACAGGGTTTATCTGACACACATGTCTGAGGACGCTTGCGTAGCTTTTCTCAAAGCCAATCAGACCGAAAGCATGGAAAATATACTGATTTGTCACATGTCTTTTAGTGGGTGCGTCCCTGAGATGGCCGTTAAGAGAATAGAGGAAGAAATCGGGATAAAGGCAGATTATGCCGTCCCCGGTAAATCATATTTTTAAAGAGAGGTAACTTAATGTTTAGGACACATGGAATTGGTAGATTTGTAAGAGATCCAGAACTCCGCACTGCGGGTCAGACCGATATAGTGCGGTTCACACTTGCAACAAACCGTAAATTTAAAAAGGAAGGACAGCCTGACGCTGACTTCATCAGTTGCGTAGCATTCGGCAAGATGGGCAATAACATCTGCAAGTACTTCCACAAGGGTGATCTCATCTATGTCAACGGTCACATTCAGACCGGGAGTTACACAAATAAGGATGGCAACAAGGTTTACACCACAGACGTTGTCATTGATGACTGGGAGTTCTGCGGGAACAAGAGCAGTTCCGGGAACAACGGACAGAGTACCATCGATGATTATGTCAACGCAGGACTTGATGAGTTCAGCTGATGGCATATAGCTGTTCGAGATACTTCTACGATATCTCTGGGAATCCTGTAAAGGCAGATAATATCTGTGGCTTTTGTCGCAGATATAAAGGTGTGATGACTAAGGCAAGCTGCAATACGCATGGATGCTTAACAAGGTTGGACGGCAAAAAGTGTGACAAATACATCCACATTGACTATGAGGATGAGCGTCCGTCCTACACACCTGTTGCCCCTACGGGAGCAGAATATCGCAAGAGGTTCGGAATACATGAGGACACTACTGATTGATACACGACAACAGTCTGGAAAGCATGTTCTGAAGGATAGATATTTCCGGGAACATGGAATCAAGACATTTCGGAGCAAGCTGCCTGTTGGCGATTACACCACAATGCAAGACATGTCGATTGTCATTGACACCAAGAGAAGTATGGATGAGATATGCCAGAATTTGTGTCAAACAAAGGAACATGAACGCTTTCGCCGAGAGGCAGACAATGCTTATGAGAATGGGATCAGACTGATTGTCCTGATAGAAAACGATGATGGGATAAAGACACTGGACGATGTCAAAACCAAGTGGTCAAATCCCAGAATGCACAGGTATAACACGATAGCAAAAGCGCATCGGGAAGGCAGATGGAAGACAGTCAAACTTCCACCTAAACCTGTCGGCAACGTGACGATGTTTAAAATCATGTATAGCTTTGGCAAAAAGCATCATGTGGAGTGGCGGTTCTGCACTCCAGAAAAAGCAGGACAAATCATATCGGAAATCCTCAAATTAGAGGAAGAGTGACCGGGAAGGCTTGGACAGCTTAAACCCGGTTTTTTAGTGGAGAAAACTATGCGTTTTGAAAAGGTAAGCTACAAAAAGTTTTACGAAAACAAAAAAAGCCTGATTCCAGACAAGAATGTGATCTGTGACTACAATGCAGTGCAACTTCCCAAAAGAGCGACCAAGTCGGCTGCAGGATACGATTTTGTTTGCCCCTATGACCTGACTTTTCGTCCGGGTGAACTTATCAAAGTAAACACTGGAATCAAGTGCAACTTCGAGGGGAATGATTCCTTCCATCTGGAAATCCATCTCAGGTCATCAATGGGAATCAAGAGAGGATTTGCACTGGCAAATGGAACTGGCATCATCGATGCTGACTACTACGGCAACGAGGACAATGAGGGCGACATCATCATTGCTCTCAGGAACATGACATCTACCAACCAGACTATCAGGTTCGGCGAGAGAATTGCACAGGGCATTTTTGTGATTCACGGTCTTGTCGTGGGAGATGATGCGGATGGCAAGAGAAAAGGTGGGGTCGGCTCAACCGGGATCTGAAGCTGCAAGAGTTTTTAGAAACTACGAATGCGAGGGACAACTTAGCCTATTTGACTTTTTAGAGGAGAAAGCAAATGAAGAGAATACTGATGATTTTCCTGACATGCCTGATGATGGTGATTCCTGCATGGGCGGGTGAAGACTATGCGGATGGTGATATAGAACAGGTCTTTGTCTGGGTACAGGAAGGTGATGCCCGTTTCTGCTACATCAATAATGGCAGTTGGAGTGAGGCTGATATGTTAGTGGGTTGGCACACCATTGATGACGAGACCTACTACTTCTACCCACAGGAGATGGTCGATGCCCAGTATGGACAAATGGCAACGGGTGAGGTGTGGATCGGTGCTTGGGTCTGCTATTTCGATTCAGAAGGTCATCTTACCGACTGTCAGCGAGGTGTGTGGTGAAGCGGTTTGTAAGGCTTCTTTCGATATTGCTTGCTTGTTTGATGTTCCTGACTCATGCTTACGCAGATAACGCAAAGCGTGGAAAGAAACAGAAAACAAAAGAGCAGATTGCCATCGAGAAAGCTGAGAACGAAAAGAAGTACCGGGTCTACGATGACCACGGTGTAGAACTGAACCTTATTTTTAAACATGGCAAATATAGCAAAACACCAACGTCTGATGTTAAAGCCAAAGGCCGAGATGTTAAGAGCGATACAGAGTATGCGATTATAGCGGATCTCCGCTACGGCAAAATGTGTCTCTTCCTATATAAAGGCAAACGTGGCAAGAGAAAACTAATAAAGTGCGCTCCTTGCTCCAGTGCTGCAAATATCCCCGGAACCAGAACGACTAAGACCCCGGCAGGATCACATAAAATCGGGTGGAAGTCAGACAGATTGGTTTACGCCAATAAGGAAGGTAAAAAATGGCAATACTGGAGTTGTTCCATGACATGGCAAGGTTGGGGGATCCATAGCTTAACCTATCACATGTATGCCAGACGGAGATATGACAGAGCCTACCTTCTTGGTGGAAAACTGGGAGCGCACAACTCTCCTGCCTGTATTCGCACCGAAAACAAGATGGCGGACTACATCTATAAGCACTGTGGCAGAGGCACAACAATCTACGTTATTAGATAGAGGTAAAGATGGATAGAAAAATTACAAAAGAAGAGGCAATCGCTCTGCACAGGCAAATGTGGAGTGATATGAAGGATGCCCTTGGCAATAGACCGGGCAGTTACGCACGAATGGAATTCAAGAGAAGGTGGTGCGAGATTAATGGATATGAGGATGTGTGTGCGGACTGTTTTCTCTGCGAATACGTAGAGCAGAACGAAGACCTGAGTCGTGCCAAAGGTGGTTGTACTTCAGTATGCCCGATTGACTGGGGCAAAGGATGTATGAGAGGAGATGTCAAATATAGCAGTTCCCCTATCAGCGAGATCCTCGCTTTGCCAGAAAGGAAGTGACATGGACTTAACGAGAGAGAAAGCATTAAAGCTGCATCAGCAGATGTGGTCTGATATGCAAAAGGAACTTGGCGATTGCCCTGCACAATATGAGCGACATCGTTTCAAAATGAAGTGGGTGCGTGAAAAGTTCCCAAAAGAGGCGGTTTGCTCAAACTGTTTTTTGTGCGAATACGTTAATTCTGCACAGGATCATAAATGCTCTTGTTGCCCTATCAATTGGGGGAGAGACGGAGAATCCACAAACTCTTGCGAGAAAACCATAAGTGGTATAGGGGTTGACTGGAGAAGAAGCCCTATCAGCGAGATTCTCGCCTTGCCTGAGAGGTGTTAAAAGATGGACTTAACAAGAGAAGAAGCATTAAAGCTGCATCGGCAGATGTGGACGGATATGCAGAATGATTTGGGAAATGACCCTGACGGCAAGGACAGGGAATCGTATAAGGCTTACTGGTGCCATGAACACGGATTCTGGAACATAAAGAACTACTGTTTCTTGTGCGAATACTCACATGACAAGTCGTCGTGGTTCTGTCGTCACTGTCCTGTTAAATGGCCTACGTGGTCTGGAACGTGCTTTACTGGTTTTCTGGAAGATGGCACTCGATTAAAAGACTGCTATTACCTTGCCGCCCCTATCAGTGAAATCTTGGAACTCACAGAGAATGAGGTGTGATACATGAGGAACGCAGTAGACATCTTAGGAATGTTAGAGATTGCCCTGTTTATAGCTGCTTTGTTCATCACCGTGGTCGTGTTCCAGAGGATTGCAAGTTCCGCCAAAAAGCGAGACGAGAATATCAGGTATCCAGATGGCGAAGAAGACGATAAACAAGGGTGACAGGGTAAAAATAAAGATTGGCGGTTCTGCATCTGGTGGTGGTCTCCAAGGAAGGAAAGGCACTGTCTTATCAATAGTTGACGGCTTTTTGTATCGGGTAAAAACAGATGACGGATTACTGGATGTAGACGGCTACTTCACGATAAAAGACATAGAGAGGATAGAAAGAGATGACAAGTAAGCAACAGGAAGACCTCTGGATTCCAGTTGAGAAGAAAAACCCAGAGGCTGAAAGGTGGTATGCGGTAACCACAGAAGGTTATTACAGACCTAAAATCAGGGCTGCCTTCTGGAATGGAGAACATTGGTATGGCCAGTTTGCCGACAGAATCGTGGCTTGGTCTCCAATCGAACCGTACAAGGAAGAGGTAAAAGATGATCCGGGTAAATGACGATTACGTCATCCTTATTGATGAAATGAATTATGCCCCGGCAAGAGACAGGCATCGGACGGTAGTGTCTAAAGGGAAAGAAAGAGCGGTGTACGACATCATCGGTTACACTTCAACGCTTGAAAGAGCGGTAAAGATGATCCTTGACAGGACTACCGCAGAGACTCTTGCTGATGGAGAAATAAGCCTTGCCGATGCTATCAAGGAGATGAGAAACATAAACAGTCATTTTGAGGAAATGCTTGGGGTGGCAGTGAGAGGTGATACACGTTGATATGAGGTTGACAGGCAGGAACATTGAAGACCTGATGGATCGCAGACATCTAACCGTGAAAGATGTTGCCGAAGAGATGATGGTTAGCACCAGAGCGGTGAGGATGTGGTTGTCAGGTGATAGACTGCCTAACTACGATAATCTGGCAAGGATGTCGATTTCGTGGAAAGTTCCAATAAACAAGATTTTGGAGATAGTGGAGACCTAAAAGCATGAGCGGGGTTAAGTGGATAAAGATTGTTGTGGATATCTTTGATGACGAAAAAGTAAAACTCATCGAGGAACTGCCAAACGGGGATGCGGTAATCGTTATATGGTTTAAGCTGCTTTGTCTCGCCGGGAGATGTAACCGGGGTGGAATGCTGATGCTGACAGACATCATACCTTACACGGATGAGATGTTGGCTGTGATCTTCCGCAAAAAAGCAAGCGAAGTCAGGCAAGCATTACAGGTGTTCGAAGAGTTCGGCATGATTGAGATTGTCAACGATGCCATTACGATTCCTAAGTGGGGAGAGTATCAGTCAGAAGACAAACTTGCCGAGAAAAGAGCACAGAATGCTGAACGTCAGCGCAGATACCGAGAGAAACTGCTCGAACAGCACGATGCTCCAGAAGGGAAGGCCGAACGTCAGAACAAATATCAGTGGCTGATTGATGCGTGGAACAACACCATGCCATCCAACATTCCGAGACTGAGAAGTGTCGACAGCAACCGAAAGAAGAAGGTCGATTCCCGAATCGAGGCTTATGGACAGGACACAATCCTTGAAGCTATCTCAATAGCAGAAAAGAGCGACTTCCTGATGGGACGAAAAGAAAAGTCTATGCGCTCATTCAGTTTTGATTGGTTCATTGGCCCGGAAAACTTCAAGAAGGTATTGGAAGGCAACTACAACAATCGAGACTACAGACCCGCCATAGGGACTCAGAGCCAAGGTACATCGATATGGCAATGATGTTTGACGAGGAAGAGGTCAGAAAAACAATATCTGTCCTCAAACCAGATAATCAGCTATATGAATGCAGGATCATCTACGAAGGAAAGAATCCTATAACCGGGTACTTCCGTGGTTCAGACATTCTGTTAAGAGAACTTAAAAGGCAAGGTCTTCAGAACTGCAATGTCTACATCACGCTGAATCATCTGGATGACGCTTGCTACAGCAGATCCCAGAGAGACAGGTTTGTCGGCGGAAAAAACATCAAATCGACCAGTGACGGTGATGTCCAAGGATATGAATGGCTGTTTGTTGACTTAGACCCTGTCAGACCGTCTGGAGTATCGGCATCAGATGATGAGCTGCAGTTGGCAAAAGATTTGGGCAATAAAGTCTATCTGTTCATGAAACAGGTCGGCTTTGAGACTCCTGTTACTGCCGAATCTGGCAATGGTGTTCATCTACTTTACCGAGTGGCGATAAATGCCAATGACGAAGGCAAGGCTCTGATGAAGACGGCATTAGAGGCACTGGACATGCTGTTTTCTGTACCTGACAAAGTCAAGATTGATGTGACGAACCACAATCAGTCAAGGATACATAAGCTGTACGGAACTCTAGCTGCTAAAGGGGCGAACACACCAGAAAGACCGCACAGGATGTCGAGGATACTTCATGCCCCTGATGAGATAAAAATGACGGACAGGAAGTATCTGGAGAAACTCGCATCGTACCTTCCAAAAGAGCCTGAGAAACCACAGAAGTATAACGGTTTCAATCCGGGATCTTTCGACCTTGATGCTTGGCTGACTAAGTACGGTCTGGATTTCTACAAACAGCCTTACAGCGGTGGGGTTAAGTACGTATTATCACATTGCCCGTTCAATGAGTCTCATACCGGGAAAGATGCCTGTGTATTCCGTAGCAGTAACGGTGCTATCGGGTTCAAGTGCCTTCACAATTCTTGTGCTGACAAAACATGGTCTGATCTCCGTATGAAGTACGAACCAGACTATCAGGAAAAGCGTCAGCAGGAATATGAGAAGAAGCACTATAACCACTACAACCGTGACCGTGAAGAGGTAGCGCACATTGTTCCAAGAGACGGAGAACCCGTCTTTTACACAGCAATGGACATCTTTGAACTGCCTCATGAGGAAGAGGTCTTCATCAGGACAGGTACGACAGAAATCGACAGGCGAATGAGAGGTCTCAAAAAAGGGTGTGTTTCAGTAGTAAGCGGACTTAGAGGCGGTTCGAAATCAACGGTGTTGTCCCAATGGATGCTCCAAGCTGTAGATGATGGATACAATGTCGGGTGTTTTTCTGGGGAACTGCGACCAAGGAATTTTATGAATTGGATGAACCTACAGGCTGCAGGAAAAGGTTACACCGTAGAGACCCGATATGAGAATTTCTACGATGTGCCAAAACGTACAGCATGGCAGATAGCTGCTTGGTTGGGAAAGCACTTCTTTCTATACAACAATGCCTACGGAAACAATTTTGAGGCGGTTCTGGAACAATTCCAGAAAGTGATAGATGATCGTCATCTCGACTTTCTTGTTCTGGACAACCTGATGGCTTTTGACACCAAGTCTCTCTCCAGAGACAAGTATGAGGCTCAGACAGAATTTATCTGGAGACTACAAGAGGTCGCTAAAAATAAAGACAATCCAATACATCTGTTATTCGTAGCACATCCGAGGAAGTCGCAAGGTTTTTTAAGGCTTGATGATATATCGGGATCAGCAGACCTTGCCAATGCTGTTGACAATGCTTTTATCGTTCATAGAAACAATAACGACTTCAAAAGGCTGTCAAAGCAGATGTTCTATTTTGCTGATGACGATCCGATATATTCCGGGACAAATGTCATCGAGATTGCAAAAGACCGTGACGGTGGTTCTACAGATGTCTTTATTCCGCTCTGGTACGAAAAAGAGTCAAAGAGGCTTAAGAACAGCTTTGTTGAGAACAGGATATACGGATGGAATAAGGACGCACCGAAGAATCAGCCTCAAATAGATAACAGGATGGAGTTTGAACAGGGGCGATTTGAGGATTTTGCTGATGACACTCCATTCGATGAGTCACCATTTATATAGGAAGGAATAGCAATGGGAAGATGGAGAAAATTTACGAGTAGGTCTATGCCAGAGCCATATGAGCCTGTGCTTTGTCTTGGCAAGAATGGCAGTCCTTTTGTGGGATTTATGCCGTTGAATTCATATGTCGAAAACAACCATGTGTTCATGAATCTTAACGGCGTACAGAACGGAAAAATGGCTTTTATGTGGCAGAGGATTATATATCCCGATTGGGACGAGTTCGAAAAGCTTACAGGCAAAAAAGTGTTGCCGAAATATAGGAATCAGAAATGGGGGTACGAAGATTGATTAAGTATGATAAGATCCCTGTCCCTTTTGTAAGGGATAGCAATAAGAAGATGACAGACCAGTGGTCATCCCCGGAACTCTACAACCTGAGATATATCGACTGGATAATGCTTGAAAAGATAGACGGCACAAATATCGGTGTTCACTGGACAGGTTACGATGTTGAGTTCCAAGGCAGGACTGAAAGAGCAGACATTCCAAAGCATCTGTTACAGAGCCTTAACGAGACTTTCCGGGGAGACGCTGCGGAAGAGATTTTTGAACAGGTCTTTGGCGATAAGGAAGTGATTCTGTTCGGCGAAGGATATGGAAACAAAATCCAGAAGAACGGCGATAGGTATATGGCAAACGGATGCGGTTTTATCCTGTTCGATGTTTACTTTCCCCAGACAGACATCTGGTTATGCCTTGACGATGTATGGGACGTTGCTGATAAGTTTGGAATTTCTTCTGTACCTGTTGTACATGTCGGAAATTTGCAATTAGCAATAAGTCTTATCAAGAAGAGACCTATGTCGATCATCAATCCAGAACATGAGATGGAAGGCTTTGTCTGCCGTCCTGCTGTCGAACTGAGAGACAGAATGGGCAAGAGGATCGCTTGCAAAATCAAAGTCAAAGATTTTTGCGAAGGAGTACCCGGAAAGCAATACTAACGCATGGGAAACGATGAAATCAACTTCGACCTGTTGAGCGAGGAAGAGTACAGGATCTGTTCTTGCTGTGGAGAAAAGATGGTCGAAGGGTACGTAGTAGAAGAATGGGGCGAATACTTTTGCTGTGACGATTGTTTACACAGCACCTATTCAGAAGAGGAGTACGAGGAACTTTGCGAAAAAGATTTAGCTTACTGGACACAATGGATATGAAGGCTGCATGAAAGTCCTTGAGTTATTTGCCGGGACAAGAAGTATTAGTAAGGAATTCGAGAAAAGAGGTCACGAGGTATATACAGTCGAGTGGGATAAGACTTTTGACAATATTGACCTCTATAAAGATATTGGAGAACTGACAGCACAGGAAATATTGGAGAATTTTGGACACCCGGATGTTATTTGGGCAAGTCCAGACTGTTCCTCATATTCTGTGGCTGCTATCTATCATCATAGGAGACGCAATAAGGAAAACGGATCTCTTGAGCCTATAACAGACTATGCGAGGTTCTGCGACAGAGTCAATCAACATGTCCTTGAACTGATAAAAGAACTCAACCCAAGGCTTTACTTTATAGAAAACCCAAGGGGGGGTCTGAGAAAAATGTGGTGGATGCAGGATTTACCGAGATACACGGTGACGTATTGTTTTAGTGGGGATACAAAGATTATCACCAAGGAAGGTCACAAATCCTTTAAGCAATTAGTAGGAAAAACTGTTGAAATTTTGAACATTAACAACGAATGGGAGTTTGCAACGGTTAGAAAATATGGAAAGCAAAGACTGTACAAACTCACGCTGTCTCGTTCTAAAAGAAAAAAGGTTATCTACACAACGAAAAACCACAGGTGGATCGTTGCTCTGCCGAAGAACAAGTATAAGTATTATCAGACCGATACAGAAGGACTTTCCAAAGGAATGCTTCTACCATATGCGATTCCGCCACACAAGGAAGTGGAGATTATCCCAGAATATGTGGCGAGAGGTTTTGTTTTTGGAGATGGGCATACCCTTAAGTCTGGCAAAGGTGGTGCTTACGCTTCTTTTCATGGAGAAAAAATAGAAATGTTGCCATATTTTGACGGGTATGGCGGAAAAAGATGGATGGATCACAAAGGTGATTTGCAAATTTTAAAAATGTGTTCCCTACCAGTCGAATGGAAAACAGAAGCACCAACGCTCGACAACTCTTGCTCAGAAATATATTCGTGGATAGCGGGATATATAGCTGCGGACGGTAGTTGTTCATCGGCAAACGGTCAAGTTTCGATGTCTTCGAGCAAAAAGCAAAACCTAGAAATCGTAAAAGAACTAGCTGAATCTATCGGAATTGGTACTTATTCGATAACCGAGGCTACGAGGCTTGGGTATGGCAAAGAAGAAACAAGTCTATACCAAATGACATTTATGAGAAGCGATATAGATGGGAGCATTCTTTTAAGGAAGAAACACAAAGAAGCGTTTATCTATCATAAAAACATAAAACATCAGCCGAGACGGTGGAGTGTATTGGATGTAGAAGAAACTAGCATATATGATGACGTTTATTGTTGCGAAACAGAACGGACAGGCACATTTACCCTTGAGGACAATGTCGTGACGCACAATTGCAAATACGGGGAATCTCGTATGAAACCGACAGATATCTGGACTAATCATCCCAATCCAAAGTTTATTCCGCCTTGCAAGAACGGTGATCCGTGCCATGAGAAAGCACCAAGAGGAACGAAATGCGGAACTCAAAAAATTAAAGGCTCAAAGAACAGAGCAAAAATTCCGATTCTTTTATGTGAGCATATTGTAGATATTTGTGAGGAATATATAGATTGAAGTTCGATTATCTTGGTGAAGAATGGAAAGAAATAGGTTGGTGTACGAATAGGGAAAATCAAATTCATGCGTACAGGTTAGGACTCAATAAGGTCACTGGCAGAGCGGGGAGACCAAAGACAAGAGTAGTCCAGATCGACCCAAGAACAGGTGAGGCGATAAGGGAATACGAGTCCATAAATGAGGCAGGAAGACAGACGGCTATATATCCACAGAACATTAGGAAAGTGCTTATGGGGCAAAGGAACACTGCGGGTGGTTATAAGTGGAAGGGGGTGAGAAAATGGGCAGATTAACTTTTATAGATTTTTTTGCCGGGATATAGGGGGGTTCCGTCTTGGCATGGAAAGAGCGGGGCATAAATGCGTAGGGTTCTGTGAGTTCGACAAGTACGCTGTAATGGCTTATACGGCCATGCACTTATGTACGAAGGAACAGATTGATTATTTATCAAGTCTCCCCCCCAGAAAACGGCAGAAGGAAATTTTAAAGGAAGAGTATCGAAATGGAGAGTGGTTCAGAGAAGATGTCAGGAATATCAAGGCAGACGAAATCCCAAGAGCAGACTGTTGGTGCTTTGGGTTCCCTTGCCAAAACATCAGTGTTGCCAGAGCAGAGAGCAGACAAGGACTTAGTGGGGAGAAATCAATCCTCTTCTACGAGATCATCAGATTGCTCAAGGACACAAAAGAAGATGATAGACCCAGTTACTTGCTCATTGAGAACGTTAAGGGATTGCTTGGTGTCAACCGGGGATGGGACTTTGCCAGAGTCCTCAGTGAGTTGGATGGAGTCGGGTATAATGCAGAATGGCAGATTCTTGACTCAAAATATTTCGTCCCGCAACACCGGGAAAGAGTCTTCATTGTTGGACATCTTAGAGGAAGACATACCTCAAAGGTATTACCTATCGAAGGAACAAATGGAAAAGATTGCGCTAACCAAATAAAACAAGTAGGTCATTTGGCAGTGTCTCTTCGCCATAATCCTGACAGGTACAGAGTTTATGATCCGACAGGTATTTGCTCTACTCTCAACAAAATGGAAGGTGGTGGGAGAGAACCACACATAGTCGTGGGAGTGGCTGCCCTTCGTGGTAGGGGGGGTATCAAAAATTATACCCAGACACTCGAATTCTCAAAGGACAACAAGACATTTACATTAACAACAGTCCAGAAGGACAATTTGGTAGTGGGAAAGATTGGAAGTGACAGCGATGAATGATGGCAGATATTTTAAGATTTCAGATGACCTTGTTGTCTATGCGGTCTGGCATCCTGTAAGGCAGTACTGGGTCACCATAAGAAAACTCACTCCAAGGGAATGCTATCGTCTGCAAGCATTCCCAGATGATTATTTCGACCGGGCAAGTCTGCTGTGTAGTGATCATCAGCTTTATAAACAGTCTGGAAATAGCGTTACGGTAGATGCTGTTGAGGCACTGGCGAGAAAAATGGCATGAGTATCAAAGACATAGTTGATGATATGGACTTAGATGTCCCGGTGTTGGTTATAGACGGTTATGACGATGCGGTCATCGGGATGTCTACAAATGACAGGCTCGTGTACAGCATTGATAGGATGTGTGAGATTCTTGCCGAGAAAGACAACATCTCTATCGAAGAAGCGTCAGATTACATCTTCTACAGTGTTGTTCCGCAATTAGAGTATGATACCGGGATAAATCCGATACTTATCTACGAGATAAATCAGGAAGACGAAAATGAACTACCAAAAGCTAAAAAAAGTATCAATTGAGAATGGGGACGGTGTCCGAGTGAGCCTATTTGTCTCAGGCTGCAGAAGGCACTGCCCAAAATGTCATAATCCAGAGGCATGGAATTTCAACTCTGGAGAAAAATTTACAAGACGAGTCATGATGATGACTTTATATGAGTGCGAAAAAGATGGCATCTCTGGTCTGTCAATCCTTGGTGGAGAACCGTTGGAAAAAGAAAACGTCAGGGACGTAGCACTTCTCATTCGGGCATTCCGTGGTCGGTTCGGCAAATCAAAAACCATCTGGCTATATACGGGGTTCACTTACGAGTATCTATTAGAACTCATCGGCACATCAACAAAAGAACATGCTTACTGGACAAAGGTCATATTAGAAAATATCGATGTCTTAGTTGACGGCGAGTATATTGACGAGTTGAGAGTTCCGCCCGGATCTCAGTTCTACGGCTCTTCTAACCAGAGAATCCTTCACTTGATGGACGGTGAAATCATTGATGCATGATTCGACAAAACAATGTGTCTGGATTTGAAGAAGGCGGTTATAGCGAGACCGAGTGGGCATTGATACTGGCCAATGAGGATGGTCTGTCGATGGAAGAGACGGAAGAAAGAACAGGGATAACCCTAAAGCAGATAAAAAAAGTATCAGCATACCTTGGTCTGGATTGGGGTATCCGCAATGTGAACAAAAGGAGATTTGTTAAAGAGTGGAAAGAGGTTACGAAACTTTTAGGAAGGCTATAGCTGCCGGGGTATTTATTGGGATGGGGTGCATTGCATTCCTGAGTTGCGAGAACAAAGTAATCGGTGCATTCCTGTTTGCTGTGGGTCTATGTTCGGTTGTTATATTCGGCAGTAAGCTGCTTACCGGGGCATTATGCACAAGCGATGATTGGAAAGAACTCACTGTGATTAATCTTGGTAACTGCACTGGCATCTTTGTAATGGCTTTATTGGCAAGAGCCTCTGGAGTCATAGGTGAAATCGATATGTCTGCAAGGGTAGGAAGACCGTTTTACGAGAACATCCTGCGTGGAATTATCTGCGAGATTTGCATCTACATCGCAGTAATGGGACACAAAAAGGGTCGCAATCTATTGATTGTGGTTCTGGGAGTTATGACATTTATCTTATGTGGATCAGAACACTGCGTCGCAGATTTTTTCTACATCCTTATGTCATCGTCAGGCGGGGTCTGGTACAAAGAGATTCTGTTTGTACTTCTCGTGACAGTCGGCAATATAATTGGAGCTGCCTTTATGCGGTGGTTAGATCCCTATGATGATTATGACCGTACATTCGAGTTTTAAAGATGCCAGAAATTCTTAACTGTCCGAATTGCAACGCTCCAGTAGACGGCGAAAAGTGCGAGTACTGCGGGACAGTATTCCATGACTTTACCTCGCTCAGTTTTGATAAACCCACCTATATCAAGATCGATGTAGGTGGGGGCAAAATGATAGCCAAAGCATATCTTTCCGACTTAGAAATTGCGGATACAAGTTATACGGAATCTTACAGTAGACTTGACGGTATGCTTAGACTCAGAAGAGTCCCAGATGTGACACTTTCCGCAAAGTTTCACCTGATAGATAATGATGGGACTGTATATACATGGAAGAGAGGTGTGCTAACTAATGGATAGAATGATAAACCTTGATGTTGCCCTACTGGCAATGAATCGGCTTTATGATGAGGATATCAAGGACTATGGATGTGAGATCCCAGAAGGCTTTAACAGAGATTCCAGAGACCGTGCAAGGTTTGCGCTGAAACAACTCCCCCGGAAAGAAATCGTGTACTGTGAGGAGTGCGAACATTGGGACGAGGATGACGGCATGTGCAAACGTCCAGAGTTGGCGGGCAACAGGTATCATGACCCAAAATTCTTTGAGACGTATTTTGATGATTTTTGCAGCTATGGAGTGGAGAAAGATGAGTAACGCACAAATTGTAATCAATATAGCTTTTACAATATTTTTGGTAGTTAACGCCTTTATTGCTCTTGGGGTTATTGCCACAACAGAAGACAGCGCATGTTATTTTTGCGGGTTAATGGGCGGATGGTTTGCCGTCTGCGTGATAGGTGTAATCTGGATAGTAAGTAACGGCTTTTAATGGCGAGAGGAAGAATAATGAGAAGATCGGTTGATGCTGATAAGTTAATGGACGAACTTGGCCGTCTTGCAACTGATACAGACTTATGTAAGCGATATGGGAATTGCACACCTTGGATTCCGTACAGTGCAGTTAGAAAGCTAATAAGCGATATGATCCTTGAGGCAAAAGAGAGCTGCGATGATGCCGTTAACAGACAGGAAGCAATCGACAAGATAAAGAAAAGGCTGTTCGAAACTGCGTTCAATAATGTCGGAATAAGACAAAATATAGACGAGACGCTTGTAGATGTTGCAGAAAATCGCCTTGAAAACTGGTTCAATGAACTGCCGCCCATACAGCCGAAGCAAAACGAAATGATAAAAGAAATCCGCAGATGGATAAATTCTGGGAATAGAGGTAATGCAGATTACTTCATCGTGGATAGGATTGAGGAGATAATAAATTTGTATGAGATTAATTGACGCAGAACCGCTGAAAGAATTATTCCCAGACAATGGGGAAGGCTCATGGACATACAATGCGACAGCCAAAGCGTATATAGACGCACAGCCGACCATTGAGCCAGACATTATCCACTGTAAGGATTGTGCTTACTGCGACAGCGATGTTGTAGATGCTCCTTACGGGATGACTAAAAAGATTTTTTGGTGTGATAGACTTTATGCAGGAGCGAACGAAAATTTGGTTGTAGATCCAGATGACTTTTGCTCATGGGCGGAAAGGAGAGAGGATGGATGATTTAATCCGCAGACGGGCGGCGATTGATGCGCTCCGTGATTATTTGGTTGAAAAAAGATGCCCTGATGACGGAACGCTGACCTGCCGATTAATTGAAAACGAGGTGATTAATAAATTGCCGTCCGCACAGCCAGACCCCTGTGAGGATGCTGTCAGTAGAAAAGCCGTGCTTTCTATGATTGATACATATATGAATAAGAGTGTTGAATTACACTATCTGCCTACGAGTGATGGCATCAAGAAGCTAATATCTATTTTGCCGTCAGTACAGCCAGAACGCAAGACTGTTTTAAACAGGGACATAGCGATTGAAGCAATTTGCGACGAGGTTATGTTGTGGTTTGATATATCAGCGACGCAAGCGTATGAGATTGCTGAAACGGCGGTAAAACGTATTGAGGTACGGATGGAGAAGACGGAGAGAGGAGAGCAGGAATGAAAACGGGAAAATATGTTGTCACAAAAGAAGGCTATTCACAGACCATCGTTAACATAACCGAACGTGAAGCAAGGGTGCTTGAAAAGTTTATAGAATGGGCGTGTCCTACTGCCGATTACTTTATCGAATCTGTTGACGATCATGAAGCGGAAGATTGGGGATTGCAGGAATGAGTGAAGAGATAAACGCTGTCATTGATAAGTTGTGCGAGAAGTTGGGCACAACAGCACAGTGCCTGATTCCAGAGATGGCAAAACTGGGGATAGCAGAGGCGATAGTTGGGATTATTTTTTCAGCCTTGATTTTGATGGTTTTGATATACCTTTTCCCTAAATCGCTCAAGCGTGATGACAGGGAGTTTTCGGCATGGTCTGTTATACTTACAGTCATAATAGTGGCAGATGTTGTCTTGCTTTGGTGTAGCGTTCTCGACCTCGCCGGGTGGATCACATCACCTACAGCAAAAGCGATTAAGGAAATTATAAATACGGTAACTCTGATGAGGTCAGCATAATATGGGAGACACATCCACAAGGGAAATTGTGAAGGCATTATATTATATCATTGACTGCGTAAATTTTTGCGACAGGGTAAGCAAGTTGCCGTGTTGCAACACATGCGGAAAGCTAAAAAACTGTGAATATAGACCAGAATGGGGTGATAATACACGGATTAACTGTCCGCTTTGGGAGAAATAAGAAAATGGATAAGCTGATAACAAGGTCAACAGCACTTAAGCTGCATACTAGAATGTGGTCTGATATGCGAGAAGCGTTAGGCGATTGCCCGGACTGGAAAAAACGTGTTTGGTACAAGATAGACTGGTGTAAAGAACACGGATTCGAAGATGTAAAGAATGATTGCTTTCTTTGTGAACATGTAGACCAGTTGGGTAGGATGATTGGGCATGAGTTGTCGTGTGGTTGGTGTCCTGTTATGTGGCCTACAGCGGACGGGAGATGCTATTTTAAGGATTATAAAAAAGGATCTGACGGCTATTACTTCAGCGAACCTTATTATTTAGAAGCACCCATATCAGAGATTCTGGGTTTACCAATTTGGGAGAGGATAACAACGAAGAATGATTAAACGAGTAATTGCAATCCTTATCGCAGTAATTATGCTGACAGGATGTTCTAAAGTAACCGAGGCCGAGAAAGAAAGGCCTGACGAGAGTAGGTTTGCCATTGTAGAAGTAACAGGAATGTGGATAATCGTTGCGGATAGAGAAGAAGGTGTTATGTATACTGTCTCTCATGGAACGTATAATGGCGGAACGTTTACGTTGCTTGTTGACAAAGATGGCAAACCGTTGATCTGGGACGGGGAATAATTTTTTGGAGCAAAGAATAATGAAAGAACTGCGCTGTCCGAACTGTGGCGGATATGTGAATCCAAAAACTTGTGTCTGCGAATATTGCGGAACAAGGTTTGAAAAAACTTTTGACAGTGTTCCGACAATAAAATACGTAGTGGAAAGTCCGAAGGTCAGGACGCTCGCCTATGCGATGCATGTGGATGGAAATGATGTAATGCATTTCGGGGCAGACAAGGTATCAGAATGGTGTGTCAGGGAAATGTCCTCTAATCTGGCAAAACAGCTTGAACCGTTTATAACGTTAGAAGTCGAGGATGATCCTTGCAGTTTCCACAAGTTGGTCAGGGGCAAGGTGAGACTTGTAGAGCCTTCATATAGATTTATTTAAGGAGACAATATGAGAAATGAACGCCGTTGTACACGATGCAAACATATCAATGTTAGCTATGCGGAAGAACCTTGTCGCTCGTGTCTATGTGGCAAAGAACGCCCAAACTTTGAGCCAAAGAATGACCCAGTAAAGAAAGCTGAAATCGTCAGCAGACTCAGTTCGTGGCAATACACAATCGGATACGTACAAAGGATATTGATTGAATCCGGCACAAAAAATAAAATTGCGACCGACTCGCTTGAACACATGGCTGCCGAAATCGAAGGTTTCATCTTAGATGTATTGGATAATATGGAGTAGGTTCGGAATTTTTGCAGGAGACAAATATGGCAAGGAAAGAGTTTAAGGAAGGTACACCAGAACGCAAGCTGATGTCTTGGTTTATGGGCATCTCACAGGCGAACTGGACACCAGAAGAAAATGACGAGTACTGGCAGAAATTTATCGCTGATGCCGAGAAATTTACCGGGGAGTTCTGCAATCCTTCTAGTTTCAAAAATGCAGAAGAGAGGTTGCTTGGTGACTTGGCTAAAGCTATTATCTTGGATCTGTCCATGTACCTTGAAGCGAAGGCACGTTTAGGACTTTTTAAGACGCAAGAGGAGAGCAAAGATGGAGTTAACTAAAGAAAAGGCACTTGAGCTGCATGCTAAAATGTGGTCTGATATGAGAGATAAACTGGGCGATAACCCGTCAATGGGAGAACGGAGTTTATATAAGCACAACTGGATAGGGAAACGTTTTCCTTTTGAACGCATCTTGAACGACTGCTTCCTCTGCGAATATTCTTTGTATAATATGGGTGGCATATGTTGTCTGTTGAAGTGGGTTGAGGATGATGCGTATTTAAATACGTGTGAAAGCGAAGACGAGGATGATCTGGAAGACGATACCAAGCGTTGCGACTGGAGATACAGTCCCATAAGCGATATTCTTGCGCTCCCGGAGAAGTAACAAGATTTTTGCAAATTGCCTGTGATGTGCTATGATAGGTATGTCACAGGCTCTTTTTTAGAGGAGAAAATGGGAAAGGACAGAAAAGGACGAGAATTAGGTGAAGGATTAAGACAACGAACAAACGGAAAGTATGAGGCGAGATTTGTAGACAGGTTTGGAAAACGGATCAGCATCTACGGAGACACGTTGCAGGATGTCAGGAAGAAGAGACTCCAAGCGTTGGCTGTAGATTTTTCCAGAAAAGCTATCCGGGAAGAGATGACACTTGACCAATGGTATTACAGGTGGTTAGAAGTGTACAAAAGGCATTCTTTGCGACAGGATTCACTCTGCTATTACAAGAACGTCTACGAGAAGAATATCGAGGCGGAACTTGGCAATGTGAAGTTGGCAGATATCACCAAGTCGATGATCCAAGATGTCATCAAGAAAGCATATGACAAAGGATATGGATACGAGCGTCAGAACAAGATACGAATCATGCTATCTGATATGTTCGACCGTGCGATAGAGGACGATTTGCTGGCAAAGAACCCGGCAAAGGGTGTCAGGGTGATATCAAAGAAGAATGTGGCTGCGAAATTTTTGACACGAGAGGAGCAGAGAGATTTTTGCATAGCTTGCTCTGGGACGTTCTATGAAAATGCCTTCATGACTCAGCTTAACACAGGTCTGCGTCCGGGCGAGTTATACGGGCTTAAAGTGGAAGATATCGATTTTGACGGCGGAATCATCAGGGTGAGACGGACTCTTGTCTACCAAAAGTATGAGACTGATACCGTGAAGACGTTCCACGAGGAAGACCCGAAGACTCCACAGTCAATCAGGGACGTACCGATGAACAGTGAGTGCAGGAATTTTTTGCATAGGCAGTTGTTTCAAAAAAGGATTGTCGCATCAAAGAATCCTGACAGGGATTGCCCGTACCTATTTGTTACCGGGCGGAATTCTCCGCTAAATGCGTCCATCTACAACGATGCTATAAAACGGATCGTCACTGACATGAATGCAATGAGGATCAAAGAGGAACAGTTACCATATTTTTCAGCGCATTGCTTTAGACATACCTTTGCTACCAGATGCTTTGAGGCGGGAGTCGATGCAAAAGTAGTCCAGAAATTTTTGGGACACGCATCAATCAAGATGACGATGGATCTCTATACGCACGTTGTGCAGGATAAGATGCTTGACTCGATAGAGATGATTGTTCCGGGTGACTGTGGTTTCGACTCAGTCGAAATTGACTGGAGTGCTGTGGGGTATTGATTGCTTGACTTGGTCACAAAATGGCTTAATTACGTCATTTTTTGGAATTTGACCAAGATGAAAATCGACTTATTACGTTTATCAGGCAACGCCTTATGACATCTCAACAATCAGTGAATAATGGCTCAGATAAGCCGAAAGGAGAGAGTGCGATAATGTTCGACATGAAAATGAAATACGGATAGAAAGTGCCGTAGATTTCGAACGAAATGAAGCTGAAGGCGTACCAGTGGGGTACAGGATTTTTTATGGGGTCTGTGACATAAAACAAGGGAGAACAGGAATATCCTGCGCTCCCTTTGATATTTTTACGGATTGATGTAATCGTTGTTATACTCTTCCAGATTGATTCCCGCCATCTTGATTGCCCATTCTAGGTTCTTGCGGTCTGCGTCCAGTTCCTTGATTTTTAACAGTTTGTGGATTGCCACATCGGCAAAGTGCGGGTCATCCTTATGTCCGTTTGCCCAAGCCAGGAACAGGTCGACATAATCCCTATATTCGATGTCCCGATTGTTCTTGAGCATGATGATTGTATCTTCTACGCCCATATCTTTCACACTCCATCATACCATGCGACCACACCGTCCTCGTAGACTTCCAACCAGACTGTGTTGATGTACTCTTCCTCAAACTCTTCTAAGGTCATGTCCTGATAAAAGTCTGTACGCTCGTCCAGAGCTGCTTTGATAGTTTTTGCCGTCATAAGCTGTTCCGGGGTCATTTTGACCATGAACAGGATTTTGTAGGCATCTTCCTTAACATTGTTGACGCTACCCTTGAATCTGTAGATGGTCTTTTCCGCCAATCTGTCAAGCTGATAGTCTGTGAGTTCTTTCTGGCTTAATTCTCTGCCGTAAACGAGGATGTCGAAATATTTGTCTGTCGGATCATCCTCTCTACGGATGAGTCCAGTCATCGGCTGACACATGGGAGCAAATCCTCTTAAGCGCATGCCATATCTATATTCCATGTCTGTTACCTTGTCCTTTCTCTATGGTCTCTGATTGCGTTTAATGCCCCTTCAAAGGTCATTGCCATCTCAATCGTTCTGTTGCCATAAGCTGCTCCGTAGGGGTATCTGCCCCCGCCTCTGGAATAGATGTAGTAGCCATCCTCTGTCTTCCTATAGACCAGAGCGTTCTTGGTGTCACTGAAATCCATATACTCAATCATCATTATCCCCTTTCCGAAATGTAGATGACCTCTGGCTCTTGTGTGGGTTCGCCGTCTCTGCCATAGGACTCCTTCACAATCCAGAACTCTGTCACAACGGCATCATACCCGCTGATGGATACCACCGTCTTATAGTTTTTTGCCTCTTCCAGAGCCGTCTCTTCATCCTCTGTTGACAGGATAGTCATGGGGACAGCCTTGGGATTTTTTGCAACACATCCGGGTTCAAGATCATCAACCTTGGCTGCATCAAATCTGCCTTGTGCAAGCTTCAGCGAGTAGGTTGTCTGCTCAAACTCCTTACCGTCATCTTTGTCCATCTGGGCGTAAAGTGCGATGGCGATATATCGTGCCACAGATACGCCTTTCCGCTCTGCATGCTCGACTAACTGCTGTTTCGTGCCGAGCGGGAGATTTGCTTCAATTCTGTCGTACTTGGATCTGCGCTTGCCGTCATCCCCGACAGGTCTCATGATTTTTCCTTTAAACTCTTTGCCTTTGTATTCGATTGCCATTTTTTACTCCTTTTTATAATTCCGTGTATCCATCTTCCAGATGCTCGTCCCAGAGGAGTCTCCAGACCATCCAAACCTCATCAGGTTTAAAGATTTTTGTGTAGTATCCAATACGTTCAAAAAACGCCTTGCTGTCCCGGCGTGCCTCTTCGTCCGTCCAACCGAGAGCAATCATTTCATCCATTTCTGCAGCCATGTCCATCTGCTCCCTGTTGTAATCGTCACAGATGATTTCCAGTTCCTTACCATTATTCTCTGGTTCCTTAAGCATGTTGTCAAGTAATGCCTGTACTTTGTAAAAATCCTCGCTTTCGGTATGTACCACGCCTTCATTGTCTATGATATAAAACATTGCCATTCTCCTTATTCTGGGCGATTCCAGACATCCTGCTCCAGATTATAGGCTGTAATGCAAAAGTGTCCAGAATCGCCTGATTTCGTGTTAATATGCTTTCTCTGCGAGTTCCGCCTTAAAAATGTCGAAATACCCGTTATTGTCAAGGCTTGCGATCCACTCTTCAACATCCGGGATATCTTTCTGGTAAGCACCTACCACATCCTCGATGAGGCCGAACCCTTTGAGGCTGATGTAGATATTCCAGAGTTTTTTCCCTTGGTCTGTCATGGGCAGAACGTAGACAAAATACTTGATTTTCCTGCCACGGGCATCCCTTAAGTTATCCCTGTTTTTGAGGTCGATTTTGTATCCTTCTATCTTCATGCCATCTCTCCTTTCAGATTTCTTCTACGTGTTCGACAACACAGCGACTTCCGATAGCGGATTGCTTATAGAGTTTCTTTGCCTCTGTTGCATTGTCGGCAAAAATGTATCTGTCGTACACACCCGGTGTTGCGTTCCAGACATGTTCCTGTGCGATATCCCATTGGCTCAGATTCTTTTTTCTCCTGCCGTACACCTTGTACCTTTTCACTCTTCCCACCTTTCTGCTTCTTCCTTGATGATGTCCATAATTACCCAGACCTGTTCGTCTCTGAACCAGTCTGCCAGTTTATCGAGCTGCACCTCGTCCTCTACGTCATCCTCTACATGTGCAAAGATGAATGCGAGGTAGTAGAGTTCCCTGTCTTCCCAATCTTTTGCTACCAAAAAGTCATTGCTACCGGGAGTAACCTCAAGGGTCTCGATTTCACCGTCAGACCAGATATAGACCTTATAGCCTACTCTACCGCCGTATTCAGCAGACCGCTTATAGCTGTCTACCAGTGCATCTTCGATAATGGTTTCAAACCTTTTGTACACTTCCAACTTTACTGCCATTGTTTTATTTCCTTTCTTTTTATTGTTGGTTAATGTCCACACCTCTGCCCTGTTCCGTAGATCAGAGCAGAAATTCGGATATCAGCCGTTGCATTCTGCCATCGTTCTCAGCAGTTCCTTGCCTTCCTTGCAGGAATGTACCCATCTAAGGAAGTGCGTTTCTTTATACCTGTCAAAGTCGCAGTCAAACCACGGGATGTCCATGCTGTCTGTCACGCACCAACAGTACTGGTTCATCCAGACGTATCTTTTGAGGAGATAGTACCCGCCGAGGAAGTACCCCATGACCTCGCCGTCAGAATCCCTGAGTTTCTCAATTTTTGCTTTAGCCATTGTTGTCTCCTTCCTTAATAATGCCCTGCTGCTATGTCCTGCAAATCCATGACCTTTCTGGCAATGCGTTTTGTCTGTTCGTAGGAGTAGTCGCTGTCCCTTAACTCTTCCTCTATGTCATCATAGCTGTCGTATCCTTCAGCCAATAACTCTTTCACGACCGGGATCAAATGCTCGTTCTCCGACCAGAAGACTTCTGTGTCATCAAAATCCCACACACCTAAGTGCCCTTTCGCCGGGATTGGTCTTTTAAGTTTCTGGACGTTCTTCAGTACGAGAACCTTCCTGCCGACCTCATAGAATCCTGCGTCATACTCAAAAGGTATCTGCTCTTTGATTGCCCGGATCATATCGTCCGTCTGCGTGTAGACCGCTACCAGAGTTGCCTTGGCTACAATGTAACCGGGATGGATATTTGCGTTAATAGCTGCCATCAGCTTTCTGGTCTTTTCCGACTTCGGGTCGTAGATTTTTGCCGAGGCATGGATATAAATCTCGCCCCTGTACTTGTAGTTCCATCTGCTTCTGGTTTCATACTGCTTCAAGCCGTTGGATATCAGGCTTGCGTATGGCTCTTGGATGCTGATCGCTTTTGCCATGTTAATTCTCCTTTCCCTTAAAACATCTGCCGTAGACGTTCCCCAGTGCCATATCCGTCATGTGTGCCATCGCACTGGAGAAGTTTGCATATCTTTCTACCAATCGTTTGTGTTTGGCGGGGTAGTGATTTCCATCATATGCACGATAAGCGTAATAGATACTGTATGGATTAGTCTTGCCTTCTTCCTCATAGATTGTGAAGACTCCCGGCATGTTTGGCATGTTCAGTTCGCCGATTTTTCTTTTTTTCATGTTGTTTCTCCTCTTGTTTGTTGATAGTGTCCTTACCTCTGCCCTATTCCGAAGAGCAGGACAGAAGTCTGGATACCAATCAATTCAAATGTTGTCTCTGCGCTGCCACCGGGGGAGTTTGTCAATTCCGTATTCTTTGAGTTTCTCCCGGAGTTCCTTCAGTGTTCTTCCATGTTCACCAGTGTACTCACCGTCATAGAAGAAGTTGGCGAAGTATCCGCCGTACATCGACGCTCCCCAATCTAATAACTGGATTTCTTTATCCTGCATGCTGCTCTCCTTTCTAAATGTTATGTACCTTTATTTGATTATATTTTACTCCTGCCAGACACATTTGTCAACACAAAATGTATAGGATTTGAGTCTGGTAGGAGATTTTTTGCCATCAGCGGAATCTCTTCTTATACTCGATGATGGCTTTTCGCATTTCTTTTGTGTGCTGATCCGCAAGCTTTTCCAGATAGGCGAAGTACTCTTTGTCTGTCAGGTGTCTCAGATCCCCGTCCTCGCAAAGGATATCGGAATCCCAAAGCGTTCTGAGGTAATCGCCTGTCTGTGTGAATTGTTCTGCCATCCTGTTCATGTACCCGTAGATTGTAACCTTCCCAGAGAGGAGAGAATTTTTTGCGTGTCTCGCAGTGTCTCTATGGTAGGCCATGACGGCATTTACGTCATTCCTGAGAGTCTTGTTCATTCCTGTTCTCCTTTCAGAATTTTTAAATTGTGCCCCTGTCCATCAGGAAACGATAACAAGCATCCAAGCTGCCGAACGTCTCCGAGTAGAAGTCGAGCCTGTCGCTATACTTGCTTTCGAGTGCATCGATCTCCGCCTCGTTGACAGTTGCCATTGTTTCCGGGTAGATGTCAATCATATAATCAATGCCTTTGACATCTCTGTACGCATAGGGAAACTGCCAGATTGTGAAGGATTCGCCTTTGTAGTTTCCGTATGCAAGTCTTTCCATGTCTGCCATTGTTCTGCTCTCCTTTCATTTTTTTACAGCTGCCTGTTACTTTGGATGTACAGGGAGTTGCTTTACATGGGATTGCTCCCATGCCATCAGCTATCAGCTTTTGCTTTGTTGATGAGCCTGTAGACCAGTTCGGGAATTTTTTCGCCCGTTCGTTCTTCGATGTACACATCAAACTCATGTTCAAAAATGTACTCTGTCATCCTGTCAAAGGTGAATTTGCTCTCAGTGATGTCTGTCAGGATGCCACTGCTGAAAACAAAATCCAGAACATACTCGTGAATGAGAAGGCACAGGAAATCTTCGGTAAAAGCGACCGGGTCAAGTGCATCAAACTTATAGGGGAGTCCCAGTTTTTTTACAGCTGCCTGTAAAGCAAGCATGTCATAAGCATTGTGAGCGATGACCCACTCGCAATCATTTGTGTCAAAGTCATCGTCCCCGATGTTGAGGCGGTTTCGGAAATCTTCCTGCATATCTACCTCGATGCCGTCTGCCAGTTCGTAGGCATCCTTGAAGCTGAGTTCCATGTCTCTGGCATTGGCGAAGGATTCCCAGATAACTTCCCGGAAGATTCCTTCTATGTGTTTGAAGTGTCCGTAATTTTTCATCCTTGTATCTCCTCTCATTTCAGAATTTTTGCAAGTAACCTGTCTGTCAGTCCCCACCGCAGGATGTCCCGTCAGCAGAGGTGACTCCTCTTTGATTAAGTCAAGTGTATCACTATTATGATACAAATGCAAGCAAAATATGTGTCGGAATGTATCGAAATTTTTCACAAATCCGTGTGGTATGGTTTGTGAATTTTTGACATATCATATTATAGGTACAGTTTCGGAATTTTTCGCTTTATATAAGTGTCGTTTGAAAATTTTTGCGTTATATAGGTCTGCTTTCAAAATTTTTGCGTTAGGTGTAGTTTTAAAATTTTTGCGTATACCTCTGGTTTCGGAATTTTTACGTGTATATATACCGTTCGGCGGATCTCGAATGGTTCAAGCTGCTATCATATTATCTTCCCCGGCGGGCAGGATAGAAGAGTACAGAATGCCTTTATAACGCTGTATTAGCCTGATTTGGGCGATTTTATGTATGCTGTGAGGAAATCACCATAGGCAATAAAGTCCCCTGTAAAGGCAATTTAAGCGATTATTCTTGCCACAGAGTACATGTGATATCTGCCGTCCCTTCCCCTTCCGAACATACGACAATCTGACCGCATGGATGCAGACCAGTTGCGTACGGGGATGCCTTACTCATGGAGTATCTTCCTATTATAATGCGACTCTTAAACCGTAGAGCTGCATATCTACATAACCACATCATGATACATATCTGCGTCACCTCTATATATAAGCCTCTTCTGCGGGCGGATATAAGCCTATTTTGCGCTCGTGTGCATGTCCGCACCCCATAAGCCTCTTTCATGCGTGTATGTGCCGGGTTGATCCATCCTGCCGGGTCTGCCGGGTCTGCCGGGTCTGCCGGGTCTGCCGGGTCTGCCGGGACAGCATAGCTGCAGCTGATATACAACATATAGAACAACATGCACAGAGGCGGATCTGCCCAGAGGTGTTCTATTAAAAGTATAACAGTTATAACAGAGGCAGAAATACAGGATCAATTCTTAATGTTTAAATTGTGTATGCAATACGCACAATTAGCAGACCGGGATCCCGAGTGCTAATAATCAGATAATAGATTAAATTATCAGACAATTAGCAGTCAAGCTGCTGAAGTGCTAATTTACAGAAAACTATGCAAATTGTCAGAAAATAAGAATCGGATCTGACACGGTGTAAAATATCAGAAAATAGAATGAATTATCAGATAATAGGAAGCGGATCTGATTTTATGGTTTGTTGTGCCTAACATCGGCGGGACGAAAACAGGACAGGACAGAGGCCAGGAATATTGCTTGAATTATCAGAAAACTATATACAATTTATACGGATTCCATTTTTGTTTAAAAGTATGTCATACTGCCGATTTTTATGCATTTTGACCCTGTCTTTTTGCATAAAAACTGTATAAAACATGATAACATGCATAAAACATGTATAAAGTGCCGAAAAGAAGACGGAAAAATGAATAATCTGACATCTTAATGAATTGTATGGCTCCAAGGAAAAGCAAGGATTTTATTGTGTTAGGGTACTCTCATAAGGGTACAAAGAAACGTGTCTTAAAACGGCAAATACGCGATAACGTTTCATCGGTTTTTGAATAACTCATGATAGAGTACACGAATACCCGGCGGATCTGCAAACACTATACAAAATGCACAAAAAAAGTACCTGTTTTTTTCATCGGCAAATTGTACAAAAATGAGTACAATCCTTGAAAATGTATCAATTTTCGGGTAAAATGTACCTATAGAGAAGCAAATAACCATACACAAAAACAGAACAGTTGTTCGGAAAAGA